>ENA-OURU01001925-OURU01001925.1-human-gut-metagenome-genome-assembly--contig:-NODE-1925-length-22655-cov-4.790929_pt1 | contig 22655 bp, 22 predicted proteins | sample MGYA00242137_ERZ509064 | MGnify/ENA primary metagenome ERZ509064 (study PRJEB26280, sample SAMEA2338777) | human gut metagenome | biome: human gut; feature: human-associated habitat; material: faeces...
ATTGACTTATAATATCTCTCCCTTTAAAATAAAGAGGAATGCTGTTGACAATCGCAGACATTGAATCATATAAAGGAGAAATCATATGGAACAGTTAAAAATTCCTGAAGGCTATACCTCTCCGCTCACGATCCGTGAAACGGAAGTTGCCATCAAGGAAGTAAAAGATCATTTTGAACGTGCACTTGCAAAGAATCTGCATCTGACCCGCGTTTCCGCTCCTCTTTTCGTCCGTCCTGAATCCGGGCTGAACGATAACTTAAATGGAGTAGAACGTCCGGTTTCTTTTGGAATTAAAGAACAGAATGATGCTGCAGCAGAGATCGTCCATTCTCTTGCGAAATGGAAAAGATATGCACTGAAGCATTATGGATTCCACTCAGGGGAAGGACTCTATACTGATATGAGTGCCATCCGCAGAGACGAGGATACCGACAACATCCACTCTCTCTATGTAGACCAGTGGGACTGGGAGAAAGTTATCTCCAAGGAAGAACGCAACATGGAAACCCTGGAGTATACCGTCCGCAAGGTTTATGTGGCACTGAAGGATACAGAAGATTACATATCCAGAAGATACAATTACATCGAACCTCTTCTTCCGGATGATATTTTCTTCATCACCTCTCAGGAATTAGAAGATCTTTATCCTGATCTTTCCACAAAAGAACGTGAGACAAAGATTGCCAAAGAAAAGGGAGCGGTATTTATTTCCAAGATTGGCGGACTTCTTGCATCCGGTGAGAAGCACGACGGACGTGCACCGGACTATGATGACTGGGAGTTAAATGGAGATATCATCGTTTACTATCCGGTTCTCGACATGGGACTGGAACTTTCCTCTATGGGAATCCGTGTAGATGAAGTTTCCCTTAAAAACCAGTTAAAAGAAGCCAGATGTGAAGAACGTGCTGAACTGCCATTCCAGAAGGCTCTGTTGAACGGTGAACTGCCTTATACTGTAGGTGGTGGAATCGGTCAGTCACGTATCTGTATGTATTATCTGAGAAAAGCTCATATCGGAGAAGTCCAGTCTTCTCTTTGGCCGGATGACGTAGCAGAAAAAGCTGCTGCCGGCGGAATCCAGCTTTTATAAAGCAGGTGTAACTTTTGCCGATTAAAAACGGCAGTATATCTTTTTGTCGTATACCTGGCAAAAAAGCCGGGAACAGATCTACACTCTGTACTTCAGAGTGTCTCTGTTCCCGGCTTTCTCTTTTCGCAGTCATTTTCCAGGATCTTCACAACTGCAACTGCCTGCATGTGCTGTGCCTGATGCCGATCCTCCACAAGAGCCTTTGGATAACCGATCACACCATGACCATCATATGGATCATTAAAGTAATAATTTTCCTCATCCGCTCCGACCAACAGCATACAATGCTCATTGGAAATCCACGTAAAGGTCTCCCCCGTCTCTTTCAGCTTCCAGACTGGTCCGGTCTTCGGTTCACGCATATTGATACATGCCCAGAAAATGACCGGCATTCCTTTGCTGACATATCGCTCTACAAGCTGCTCTGCCGTCTTTCCCGATTCATCAACTGCACGATAATGAATATTTTTCTCCGTTTCTGTCTGCTGCTGCAACTTTTCAGCCACTGCTTTTTCTTCAAAAATCCGATTTAAAGACTCCACGATGACCGGAGCATAGCATCCATAGGATTCCGCATCATAGGGACTTCCACAAAAACAATGTCGCGGATCCGGTCCATATAGATCACCCCTGCGTTCTTCAAATGAATCCTGCTTCAGATAATCCCGGATAAACTCATCCACACTCACCCTGTAGCCAAGATACTGCAAAAGCATCACGGTCGATACGCTTTCACATCCTGTGGGATAATAATGACTCTGATCAAGGTATGGTACTTCAATTTTTATCATCTTATGCTGCCTGCCTTTTAGAAAGAACGATCTTCATTCCCATCAGGATTGCCAAAAGGATCAGTAGACTGATTCCCAGTGTCAGCCACCATATTTTCGTAAGTGCCGCAATAATATATCCAACCATACATACACCTGCCACAATCGCCGCATACTGCATCTGCGTGGATACATGATTCAGATGATTACTCTGAGCCCCTGCGGAAGACATAACCGTTGTATCTGAGATCGGTGAAACATGATCCCCGCACACTGCACCCGCAAGAACTGCTGATACAGAAATGATCATCATCTCCAGACTGGTATTTCCTGCAAACATTCCTGTTGCGATCGGAACAAGGATCGCAAATGTCCCCCAGGAGGTACCTGTTGAAAAAGACAGGAAAATCGCAACTGCAAATAATACTACCGGGATGAAAATACTTGCTGAAGCATTCTCTCCCACGATACCGCCTACAAATTCAGCCAGTCCCATTGCATCTCCGATTCCTTTCAGTGACCACGCAAAGATCAGGATCGTAATCGCCGGGATCATCAGCTTAAAGCCTTCTACCAGACTTTCCATAAACCCTTTAAAATCTACAACCTTTCTCGGAAGATACAGAAGCATCATAAAGAAGATCGTCACCATCGTTGCGAAAATCAGACTGGTTTCTGCATCACAGCCGGAAAATGCAGTGATAATGTCTTTCGCTCCGCCAAGATAACCGGTATAGATCATTGCTCCGATCGCAGAAACAATTAGCACCGCAACCGGAAGTACTAAATCCATCACTTTACCGCCCGGGTTCACTTCATCCTCAGACACCTGCTCAAATTCATCACCACCGCTGGTAAATAAGTCACCCTTCGCCGCATTTTCTTCATGCTTTTTCATCAGTCCGAAATCAAAGCCCGTAAAACAGATAAAAAATACCATCACCAGTGTAAGGATCGCATACAGGTTATACGGGATAGTACGCAAAAACAACTGAAAACCGCTGATCCCTGCATCTGCAGGCACATACGAGTTCACTGCAGCAGCCCAGCTTGAGATCGGTGCAATAATGCACACCGGAGCTGCCGTTGCATCAATGATATAGGCAAGTTTTGCTCTCGAAACTTTCTGCTGATCTGTGACCGGACGCATTACCGATCCGACTGTCAGGCAGTTAAAATAGTCATCTACAAAAATCAGGACACCCAGTCCCATCGTCGCAAGTAAGGCACTCCGCTTGGTTCTGATCTTTGTTCCCGCCCATTTTCCATAAGCAGCAGAACCTCCCGATTTTGCCATCAGCACAATGATCATTCCCAACAGTACATCAAAAATAAGAATATTCAGATTCATACTGTTCTTCATGATCTCAAAAAAATTAACAAATGAATCCCACGGGTGGAATCCACTGTAAAGGAGTGCTCCTACGGCTACTCCGATAAATAAGGAGCTGTACACCTCCTTTGTGATAAACGCAAGTATAATTGCGAGAAGCGGTGGAATCAAAGCCCACCATGTTCCAATAAACATAGACCCGTCCATTTATTTTACTCCATTCCTTTCATTTGCATCTCTTTCATTCTATAGGAAGCTTTACAGAATGACAAGCCTTTTCTGTAACAAGCCTTGCAGAAGCACAACGCTTTTCTCTTTTTCACATTTCAGATGCCCTGCTCCAGAACTCATTGAAATTCAACAGATCCGGCAGATAAATATCCGCATGATTCCAGATCTGTCCCAGATTTTTGTCGTTCGCCTTATCATAGACTGCGACCGTCTTAAATCCCGCACTCTTTGCCGTTCTGATCGCATGCCATGCATCCTCAAAGACCCAGGTCTGCCCCGGATCTGTATCCAGTTGAAGTGCCGCTGCGAAATACAGATCCGGCTGATTCTTTCCACTTCCGATCTCTGAAGCCGTAAAGATTCCTTCAAAATAAGAAAAAACTTTCAATCTTTTCAATGCTGCCTCTGCATTCTTCCGGTCACCGGAAGTGGCGATCACCATCGGGATCTTCCGTTCTTTCAATTCTTTCAGATATTCACGTACTCCCTCTTTCAGAGGCACTTTTTCCACATAAAACTGCTCTACTTCCTTTACAATCCCCCTTGTAACCTCTTCCACGGTCTGCTTCAGTCCGTAATGGGAAATCAGATACTCCGCTGCTTCTTTCAGACTCATTTCATATAGAATCTCACTTAAATCTTTTTCTGCCTGGATCCCGAATTTCTGTAAATAGAGTTCACCGAGATTCTCCCATACAGGCATGGAGTTCAGAAGAACTCCATCTACATCAAATATAACACCTTTTACCATAACTCTTTCTGCCCCTTTATATCATATATATCATCGCGAAAATAATTTTTGATATCTTCCGGCATAAATACTTGCTGTTCAGAATCATACCATAATTTTGTTTTTTTATAAAGAGATATCATTTTCAATTCTCATCCGGATGTGCTATAGTAATTGCTGGCTACAGTATCTGTAGACAGAAATCTATCGTTATTGCTGACTGACGATTTTTATTCATAAAACACAGGAGGAATATTTTATGAACTTTTTTAAGAAAAATGGTACAGGCCTGCTTTTATGCCTACTGATCGCCATTCCATCATGGCTGCTCGGAAAGGCTGTCCCCGTTGTCGGCGGTCCGGTCTTTTCTATTCTGATCGGTATGATCGTTACCCTGATCCTGACCGATAAAACCGTCTTTACACCGGGAATTAATTTTACATCCAAAAAGATCCTGCAGACAGCCGTTGTATTTCTTGGATTCGGAATGAATCTCACAGAAATTCTGGCAAAAGGAAAGCAGTCTCTCCCGATCATTCTTTCCACCATCACTACATCACTGGTAATTGCTTTTATTATGTATAAGATATTGCATATCAATTCCAACAGTGCAGTTCTGGTCGGTGTCGGTTCATCAATCTGCGGAGGAAGTGCCATTGCAGCTACTGCACCGGTCATCGGAGCTGATGATGAAGAGATTGCCCAGTCTATCTCCGTTATTTTCCTGTTCAACGTCATTGCCGCCCTTGTCTTCCCTTCACTCGGAGCTGCCCTTGGCCTGACAAATGAAGGATTCGGATTGTTTGCAGGAACTGCGATCAATGATACCTCTTCTGTCACTGCCGCTGCTACCGCCTGGGACGGAATCCATGCAAGCAATACACTGGAAGCTGCTGCAATCGTAAAAATGACAAGAACACTTGCGATCATCCCGATCACATTAGTCCTCGCCATTTACAAAAGTCGGAAATCCAAAAATACCGAAGGATCTTCTTTCAGTCTGAAACGTGCCTTTCCGATGTTTGTACTGTTTTTCGTTCTTGCATCGGTTATCACAACCGTCTTTCATCTTCCTGCCGGTGTAACCGCCCCGTTGAAAGAACTGAGCAAATTTCTGATCATCATGGCAATGGCCGCAATCGGTCTGAATACGAATATTGTCAAGCTCGTCAGGACCGGAATGAAACCTATTCTCACTGGATTCTGCTGCTGGATCGGCATTGCTTTTATCAGTCTTATGATGCAGCACATTCTCGGTATCTGGTAGAATTTAACTGTCTGACAGGATTTAAAAAGTGCCACTTTCTTTTCCGGAGGACCATCCTCTGCGGATCGGAAAGCGACACTTTTCTTTTTCTTATCTGTTCTGCTTCAATTATTTTTCTTCCAGGATCTTATCAATACTTACCAGCTTCACGCTCAGAACAAAAATATCTGCTGCCATCTCAAGCTCTTCCGGAGTCGGATAAGACGGAGCGATACGGATATTGCTGTCATGAGGATCTTTTCCGTAAGGGAACGTAGCTCCTGCACCAGTCATCACTACACCCGCTTCTTTTGCCTTTGCCACGATCGCCTTTGCACATCCATCCAGTGCGTCAAAAGAGATAAAATAACCTCCCCTTGGTGCAATCCATGAACCAATCTCCAGTCCCCCCAGTTCTCTGTCCAGTACTTCCAGTACCGTCTCAAATTTCGGTCTTAAAATATCCGCATGCTTCTTCATATGCTCTACGATTCCGTGGATATCTTTAAAGAATCTTACATGACGAAGCTGGTTTACCTTGTCATGTCCGATCGTCTGTACCTTCATCATATTACGGATATCTTTCAGGTTCGCATCTGATGCAGCCATTGCAGCAATTCCTGATCCAGGAAAACTGATCTTGGATGTAGATGAGAACTTATAGACCATATCCGGGTTTCCTGCTTTTTTACACTCCATCAGAATCTCCAGCAGATAATCCTGCTTGTCCTCGTACAGATGGTGAACACAGTAGGCATTGTCCCAGAAAATACGGAAATCTTCTGCTGCCGGTTTCAGATTTGCAAAACGGAAGACTGTCTCATCAGAGTACGTGATTCCCTGTGGATTAGAATATTTCGGAACACACCAGATCCCTTTTACTGCTGGATCATTATTTACCAGTTCTTCTACCAGATCCATATCCGGTCCTTCCGGTGTCATCGGAATATTAATCATCTCAATTCCGAAATGCTCTGTAATTGCGAAGTGTCTGTCATATCCCGGAACAGGACAGAGGAATTTTACCTTATCAAGCTTACACCATGGTGTACTTCCCATAACTCCATGAGTCATTGCTCTTGCAACTGTATCATACATAACATTCAGACTTGAATTACCAAAAATGATCACATTATCCTTTGGTACTTCCATCATATCTGCAAGAAGCTGCTTTGCTTCATCAATTCCGTCAAGGCCACCATAATTACGGCAGTCAACACCATTGGCACAGGTCAGCTCTTCACTGCTGTTCAGTACATCCATCATCCCCATTGACAGATTCAGCTGATCTGCAGCCGGCTTACCTCTGGACATATCCAGTGAAAGACCCTTCGCCTTAATCTCTTCAAAGCGGGCTTCCAGTCCCTTCTTTAACTCTAATAACTCTTCTTTGCTCAAATCTTTGTATGCAGTCATTGCAGGATTCCTCCACTCTTTCTTGAATACTCTTGTAACATCGTCACACTAACTGTTATTGTATACAACTTTTGACATTTCGTCAATGGTTTCTTGCATTTTCGTCAGTTTATGCTGAATTTTCAGGGTTCTATTTTTATCTTTTTGCATTTTTCCATCTCATTTCATGCATTTTTCTTCTTTTTATTTCCTGTATTTTTCTTTTCTGTCCGCAATCCTGGTTTTTTGCCCGCTTTTTTTATTGAGATTCTTTTTCTTTTTTCTGCTTTTATGATATGATATTGAAGATAACAGGGAAAATCCGTTGATTTTCCTAAACTAATCACCACGGAGGTATCTTTTATGAAATTCACTTTTGCTCACAACAATCTGAATGTATACGATCTTGAAAAATCACTGGATTTTTATGAAAAGGCACTAGATCTGAAGGTTGTACGGACCTTTGAACCGGAAGATAAAAGTTTTAAGCTTGTCTATCTCAGCGACGGTTCCACCCCTCACCAGCTGGAACTGACCTGGCTGCGTGATATGGATCGCCCCTACAATCTCGGTGATAATGAATTCCATCTTGCTTTCGCTGTAGATGATTTCGACGCTGCCTATAAAAAGCATAAAGAAATGGGATGTATCTGCTTTGAGAATCCATCCATGGGAATTTATTTTATCTCTGATCCGGACGGATACTGGCTGGAAGTTGTTCCTGCATAGTAAATAACCGCAAGGGGCTGTTGCAAAATAGATGAGTAATCATCTATGGAGCAATGGCTCCTTTTTTGTGTCTAATTGAAAAAGCAGGCTCCGAAGAACCTGCCATTCATGGTATAATAAATTATGTCGAGTAAAATAGAATACCAAAAGGATTATACCGAATTCAACGAAACTTATCAACTGGTTTTGCCATTAAGTTTAGAAGGCCTTGTTCCTAATGATGATTCTGTTCGACTGCTAAGCCATGAGCTTGAGGAACTCAATTATACGTTATTGTATAAGGCTTACTCTTCCAAAGGAAGAAATCCTGCAGTTGATCCGAAGACCATGTTCAAGATCCTGACCTATGCTTATTCTCAAAACATTTATTCTTCCCGGAAAATCGAACAGGCTTGCCGCAGGGATATCAACTTTATGTGGCTGCTTGCCGGACAAAAAGCACCGGATCACAGTACGATTGCCCGTTTCCGAACCGGATTTCTCGCGGATGCCTGCGAAGACCTGTTTTATCAGATGGTACGCCGTCTGAAAGATTCGGAAGAATTATCCGCAGAAACAGTTTTTATTGATGGAACTAAGTTGGAAGCTTGTGCTAATAAATATACTTTCGTCTGGAAAAAGTCCGTAGGGAAATGGGAAGAAAAAATGTTTCATAAGATTCAGGAAGCTGTAAAACTTCTGAATCACGATTACATGCAGTCTTTTACTGTAAATACGGAATCAAGGGCTATGGATCTGCAGAAAATCACCGGATATCTGGAAGATAAATGCCAGGAGGATGGAACAGAGTTTGTCTATGGTCGTGGAAAGCGGAAAAGCAAAAATCAGAAATATCTGGAGCTTTTCCAGCGGTTCCGGGAACGACAGATAACCTATGACTGGCATACCGCCAGTTTTCAGGGAAGAAATAATTATTGTAAGACCGATCCGGATGCGACATTTATGCATATGAAGGATGACCATATGCGGAATGCTCAGTTGAAACCAGGATATAACATACAGATTGGTGTAGATAGCGAATACATAGTGGCGGCAGATATATTTCAGGATAGAAATGATGTGTGGACATTGGTTCCGTTTTTAAAGCTTATGGATGAAAAGCTGGGTTTTCGTTATCCGAGTATTACGGCTGATTCCGGGTATGAAAGTGAAGAAGGATATACCTATCTGCGCAGTTCTGGACAGAAACCATATATCAAGCCACAGACATATGAGAAATGGAAGAAACGCAGTTTTAAGCAGGATATCAGCAAGCGTGAAAACATGGGGTATGATGCGGAAACAGACACATATACCTGTCACGCTGGTAAAAAATTGAAAGCACTTTTCCTGAAAAAACAGAAAAGCAAAAGTGGATATGTGTCAGAAGTAACTGTATATGAATGTGAGGATTGTAACAACTGTCCTCATAAGGGAAAATGTACCCGTGCGAAAGGGAATAAGCGGCTGTATATTTCAAAAAGCTTTCTAGAGAAGCGCCAGGAATCATACGAAAATATTTTAAGTGAAACTGGAATCAAGTATCGGGTGAATCGTTCCATACAAGTGGAAGGGGCATTTGGCGTTTTGAAAAATGATTATGAATTCCAGAAATTTCTGCTCCGTGGAAAAACCAAAGTAAAACTGGAAATTCTTTTGCTTTGCATGGGTTATAACCTGAATAAACTGCATGCAAAAATCCAGAAAGAGCGAACCAAAAGCTATTTATATGAGGTTAAATCAGCCTGAAAACATGTAAAAATTCAAAGGCTTATTAAAGTACGGCAAAAAATCGGGATGAAATCCAGAAAATTAGATTTCATCCCGATTTATGTCTGTAACGGCAGAGACTGCCGTTCAATCATCTAGTTTTGATGATTTTGCGACAGCCCCTCTTTCCTGCTAATATCTCACATAATATACCACACGGACTTTACTGATCTTGACCGGCACACCCGTCTGCTGTGCCTCGATCATCTGACCATTTCCTATGTAGATTGCCACATGACCCGGTGTCCAGCAGATATCTCCCGGCTGCGGATCACTGACGATTGTTCCGCCTGCAAGAATCGAACCACTTGTTCTCGGGATCGACTTTCCTGCCTGTCTGTAACAATACTGAACCAGTCCTGAGCAATCCAGTCCGACATATGGAGTTGTTCCACCCCATACATACGGAACACCGATCTGTGAATACGCTGCATCTACAATCGCATTTCCGGTACTTGGATTGTATGTAGCACCACTGTTCGTTGTCCCTCCGGTATTCCGGTTATTATTATTCTTCTTAGCCGCCTCGGCTGCCGCAGCAGCTTCTGCCGCTTTTCTTGCTTCTTCCTGACGCTTTGCCTCTTCCTCGGCTGCTTTCTTCACAGCCTCATCAATCTGCACATCAAGATCCTTGATTTCAGAACTCTTCTCGGTGATCGTCGTATTCAGTTCCGTCTTCTGCTCTTCATACTCCGTCTGCGTCTTCTCAAGATCATCCATCTTCGTCTCAAGCGTATCCTTCAGCTCTGCAACTTTCTCTACTGTTGCTACATACTCATTCAATTTCTTTCTGTCATAACTATGTAAATCCTGAGAATACTCTGCCTGCTTCAATGCACTTGTCGTATTACCGGAAGAAAGTACCTTTTCCATCGTTGCACTTCCGGTTCCCGCCTCGTACATATACTTGATACGACGCTTCATCGCCTGATACTGCTGCTCCTGCTCTTCCTGGGCAGCCTTCAGATCTTCCTCTGTCTGCGAGATCTCTTCACCGGTCGTGATCAGATCATTCTCCAGCTCTGAAATCTTCGTCATCAGAGAATTAAGCTGCGTCTGCAGGCTGTTCACCTGCTCCTCCGTATCCTTTTTCTGCTTCTTCAGATCACTTACCTCATCTGCAAGAATCGGAGTGACCGAAAGTGAAAAGGTCAACGCTGCTGCAACAACTACACTGCAAATCTTCTTTAATTTCATCTTTTCACCAATCCTTATTATATTATCTATGTCCCCACATATATGGTTCATGATACAACATCAGACAGCTTTTTTCAACAGATTTATACGAATCATCCTTAAAAACTATAAAAACTGCCTGAAAAAGCGGCTGCATCTTCTGCTGTATCTTCTTTTAAAAACTTTTCTGTCAAAGACATATCCAGTCATTTTGTTCCATTTATATCAATCATTATAATAAATAATCGATGAAAATTCAATCTATTTTTAACATTTCTGTAACATTTAACATTTTTTTCATAATCTTTTTTGCAGATTCCGTCACGGCAAGCCCTCCCATTCCGGTTTCTTTCAGACAGGCCGGAAGTTCATTGCCGATCCGTCTCATACTGTCGATCGTATCATCCGGTGATATCGCACTGACTATTCCTGCCATGGCGAGCTGTGCTGCAGATATTGCATTGACTACTCCTGCGACATTCCGCTTGATACAGGGGACTTCCACCAGTCCTCCCACCGGATCACACGTCAGCCCCAACATATTTTTCAGGGCAAAGGCTGCTGCCTGCATAATCTGCCGGGTCGTACCTCCCTGTAAGAAAGTCAACGCCCCGGCTGCCATGGCCGCTGCCGTCCCAATCTCTGCCTGACATCCGCCGGATGCTCCTGCGATGGACGCATTTTCTGCAATCACTTTACCAATTCCCGCTGCCGTAAAAAGTGCCTGTATCATCCGGTCTTCTGCCGGATCATCTCCTGATTCCTCGGATTCTGCCACAACTTCCTCATAACTTATAAGTACTGCAGGGATCACTCCGCATGAACCTGCAGTCGGAGCGGCAACGATCCGCTTCATGCAGGCATTGGACTCTCCCATTTTCAATGCTTTTTCCATTGCCAGAGCCATGTATCCACTGCACAGATTTTTGCCGGTCACATTAAACCGGTGCATTTTTTCTCCATCCCCGCCAGCCATGCCGCTTGCCGAACGAAGCTCTGCATCATATCCCTCATCTGCTGCTTTCATTTCATGATACATCTGACGCATTCTTTCAAAAATCTGGTTTTCCGTCTCATCTGTCTCGGTCTGCTCTGCCTTTAGTACAATCTTCCATACCGGCTTCTGTTCTGTCTTGCAAAGTTCTTCCAACTGTCTGATACTATGATATTCCATGCTTATCTTCCTCCGGCTTTCTTCAGATAGGTCACTTTGATGATTCCTTCCACTTTTTCCAGCCACTCCAGTCCGTCTTCCGGCACATCCTGATCACATTCTACAACCATGACTGCACGACCGCCTTTACCGGAGCGATATAACTGAAGCGTTGCAATATTGATCTTTTTCTGTGCGAGCATGGAAGTCACCTCTGCCACATGCCCCGGCTGATCCTGATTATGGACGATCAAGGTCGGATTTTCACCTGAAAAATTCGTTTCAATCCCATCGATCTGTGCGATATTGATCCTCCCTCCACCGATGGATTCTCCAATAATATCCAGTTTTTTTCCCGAAACTCCTTTTAATTTCAGTTCCACTGTATTGGGATGTCCTTCCTTTAATCTTGCTTCTCCGAACTCAATTCTGACTTTCTGTTCTTCTGCGATCCTCAGACTGTCAGCAATTCTTCCATCGTCAGGACTCATTCCCAGGAGTCCTGCCACAAGTGCCTTATCCGTTCCATGCCCCTTCCCGGTTGCAAGAAAGGATCCATAAAGGAGAATCCTTGCCTCTTTCACATCTTCTCCCAGCAGATTTCTTGCCACAAAACCAATTCTCGCCGCCCCTGCAGTATGAGAGCTGGACGGTCCGACCATAACCGGTCCGATAATGTCAAAAATTCCCATCTTTTCTCTCCATTTCTTTCTGTCGATACCAGACTTCTCTGACCATATTATTTCTCAAAGGGCAAAAAATTTCAACCCTTCCAATAGAAAGGGTTGAAATTAGTCTGTCTTATTTTTCAGATTTTATAATCGCTCTGATCCATTATAAATCCTGATTTTTATTTCTTTCTTTTTTTCCCAAGCAGTGTTCCGGCTGCAGCACCACCTGCAAGAAGCATGGTCATTCCCGGAAGGAGTACATTGGAAACATCTCCGGTCTTAGCTGCCTTGCTGCCTGTGACTGTTGTTCCGGCAGTTTTGTTGTCAGATGGTTTCTGATTATCGGACGGTTTCTGCGTATCAGACGGTTTCTGATCGTCATCTGTCGGTTTCTTGTCATCATCTGATGGCTTTTTATCATCATCTGCAGTTGTCACTTTCATTTCAACTGTACCTGAAACTTCTCCGTTCGCACCGATCGCCTGAACTGCAACTGTATACTCTGTTCCGGCATTCAGTCCGGTAAATGTATACTCTGTAATTCCTGCATCCACTCTCGCAACTTCTTTTCCATTTAAGAAGACTGCGTACTGGGCAACTTCTGCACCACTTTCCGGTGCTTCCCAACTGATCTTAACTGAATCTTTTCTGATCTCAGTTTCATTCACATTTTCAGGAGTTCCCGGTTTTTCCGGAACATCCGGCTGATCCGGTTTTTCCAGTTTCGGAATACTTCTTGTCTGCTCTGCATCACACTTCTCGCAAACTCTCTTTTCAAGCCCCTCTTCCTCTGTTGTGGCCTCTTTTACAACAGTCCATTCTCCATAGCTGTGACCTGTTGCTGCGATCTCTGTTGCTTCTTCCAGTGTCTCATTGCAGTCTTTACAAACAAGCTTTCCTGTAGATCCCGGTTCCGTACAGGTAGGATCCTTTACTCCGACTCTTTCTGTATTTTCATGCTTACACTCTGTCACTGTCTCTGTTACAACGATCTCGTATGTCACTCCACCGATCACAACGGTTGTTGTTCCTGCTTTTTCTGCAGTAACGAAATAGCCTGTTTCCGGTGCAAATAAATACCAGTCATTGTCATTTGCAGAATAGCCGGCAACCTTTGTATTGCTGCGGCCGTAGTTGTTCAGATACTGTCCGCCATAGGAAATACCAAATCCATCCGATGCTCCATTTCCTACTGTCAGTGTCTGAGCTGTATCGCTCAGTCCTACATTACTTCCGTTAAAACTTAAATATTTTCCGTTGACATCCTGAATTGTATATCCTCCGTCAACTGCTTTCACAGTCCACATATAAGCAGACTGGTCATCCGACTCAAGATCTGCTGCCTTCATTGCAAGTCCTGTCGGTGTTCCTGATGCAGTACTCTGGCTGTTTACCAGTACATAAGATCCCTGACCGATCAGATATTCTTTTCCTGATACGATCTCTGTATTTTTCACATATGGAGGCTGATCGCCATTTGCTGTAAGAGAAACAATCTCCTGGCCGCTTTCCTGCTGCATCAGCTTTCCAGGTGCAAGGAATTTCTCTCCGACTTTCAGTTCCACTTTCTGTACTTCATTTTTTACTACAACATAATAGGTAACTGCACCGATGGTAACAGAAGTTGTTCCTTCGCCTGTTCCCTCGAAAGTAATCTGTGTACTTCCCGGTGTTCCCTCTGTATTGGTCTTCAGCTTTCCTACATGCTCATAACGATTTGCCACAACTGCTGCAGATGGTACAACTACATATTTATTACCATTTGCATCTGCCTTTGTCACGATCAGATATTTTTCGCCACCCTGGATCTCATCAAGTGCTGTCACTTTCTGATATCCATGTACTGCAGAATCTTCCGGTGCAGAAGCTGACTTCTTATATAATTCAAAATAGCAGTTGTCAGCAACACTGCTGTTCCTGTCGAAATACAGCTTGGATGTATCAGTACTCCAGAACCATAAAATATTTCCTACACTTCCTGTTCCATTGTCTGTCAGTGTAAACAAGCTGTCTGTATCATGCTTTGCAACTGTGATTGAAGTTTCTGTCGTACTGCTTGGAACATTATTAGAACCGGCTGCTCTTGTTCCAAGGTAGACAGTCTGTCCGTCTGCTGTTGTCGCTTTCACTTTGTACTGGTTGTCTGTTCCTGTAGCTTCAAAAGTATATTCGCAGTCATCCAGATCCAGCTCTGCACCGTTAAATGTTGCGGTTGCGGTTGCTTTTACTGCGACTGTCTTTACTTCCGGTGCCTGTGGATCTTCTCCTGTCATCGTCACCTTTGCCACATTTTTATCAAGTGCTGAAGTATCTGTGCTGCTGTAATTTCCGGTTGTATCTGTATAGGATTTTGTTCCTCCCATATTCAGTTCTACAACTTTGTAGTTCTCTGTATCACTGATATTCAGTTTCAGGATTCTGACATAAGAACCTGCATGAACCGTTACAGTTGCCTGCTTCAGTCCTTCTACCTGCCCTGAAGTAACTTTTAATTTTCCATTCTCATATACAGCTGTTACGGCACTCTCATCGGATGATGTAACTTCAACCGATGTCCCCTCTGCAACTCCATTGACCGTATAAGTCTTTGTCTGTGCGGATTTCATGCTGTCTGAACTGATCACATTTCCATCCTCGTCTGTCAGCCAGACACTTCCTACTGAAGCTGATCCGACAATATCTTTCAGAGCGATCTCCTTGAATGTGATCGCGGTTCCGTTGCTTTCATACAGAAGACCGATATTTCCGTTAGCCATCTCCGAAATACAGGAATATGCATAGTATGCACTTCCATTAATACTGTAGTCATATGCCCAGTCAATACTTCCGTCATCCTGAACCAGTCCTCCGTAGATCTTTCCTGCTGCACGGCTGGATGTATTGGACGGACACGCAAAAAAGATGGCCGTCTTTCCATTGATTTTCTCAGAATATGTGGTAGCTGTAAGCTGACAGGTCGCATTATAGGAAATTCCCATTGCCTGTGGATCTGACCAGGTCTCTCCGCCATCATTAGACACATAGTAGACATTTTCACGACGTACAAACATATACAGCTTTCCGTCTGCCTCTGTGACAACTGCCTCAGAACTTAAATTCTTTGCAGATGCTCCTCTGTGCCACGTTACTCCGTTATCATCAGAATAGATTGCCGCACTGTTCTTGTCACCACTCGTATATTCATAACATGTGAATACGATTCTTCCTTTATGTTCTCCTGAAGAGATTACAATTCCGCGTCCCGGTCCTACCAGCAGACTCTGCTCGGATGCTTTCTTTACATCCAGAAGTGTCGGCTCTGACCATGTCTCTCCGCCGTCTGTGGATTTTGTCATATAAATAAAATCTGTCGGATATGGGAAATACGGGGAATCTCCACAGAACAGATTCGTATTGACTCCGTTTCCTGTGATATTGAAATATGCATCTACCGTATAACCACTGACTGTATTTCCTGAAGCATCCTTCAGCAGATAATAAGAAGCAGCATTCTCATCCGGATTCTTTTCCAGATAATAAGTAAACTCTGCATTCATCCGCTGTGCTGTATCAGAAGCGGCTGTCACACTGTCCGTTGCTTTTGCAAGCACCAGACGGTGCTGGGAATCGTATCCCGTATGTCCTGTCTTTGGTGCATAACTTGCACTGTTCAGTGCTGTTCCTGCCGGATACAGGTCTGCTACCATGTAAACGGTCTCACCGTCTGTCGTCAGTGCCGGATCAATAAATGCCGTAGAACCGTTATTATGCACATTTCCGTTATCTCCTAAATAGTTGGCAAAGGTATAACTCCAGGTCTTACCATTATCTGTAGAACGGGAAACGATCGTATCCAGTCCACCACCGTCACCTCCACCATTCCAGCGTGCATCACTGGATGCGATAAGAGTTCCGTCATTCAACGTAACAAGTCCCGGGATTCTGAAATTCGTACTTCCACCCGTACCTGCCAGAAACGGCTGCTTTTTTGTTGTTCCGTCTGCCGGCTTTGTTCCGTCATACGCATTATTCACAGCTCCGACCGTAGTTGGGAAACATCCAAGCGTCAGAACTCCTGCCAGCATCAGAGCAAGCACTCTTTTTCTGTTCTTCATTTTTTTCCTCCTCTTTTTCATAATACCTGCATAACTTTTCCATTTATACATAGCCTATTATATTATAATCTCTCTGTCATTTTTCCACTCGTATGATTCTGCATTTCCGCAGTCAGATTTTATCTGATTCGGAACTGCCGAAACCTGTTCTTTAAAGCATTGAAACCTGTTCCTTTTTTCTGTAAAATGAAACCATCCCGGTTCCGGAACGCAGAACTTTGATTCCGGCAGACTTTCCGGACACCGGACACCAGGAATCAGATTTTTATGACAGACAGTGGAGGTACTATTATGACAGAATCAGAGATCAGAAAGCTGCTTGAAAGACAGCGTACTCTTTTTTCAACAGGGAAAACTCTTCCCGTTTCCTTTCGTCTCAGACAGCTTGAAAAGCTGAAAAGAGCCATCCAAAAAAATGAACCCCTTCTCCGACATGCACTGAAAAAGGATCTTGGAAAAAGTAATATGGAAAGTTATATGTGTGAGATCGGGCTGACGCTCTCCGAGCTTTCATGGATGCAGCGTCATGTCAGATCCCTGGCAAAAAACCGGACTGTACCAACGCCTCTTTCCCAGTTTTCTGCCCACAGCTACCGTTCTCCGGTTCCCTATGGAACGGTTCTGATCATGAGTCCGTGGAACTATCCGCTCCTGCTGACTTTGGAGCCGCTGATCGACGCCATTGCCGCAGGAAATACCGTCATCCTGAAGCCAAGTGCCTACGCTCCTGCCACGCTTGCCGTGATCAAAGAAATCATCAAAACCACTTTCCCGGCAGATTATATTTCCGTCATTGATGGAGGACGTACAGAAAATCAGGCATTGCTCCGCCAGAAGTTTGACAAGATCTTTTTTACCGGAAGCAAGGCTGTCGGAAAAGAAGTTCTGCGGCATGCCGCAGAGAATCTGACCCCAGTTACATTAGAACTGGGTGGAAAAAGTCCCTGTATCGTTGACTCCACTGCAAAAATCCAGCTTGCTGCCAGACGTATTGTTTTTGGAAAATTTTTAAACTGCGGACAGACCTGCGTTGCACCCGATTATATCCTGTGCCATCATTCGGTTCGGCAAAAATTGGTTGCTGCGATCCGGCAGGAGATCCGGATTCAGTTTGGAGAGAGTCCGTTGCTGAACCCGGATTATGGCAAGATCATCAATGAAAAGCATTTTCAGCGACTTTCAGAACTCCTTGATCCTGAAAAGATCGTCTGTGGAGGGAATACCGATGCAGCAACTCTTCGTATTGAACCTACTGTTATGACCGATGTTACCTGGGAAGATGCTGTTATGGAAGAAGAAATCTTCGGACCGCTCCTTCCGATTCTGACCTATGACACTTTGGAGGAAGTGATCCGTACTGTAGAATCACATCCACATCCTCTGGCTCTTTATTTTTTCAGTGAAGATAAAACCTCACAGAAAAAGCTTCTTAGCTCCTGCCGTTTCGGTGGCGGCTGCATAAACGATACCGTAATTCATCTGGCAACCAGTTCCATGCCATTTGGCGGCATAGGTGAGAGCGGAATGGGATCTTACCATGGAAAAACCGGTTTTGAAACTTTCAGTCATTTCCGGAGTATTGTAGACAAAAAGACCTGGATGGATCTTCCGATCCGGTATCAGAAATATACGCAGAAAAAAGAAAAGCTACTGCGGTTATTCCTGCAATAGCTCTCTCCTTTTTCTATCTTTTCCATATAAATTTTCTGCCTGGTTCATATTCTTTCGACAGAAGATGGATCAAAAATTCTTCTGTCGAAGCCAGCCCTGCGATCACGCATGTAATTTCACAATACCTCAGTGCAAAATCCTGCACAAGCATATACGGCAGACAGAAGACACAAAAACCTGTCGCCTTGTTCAGGATCGTATGCAGTGACGCAAACCGGTGATACCGCACAGCGGCTGTAACATAGGAGCAGGCACGGATCACCAGTACCGCACCGATACAATACCACATCCACACCGGAAGTACTTCCAACAGAATCGGGAAAAATTTTACGATCATCACCGCATAAAAAATCAGATCTGCAATACTGTCCAGCCTTGCCCCAAACTCACTGGTACTGTTTGTCGCTCTTGCGATCGTTCCATCCAGCACATCCGTTATTCCGCAGAATGTATAAAGAAGATAAAAAGGCAGTGTCAGCGGCCGGATCAGTAAAAGTCCGACAGTTCCCACTATCCTCAGCATTGTGCAGATGTTCGGTGGTGTCAGTAATTTTTCTTTCATAAACCTTCTCCTCATTTCCATGTATCCTGTACTTTACTTTCTGTCAGTATTTTATAAAATCTATTTTAACAGATACAACAGTTCTTCAAAGCAGATCCCATCTGCCAGAGGAATCTCCAGTTCCACTGACCTCTGAATGCATTTTCCGATAAACCCGGATGCCTTTCTCACTGATTCAGTCAGCCCGGTTCCATTGACCGCATCCGCTGCAATGATCGCTGCAAAAATATCGCCGGTTCCCGAACGGGGACTTCCGATTTTTTCCGTCTGGATCATCTCATACCCTGCTCCCTTTTCGTAACAGAGATTTGCTACATGATCTTTCTTCTCAATTCCGGTAATCACCACTTTCGCCGGCCCTGAACCGGCAATCTTCTCTGCCAGCCGCTCCAGTTCTCCGATACTCCATTCTTCCTTATATTGCGTACCGGTAAGAAGACAGGCTTCTGTCACATTTGGCACAACAATATCTGCATACTGCACAACTTCACTCATCTTCCGGCACATTTCTTCCGTATAGGTTGCATACCGCTTTCCACCGTCTCCCATAACCGGATCGACTACAACCGTTGTATCTTTTTCTTTAAAAGTGTGTAGAAACTCACCGACAATCCTGATCTGCTCTTCTGAACCAAGGAATCCGGTACAGATCCCCTGAAATTTAAGTCCCAGTTTCTTCCACTCTTCAATATACGGTTCCATCTCTGCCGTATAATCCGTGCAGTAAAAAGAATCATAAGCTGTATGATCCGAGAAGATTGCTGTTGGAACAGCACAGCACTGTACTTTCATCATGGAAATAACCGGAAGCTGCACTGCGATCGAGCATCTGCCAAATCCCGTAAAATCATTGACCAGTGCAATCTTTTTCTGTTGATTATGATTCTGCTGCTTTTGATCCTGCATCTTTTTCCTCCGTCTTTTCTTTTTTGACACCCTTTGCATTCGGATAAATTTTTTTCATCTTCGCATCATCATAATGCTCATCCGTCCAATGCTCCCATCTGGTTTCTGCTCTGATTCCTTTTTCTCTTTCATCATACCGCACCAGAGCCATACAGGAAACCATGATATTGCAGCACATAAATACAAGCAGTCCCCAGGTTATGATCTTTCCGACCTTTTGTGGGATCCGTTCAATCCATTTTTCCAACGGTGGATACAGCCTTTTAAACCATACTACCGCAGCAATCCCCCAGAAGAAACAGTAAAGAAGATTGATCCTGCCGCCCAGATTAAATGGGATATTGCTGTAATCCCAAAAGACTTTCCCGAAAAAAATCTCTGTAAATACACTACACAGATACTCATACGCACCACCAAGCAGTGTCCCTATAAGAAATAAAAATGTATTACTACGGTCTTTATATTTATAGAGCAATGCCGTCACCAATGCGATTGCCAGTCCCCATACAATACTGAATGGTCCCCACACCACACTGCTCCGGCTCATCCATCCCCCCATCGTGATCCGGCAGAAAATCGTCTCCGTAATATCACCTAAAAATGCACCGATAATAAAAAGTAATACAATCTTATAAAATCCACATCCGGATGCAAAGGCATCACTTTTTTCTGCTGCCTTTTTTTGGGTTTTCCGTACACGCGGGTAGGCTTTCTTCACACGCCTTTCCACCCGTTCAGAAATCCAGGAACTTAATCTTGCACTCAGCTTATCAATCTGTGCATCCGTTTCTTCCCACTGCTTCGGATTTCTGCTGATCCCTGTCAGCAGCATAAAAGAGGCAAAAACATCCACACACAGGAACAGCAGCAACACCAGGATCAATATCTTCATCACAAGCTCCGGGAGAAGATGCAGCAGATCCAGGCTCAGCACGTTGCCCCACCGGACAGCGATATACCCCAGTCCGCCCCAGACCAGAGATGCCGGAAGACAGATATATCCATCCAGATTCCATTTCACATTGGAATAATCCCACCAGCGTTCTTTAAAGATCCACTCCATCAGATGTCCGCCGATCCACTCTACAACCGTTGCATAAACTGCCGCAAAAAGGAAAAGCCAGAATCCAGTCAGTTCCTGCAGTCCCACAGTCATAAGAACAGCCGTAAATCCGTACATCACACAGTACGGACCATTCACAAGTCCCCGGTTTGCAAATTTTTTCTGCTTCAATGTGGCCAGAACAGTCTCCAGTATCCATCCGCCAAAAGAATACAGGAAGAAAAGCCATAATAGTTCATAGATCGTATAGTGATTCAAATCGTTCTCCTCTTTCGTTTCATTTTCTGCTTATTTTTGTACATTTTTTCATCCGCTCTCTGAAGCAGTGCGTCCAGATCACGGTCTGTCCCATCCGTCCACGCATATCCGACTGCCGCTGAAACTATCTTTCGAGGTGATGTCTCTGTACGGACGCTGAGACAGACTGCCGCAACTGCCAGGCACAATACAATCACCAGAGCTGTAGATTTCACCTTTTTCATGTTGCTTTTCCTCTTGTTCGTTGAATAAGCCACGCTTCTTCCTGCTTGCTAACGCTTATTATACCATGATCGGCACCTTTGGTGCCTGAAGCTGCTTCGCAGCGATCATGATCGCCATTCGCCGCTCACACTGAAAAAGCTGTGCTTTCTCCTGCTCGCTAATGCTCATTATATCATCTTTCATGGTTTTGGCAAATTTATTATTTCTACCGATTTTGCCACATGTTCATCCATCCCTGCAGCAAATGCTTCATTCCTGTCCTCCTCGAATGCATTCGCAGTCATGACGATCACCGGTATAGACACTTTCTTCTGATCTCTTAACTTTCGAATCTGTCTCGTTGCATCGTACCCATTCATCCTCGGCATCTGCACATCCATTAAAATCAGATCATAATATCCATACATCCTCAATGCTTCTGCATTCATATGAACAATCCGATGACCAGGCAGAGTATACGCCATCACTCCACAGCTTTGAACATCCAGCAGTTCTTTATAATAGTCCTGTTGCAGGAGATGCTCCTTTCTGAGCGTCTGATTCATTTCTGCAAACCGCCGTTCAGCAATCTTGTCCTTGTTATCCGCTCCAATCTCCAAAAAGAAAAGCCATACTCTGCATTTCTTCTATGCAAAGTACAGCTTTTATCTGCAATAGATCTTCTTTAGGGGATGTGAAAAACTCGATTTCTATCCATTTCTTTGGTGACATTGTAAATGCGTTTGCTCCTGCCTGCTTTCTAAACCCCTCGAATTCGAGGGGGTTAAAATCTGGATTGTGCAGCCTTTCCCATAATCCCAAAAATTCTATTACATCTCGATTTCTCATCCAATTTTGTATAACCGCTGTTGGGTCATCACTTTTATATCGAGCGATATCTGTCAATGAAATAAATTCATTTTCAAAGTCCTGCGTGTAAATTCCGATATCTATCCCATTGGCATGAATCGTTTCTTTTATTACCTTTCCCATTGCACCTCCTACAACCATGTCCAATATGTTCTTCTTGTTACTAACATCTTACTTAAAGTCTTTTACTTCTTACTTTCATCTTCCCACATCTTCTGATACTTTTCTGCTGCACACATCTTCAACCAATGGCAAATAGACACCATACGCTTCTTGATAAAGTTTACTGATTTTCTCCGCAATCTGATATGTACTTTCTTCCATCAAATCACCTCAAAATATTTAAGAGCATCCTTTATTGCCTCCACTTTCTCTTTCGGTGGATGCTTTCTCGGTTGGTTCAATTCTTCCACAGCATTAGAGGCATCATACATGGTCAGCCCCAGAGACCTTTTTACTTCTGCGATATATGCAGTATGTACCTTGAATCCATATTTCTTCTCAACATACTCCTGTATCATTTTATATGTGATTTTCGGTTTCGGCTGATATTTCTTCGCTCGTTCCGCAATTGCATTCAACGATATCTTATCATCATCTTCTCCAAATTCCACTTTCACATTAATCTTGCTATCTGGTGACTTGTGGGACAGAAGCACAATACTTTCAACGGTATTACCTTTTTCCCACAAGAGCCGCCTTACCTCTTGACCATCCCGATATATTGGGAAATTAAACTCTATCGACT
>ENA-OURU01001940-OURU01001940.1-human-gut-metagenome-genome-assembly--contig:-NODE-1940-length-22505-cov-6.851492_pt1 | contig 22505 bp, 19 predicted proteins | sample MGYA00242137_ERZ509064 | MGnify/ENA primary metagenome ERZ509064 (study PRJEB26280, sample SAMEA2338777) | human gut metagenome | biome: human gut; feature: human-associated habitat; material: faeces...
GGTGCAACAGGTGCAAGCGGAATTCCGGGTTTGCAAAAATGTCTGGAATTGATAAAAGAAGAGGAAGATTACGAATCCTGGCTGGTTCTGACTAAAAGTGGTGAGCTGACCTGTCAGCAGGAAAGCAAGCTGTCTGTGGAAGAAATCAAGAAGCTGGCAGATTATTGCCTGGAACCAGAAGAAATTGGTGCAAAACCTGCAAGTGGTTCTTTTAAAACCTGTGGGATGTTGGTTGTTCCCTGCTCTATGAAAACAGTAGCCGGAATTCACAGCGGATATGCAGACAACCTTCTTCTGAGGGCGGCAGACGTAATCTTGAAGGAACAACGCCCTCTGGTTCTTGCTGCAAGGGAAACGCCCATGAGTGCGATACATTTGCGGAATCTCTATGACTTATCCATGATTCCGGGTGTCCACATAATCCCGCCGATGTTGACCTTTTACCAGAAGCCGGAGAACATAGATGAAATGGTATATCACATTGCCGCGAAGCTTCTGGAACCATTTGGAATAGAAGCAAAGGAGTACAAACGATGGAATGGACTGTAGTAAAAAAAATCAGCACGCCAGATTTTGATATAGAAGCCGGGGCTGCAAAAATCGGAGAAGACATTTTGTTATACATACAAGGCGGCGATAAACCTCATATTGGCTGTACGGTTATGGCAGTGCCAAGACCTTCCCTTTCCGGAAATGGGGAGAGAAGTGTCACGTCCTCTGTGATGAATCTTACCGGGCATAAAGACGAGAGCATATGTCGTATGTTGGCTGAAGATGTATGCAGGACATGTGGAAAAACAGTGGTATGCACTGGTGGGGTTCATTTGGAGAATATTACAGCGGAGCAGATAAACGAAGTAAGAATTGCTGCAGAGCAATTGGAAGAAATGTTAATAAGCGAACTTAATTAAAAAATGTGAAAAGATAGTTTCATTTATGCAAAAAGTGCAGTGTGTGAACAAAAATACGAATTGATTATTGGAAGAACAGAATGATAAGATATCAATATCAACAAAATAAACATGCTGCAAGAGTAAAATTTGGCCAAATAAAACAAATGCGCACAACAGAAGGAGAAACAAATGAAGAAAAGAATAGTAATTGCATTATTAGCTGCCTGCTCGCTTACCGTTTTTACAGTACCGGCTGTTGGAGAACGTATAGTAATGGCTGAAGAAAAAAGCCCTGAGGAAGAAGGAAATATGTATTTTTCTTCTCTGAATGCAGATGAAGTAAATATTAAAGACACAAGTATCTACACCATCCGCCTGAAAGCAAAAGAAGGATGGCAATTTGATGTGGATGATAACACAGATGTAACCGGATGGTTTGTAAATGAAGCGGGAGAACCTGTTTTTGTAAACAATAGTGGAATTGCATTTGCAGTAAATGGAGAGGACTTTGAACTGGATATCACAGTTGATGCATCAAAGATAGAAGGCTTTTCTACCAATGGTTCTGCAGATTTTTATGTAATGCCAAATGGTGGAATCCCGCTAGTTGTGGAGGGGGATAACCACGGACAGTATGTTCCGGCTTCAGAAAAGGCTGGTTCTTATACGATCCCGGAGGTTCAGATTGAAGGAACTGTGGAAGCAACAAGAGAGAAAAATGAAACAACATTTCAGGAAGATAAGGTGACGGTTGCTCTGAAACTGGATGACGTAAATGATGAAATGATCGACAGCAGCTCCTCTTATGTGACGTTAAGAGATGGAGATGGTTATTATCTTACAGATTTCCAGTTTGAAGAAGGAACTTTGTCCGGAGAATGGACAGATGGAAAAAATATTTATACTGTAACACCAGAACAGCTTCAGGGAGACTTCTCACCTCTTGGCGGTGACGGAAACGGAAATTATTATATTAATATCGGAGTAGGCGGTCTTACCTATAACGGCCTGCCGCTTAAAGAAACTACTTTCCGGATTCATGTATATTCCTTTGGACGAACCTTCACCATCGAAAGCAACGGAAGTCTGATTAATGATACACAGCCTCTTTGGACTACTGATACAGAAGGCGGGGAACCTGTTTTGTGTGATCCTTATCCGGATGATCTGGATATTAAATGGCCTGTTGATTTTGATGCTTCCGCACTTACAGAAGATGACTTTGCACTTACCATGCGCAGTGATTATGGGGATGAGCTGGTTCTGGAGCCGGGAAAAGATTTTACAGTGAAAACAGATAAAGATAAAACAGTGATCACGGTCAATTATATTTACTGGGCCAATATTCCGGTATATAAGACGATGACTGTAGATATCAATACTGCCAAAATGGAATGGGATTCACAGAAATATACGGTGGGTGATACCATTTCCCACGATTATGACATTGCAAGTGTATATGCTTATTATGTCATGAGCGGTGGAATGGAAGGAACACAGAAATGGACCTACTATGGTGTGGACAATCTGACAGACTGGGAGCAGGCATTTAAGATTCCGGTTTATATTCTGACTTATACAGATGAAAATGGTGTTGTGAAGTATTATGCAACTGACGAGAATGGTAATGGAATGTTTACGGAAGCGGCAGATGAGGCGGCTAAGTTTGATTCCAGAGAGGACAATCAGTGTCAGATCGTGGACAACACCGGATCTTTTGCCAGAGTCTATGACCAGACTGAAGAGGTAGAAGTAGATGGCACTACCTATACCTGTGATAAAGTATATGACAATGCAGACGATATGCCTCTTGATCCGGCTGATTGTACCGGAATCACAGCACAGCCAGGATATATAATTGGGGAAAACTGGGAAATGCACGGACGCTGGCCGTGGCAGACCTTTGTAAATGAAGGCTATCTTGGAGGAAGCAAATAGGTTAGAGCTTGTATAATTTCCTATTTATGCATGTTGCGGATAAATGCAAAATGGAATCGAATTGCTTGTGCAAAACATCTTAGATATAATTCAGACTATAAGAAAGCTGGTTATCAATATTCTATAAATTGTAAGGAGGAACCAAAATGACAATTGATGCGAATATGTACTGGCTTCCGGAAGAATTATTCACCAATGAAAAAATGTTGGAAGAGTTTATGAGATGTATTCCGGAAGTATATGGAGTGCATGCAAGATGCGAAGAAATCCCGGGCACCACAAAGAAACAGATCGTGCTGGAGGAACCCAAAGGCTGTGAGAACCTGAATTATGTCCAGGGAGAATACCGGATAGAAAAGCAGCTGGAAGATATGGACAAGGCTGGTGTGAAGAAAGCCGTCCTGAAGATTCCCTGTTGTCACACCTGGCTTTCCCTTGAAATGTGTAAAAAATTTAACGATGGTCTTGCAGAACATGTGAGAAAAGGAAATGGCAGATTTGCAGCACTTGCAGTGGTTCCGCCTTATGGTGGAAAAGAAGCTCTCTATGAGCTGGAACGCTGTGTAAAAGAGCTGGGAATGACTGGGGTACAGATTTCCTCCCATTATGGAAACAAGTATCTGGATGACGAAATCTTCCGTCCTTTTTTCCGGAAACTGAATGAAATGAAAATGACAGCCTATGTCCATCATTCTCCCATCCCGGTTGATCATCAGTCCATTACAGATTACACCAATCTGCGTCGCTCCTATGGCCGCTGTATGGATCAGACCATTGCCATTGGCCGCGAAGTATTTGGCGGGCTGTTTGATGAGTGCCCGGATGTAAAACTGGTACATTCCATGCTGGGAGGCGCATTTTTCTCATACCTGAGTTCCATGTTCCGTAGGAAACCGGCAGGTGCCCAGCAGGATACCGTAAAACGTTTTGAAACAGATACAGACCGTTTCTGTGACCAGATCCGGGAAAATATTTATTATGAAGTATCCCATGCACAGCCCTGGGGAAAAGACCTGCTGGAATGTGCAGTGAAAATTCTCGGTGCAGACCACATTATTTTTGGAACCTCTTATCCGGTACGAGCAGAGTGGCTGACCGGTGGACCGGAATTTATCCAACAGCTGGAACTTACAGAAGAAGAGAAAAACCAGATTCTTGGTGAAAATGCAAGAAGCATCTACAAGCTTTAAACAACAGAAAATTTTTCTTTTATTCCCACTGTTGTATGAAAAAAATCAAAAACAGTGGGAATTTTTGGGGACTTGTGCTAAAATATATTGGTAAACAGACAATGAGATTGTATGTAACTGACAAAAGGATTTTGAAGTGGAGGGGACGGCAAATTTATGGAATTAAGCTATATTCGTGAGTTTGTGGTGCTGGCGGAGACGGGAAACTATCTGGAAGCTGCGGATGCTTTATTTATAGCCCAGTCATCTTTATCCAGACACATAAAAAGCATTGAGCTGGATCTTGGTTCTCCTTTATTTGACCGGACGACCAGAAAAGTAGTGTTAAATGGTTTCGGACAGGCATTTTTGCCATATGCCAAAAAGATGGTGGAAATACAGGAAGAATATGAAAATGTGCTTCAGAGCTATTTAAGCGAAGTTTCTTCTACGATCACCGTTGCCTCGATTCCGTCCATGGTCCGGTACAATATCACCGATGTGCTGGCTGGTTTTAAACAGGCTAATCCCAGATATAAGCTGAACATACTGGAAGCAGATTCTTCCCAGATTCTACAGCTTCTTTTGGAAGAAAAATGCGAATGCGGCTTTGTCAGGGACAAGGATGGATTATTTGACGGATTTAACAAAATTCCATTTACAACAGATCATCTGGTTGCCATATTACCGAAGAATCATCCGTTGGCAAACCGGGAATATCTGTCACTGGAAGAAATACAGAATGAGCCGTTTTTGTTTTTGAATAAAAATACAACCATGTACAGCATCTGTGTCAATGCCTGCAGGGAAGCCGGATTTGAACCCAATGTAGCGTTTACAGGCCTTCGGGGAGAGAATCTGATCGATCTGGTTGCGAAAAAGATGGGTGTGGCGGTACTTACAAGAAGGCCGATTTCTGGCAGGACCTATGAAGATGTGGTCCTGGTTGATGTAGTTCCCTATGTTACAACCAGTATTTGTCTGGTCTATCAGAAAAATAAGAAAATTGCAGATCCCCTGAAAAGTTTTCTGGGATATGTGCAGACTTATGTAAAAGAAAATGAGACCGTGAGTGAGAAATAGAATGAGAACCCTCGTGAGGCGTAAAGCAGTGAGAATGGAAGCGCAGAAATCACGAGGGTTCTATTTATGTAAAGAACAGAAAGGAAAAGCAATGGGAAATCTGGATATAAAAGAACAAAAGAAAAAATGGATTTATTTAAAAGAATGGAACTGCTACAAACTGGAGCAGGTCTGCTATTGTGAGAAACCAAGAGTACAAAAGGAACAGTCTATGAACATCTTTGTCCCGGCTGAATACCTGGATGGGCAGGGAAACGTCCTGCATGAGGAAATCAGAATGGGCTATACCGCCAGCACGGCACCGGTTATTTTTGAAAACGGACTGGCAGGATACCATGAAGCAGAGCCCTTTGAACTGGATGACCACCGTTCTATGGGAGTGGAGGCTGTTTTGGCTGGTTTTGTTTATGTGTCCTGCGGCTGCCGGGGAAGAAGCTCTGTAGATGAAAAAGGGGTATTTTGCGGAAAAGCTCCTGTATCCGTGGCTGATCTAAAAGCTGGAATCCGTTTCCTGAAAAGAAATGCCAGTGTGCTTCCTGGAAACATGGAGCGCATCATTTCAGTAGGAATCAGTGCAGGGGGCGCCATGAGTACCCTTCTTGGCTGTACAGGTGACTGCGCAGACTATGAAGAAGAATGGAAAGAGATGGGAGCAGACCTTACCCAAAGTGACCAGATTTTCGGTGCACAGTGCTATTGCCCGATCTCGGATCTGGATCATGCCGATTTCGCATATGAATGGATGTTTGAAGGCCAGACACATTATACAGGAATGCCCTTTGTTGGCTTTGGGGAGGGAAATTTAAGCCCGTTTGCACAAAGTCTTTCCAGGAAAATGGGAGAAAAATATGTGGAATATTTTAACTCGCTGGAGCTGAAGAATCCGGATACAGGTGAATTATTAAAAATAGCCAAAGACCATGGTGGAAATGGAAGTGTCTGGCTGAAAAAACAGCTGGAGAAAGCCGCAGACAAATACGTGACGAAATTTCCAGAAAAGAGACAGGAACTGGAGCAGTATTCCTGGCTTCGTTTCAAGGATGGAAAAACATGTATTTCTTCTATAAACGAAATGGAACAGGATTATCATAAACGTCTGAAACTTTGCCCCGCTTTTGACGATCTGGATCTGATCCAGGCAGAGAATCAGGAGTTTGGAACCAGTGGTATAGATAAGAGACATTTTAACACCCAGCTGGCCGGGATTATGGAAGACCTGAAAGAGGAGTATCCCGGTGAAACTGCCAGATATCTTCCTGGCTATAAAAAAATCTGCGGAGACAAAGAGCTTGCCAGACAAAAGAGATTATTAAATCCGCTGAATTATATAGGAAAAGAAAAAACTGCGCCTTATTACAGAATCCGGGTGGGGGCAAAAGATGCGGACACTTCGCTGACTGTGACCATGATTCTTGCCCTGAAACTGATGGAATGTGGAAAGACCAATGTGGATTACGAAATTGTGTGGAATGAAGTCCATGGAAGAGCTGATTATCCAGGAGAAATGGTGGAATGGGTACGGTCGATTTATGCAATTTAAGCATAAAAGCCTTTTTAAGTCGGATTGCTTGTTGAAAAATCATAAAGTATAATACGATTATAAAGAAGAGATGTACAAAATGACGAGTCAAAAGATGCTATAGCAGAAAAGTAAAAGAAAAAATGCTGAAAATGTCAGTGAAGAAAGGGAGAATATCATGAGAAAAAGAAATATCGCACTTATCCTTGCAGCAAGTATGATGGCAACATTTGCATTCGGAGGAACAACTGCTTTTGCAGCCGAAGAAGGTGAAACCGATTCTGTTACAGTAGGAATTATGGCAGATCCGGAGAATATGGGCCCCTGGTCAGGAATGTCCATGGGACGTATTGCAGTTCTTTTTACCACATATGAGTATCTGATCACCAGAGAAGACGGCGTTGCATATGGAGTACTTGCAAAGAGCTGGGACGAGGTAGATCCGAAAACTTATGATGTAGAGCTTTATGATTACATTCATGATGCAGAAGGAAATCCACTGACTGCTTCTGATGTTGTATTCAGCTTTGAATCTGCAATCGCAACAAAGAACTATGGAAAACTTTCCGTAATCGACAGTGTAACTGCAACAGATGATTATCATGTAGAGTTTAAATTTAACAAAGATCTGGAAATCGGAGAATTCGAGAACGTTATGCTGGAATGTGCCATTGTAACACAGGCAGCTTATGAAGCATCTCCAGACCAGATGGCAACCACACCTGTTGGAACCAGCGCATATCTGGTAGACAGCTATGTACCAGGTTCTGAGATCGTTATGAAAGATACCGGAGATTACTGGCAGACAGACGAATCACTGGTACATGGAACAAGTATCCATAATGTAGGAGAAATCCACTTCTCTGTAATCACAGAGGCTTCCCAGCATACCGTTGCACTTTATACAAACTCTGTAGACATTTCCAACGGTGTTCCGGATACAGATATTTCCAAATTTGAAGAGGGCGGCGAGTTCTCAGATGGAAATGCAGTCAGCGTTGTAATGGATAACCTGACTTATGACGTAGAGTACAATATGTCTGACAGTTCCGTATTTAAGGATGATGACAATCTCCGTCTGGCACTTGCTTATGCTATTGACAAAGATGGAATCAACGTAGGCGTATTTAATGGAAACGGAACAGCTGTAAAAGATTTCGCAAATGCAACTTATCCGGACTACAACAGCGAGTGGGACAGTGAAGATTATTATGATTATGATGTAGATAAAGCAAAAGAGTATCTGGAGCAGTCCAATTATGACGGTTCTACATTAAGACTGGAATACATCAATTCCGGAATGAACGAGATGATCTGTCAGATGCTTCAGGCTTACTGGGGACAGATTGGTGTAACCGTAGAACTGGTTGGTTATGATCAGATGATGGGCCAGCAGGAGCAGTACAATGCAGACGGATTTGACATTCTTCTGAAAACGACAGGTTCTACAGACTACATCGTAAATCAGTGGAAGCTCTGCTGGGATAAGAGAGATTATGAGTCCCTTACCGGCGGTGCTGCAAACTTTACCCAGGATGACCAGCTTCAGAGCCTGATGGAAGCAGCTTTAAGCACCGAGACCTATGGCCCTGAGAGCATTGAAGCATTTCATGATTATCTGGTTGAAAAATGCTATGGTTATGGCGTTGTAGAAGGACCGATCAACATCGTACATTCTGACAAGATTTCAGATGTAGCACTTGACATCCGTAACCAGATCCTTCCTGGAGCCTGCACTTACGCAAAATAAAAAGGGCACAGCCCTGGTCAGCCACCGTTTTACCCCAAAACGGTGGCCGTGCCAAAGGAAAGGAGTTCTTGGAATATGTGGAAATATACAGTAAAGCGTATTCTCTGGATGATCCCGGTACTTCTGGGAATCTCCATTGTAATTTTTACAATCATGTATTTTTGCCCTGGTGATCCGGCAGTTGCCATTCTCGGAAACGGTGCCACACCTGCGGCTATTGAAGCAAAACGTATTGAAATGGGTTTGGACAAGCCTTATCTTGTCCGTTTACTTTCTTATTTGAATCAGGTGTTTTTATATTTTGATCTTGGAACCTCTTATTTTCAGAATCAGTCTGTTATGTCCGGTATTTTATACAGACTTCCTTACACCTTTATCATCGCCCTGATCTGTATGCTTCTTCAGATCGTAATCGGTACACCACTTGGAATTACAGCAGCAGTACATCAGAACGGAATCGCAGACCGTATCTGCATGATCATTGCACTTGCAGGAGTTTCCATTCCTGGTTTCTGGCTTGCCATGATGCTGGTTCTGTTTTTCTCTGTAAAACTTGGATGGCTGCCACCATATGGCGTAGGCGGACTCCAGTATTTCATTCTTCCCTGTATTGCAAATGCTTTTGCCGGAATTGCATCCCAGGCAAGGCAGACACGCTCCAGTATGCTGGAGGTCATTCGTTCTGACTATATTGTGACCGCAAGGGCAAAAGGTCTGTCTGAGCGGGACATTCTTTATAAACATGCGCTTCCAAATGCATTGATCCCGATCATCACCGTAGTTGGAAATGGTATGGGAATGATGCTTGGCGGTACAGTAGTAATTGAGTCCGTATTCTCTATTCCGGGAATCGGAATGTATACCACATCTGCGATTAACAACCGTGATTACCCTATCGTTATGGGTGGTGTATTGTTCCTTGGAGCAGTATTCAGTCTGATCATGCTGCTGGTTGATATTATCTACGCATATGTTGATCCGCGTATCAAAGCACAGTATGAAGGACAGCAGAAAAGCTGGAAAAGGAGGAAAAAATAATGGCAGGCAGTGCAGCTGTTGCAGGACATGCAGCAAAGACAAGAAAAAAGAAAGAAAGCCAGTTCAGTCTGGTAATGAAGCGTCTTCGTAAAAACAAGCTGGCCATGGCCGGTCTGGTCATTATTCTTATATTATTTGCCGTAGCGCTTCTGGCACCATGGATCATGCCTTATGCATATGACGAGATGAACATGCTGGAACGTTTTTCCGGTCCTTCTTTCGCACATCTGTGTGGAACTGATGAAATGGGAAGAGATATTTTCAGCCGTCTTCTTTATGGAGCAAGAGCTTCCCTTTCCCTTGGATTTCTGGCAACGATCATTTCTACTGTAGTAGGAATGTTTATTGGTTCCATTGTTGGATATTTTGGTGGAATTGTAGATACTGTTGTAATGCGACTTGTGGATATCCTTCAGGCAATCCCTGGAATCCTTCTGGCAGTTGCAATTTCAGCCTGTCTGGGAAGCGGTTTTGTAAATACCATCATTGCCCTTTCCATAGGTGGAATTCCTATGACTGTAAGACTTCTTCGTGGTTCGATCATGGGGGTCCGTAAAATGGAATATCTGGAAGCAGCGCAGACTATCAACTGCTCTGTTCCAAGACTGATCATGAAACACATTCTTCCAAACAGTATTTCCCCGATCATTGTTTCGGTTACCATGGGAATCGGAAATACTATTCTGATGGCTGCATCCTTAAGCTATATCGGACTTGGTGTCCAGCCGCCTACACCGGAATGGGGTGCTATGCTTTCCGCAGCAAGAACTTATATGAGAGATTATCCTCATATGGTACTGTTTCCAGGACTTGCCATTGCACTTGTAGTTCTTTCCTTGAATATGCTGGGGGACGGACTTCGTGATGCACTGGATCCGAAACTGAAAAAATAGGAGGGACAAATCGTGAATACTCAAAAGAATACCACTCCTTTTATTGAAGTGAAAAATCTGACCGTACATTATACCTCTGAGGGAAAAGAAATCCATGCTGTGAATAATGTTTCTTTTTCCCTGGAAAAAGGGGAGACTTTAGGTCTGGTAGGAGAAACAGGTGCCGGGAAAACGACAATCGCCAAATCCATTCTGCGTATTCTTCCAGAGCCGCCTGCGCAGGTAGATGGAGGAGAAATCCTTCTTGAGGGAAAAAATCTTCTCCCTCTGGCAAATGAGGAAATGCGTAAAATCCGTGGAAAAAGAATTTCCATGATTTTCCAGGATCCTATGACAGCTTTAAATCCGGTTATGCGTGTAGGCGCACAGATCGCAGAAGGAATTGCCCTTCATGAACATGCTTCCAAGAAAGAAGCAGAAGAAAAGGCAAAAAGAATGCTGGAAATGGTTGGAATTCCAGGTTCAAGATTCCGTGATTACCCACATCAGTTTTCCGGTGGAATGAAACAGCGAGTTGTAATCGCCATGGCACTGGCCTGCAGCCCGGATCTTCTTCTGGCTGATGAACCTACCACTGCTTTGGATGTGACCATTCAGGCCCAGGTTCTGGATATTATCAAAAATCTCCAGAAGGAGTTAAATACAGCGATGATCATGATCACACATGACCTGGGAATCGTTGCAGAGGTATGTGACAATGTAGCTGTTGTATATGCAGGTGAAATTGTGGAATACGGAAGCAAAGAGGAAATCTTTGACCATCCTACACATCCTTATACGATCGGTCTGTTTGGTTCTCTTCCGGATATCCATTCGGATGTAAAACGGCTTTCCCCTATCGCAGGAATGCCGCCGGATCCAAGTAATCTGCCATCTGGCTGTGCTTTTTCACCAAGATGTCCTTATGCATCTGAAGAATGTAAGAAGGCAGCAGTAGATTTAACAGGGCTTGGCGGTACCCATGTATGCAGATGCATAAAGGCAGCAAAGCCTGTCCAAAGTAAGGCATGAAGCAGAAAGGAGAATAGAGATGTCAGAGAATCTGATGGAAGTAAAACATCTGAAAAAATATTTTGAAACTCCTAAGGGAATGCTTCACGCAGTAGATGATGTGACTTTTTCTATAGGAAAAGGAAAGACAATGGGAGTGGTTGGAGAGTCTGGCTGCGGAAAATCCACTCTGGGACGAACCCTGATCCACTTATACGAAAGCACAGACGGACAGATTTTCTTCAACGGAGAGGATATTACCCATGTGCATAAACATAAGCTTCACCAGTTAAGAGAGCAGATGCAGATCATTTTCCAGGATCCGTTTGCTTCCCTGAATCCAAGAATGACCGTAGAGGAAACCATACGTGAACCGTTGGAGCTTTCTGGAAAATTCAAAAAAGGAGAGCTGAGTGACGAGACAGACCGCATTATGGAGATGGTAGGAATTGATGAACGTCTCAGGTATGCATATCCTCATGAGCTGGACGGAGGAAGAAGACAGAGAGTAGGAATTGGCCGTGCACTTGCACTGGATCCTGCCTTTGTAGTCTGTGACGAGCCGGTTTCCGCACTGGATGTTTCCATTCAGGCACAGGTTCTGAACCTGCTGCAGGATCTGCAGGAAAAATCAGGCGTCACTTATATGTTTGTTACCCATGACCTGTCTGTAGTAAAGCACATTTCCGATAACATCTGTGTTATGTACCTGGGACAGCTTGTGGAAACCACAACTTCCAAGGAACTGTTTGACAGACCGTTACATCCATATACCAAGGCTCTGCTTTCAGCAATTCCTTCCGTTGACATTCATCATCAGAAACAGAGAATCATTCTGAAAGGAGAAATCGTTTCTCCGATCGAGCCGAAACCGGGCTGCCGTTTTGCGGCAAGATGTCCTTATGCAACAGAAAAGTGTCATCAGCCACAGGAGCTTCGGGAAGTTTCCAAGGACCATTTTGTATCATGCTGCAGAGTGGAAGAAATTAATTCTTAAATGAACCAGGAGAGAAAAAATGGGCAGATACTATCAGAAATATTTTGAGGATTATGAGGAAGATCGGGTTTCGAACAAACGTGGAAACGGAACCCATCTTCAGTATACCTATAAGGGATTTTATTACAGACAGGAGCTTACTCCGGTTATGCAGGCACTTCTCCGGGTGTGTTATGTGGTACTCTTTGGTCTGGAACTGTACTTTTTTGCAAAAGCAGGAACCAAGGGACTTTACTGCAACTTAAATCCGGCGATAGCTCTGCTTCAGGCTTTTAGCATGCTGGGGTATGTATGGCTTGGCTGGATCCTTTTCTTTTATGTATCTGCACCAAGAGATATGACCATTTACAAGTACAAAAGTACCGCTCTTCAGCTTCAAAAGGCACAGAAGCTTTCAGTTGGCTTATCCCTCACCATGCTTCTTGTGGCTGTGGGAATAACAGTGGCTTATAATGGTTTTTCTTCTAACCTGGTGAAAGATCTGCAGGAGTATATCCTGGTAGCAGTTCTTGGGATTTTATGGTTGTATACGGAAAAAAGTATGCGATACAAAAAAATATATAATTCCCAGAAGGGAATGTAAGGAGGGGCTGTATGAAAGCTGGCGCAGGAAAATCAGAAATTATACTGGCTGAAGAATATTTGGAAATAGAGGATTTTGCTGTCATCCACAGAACCCTGAATGCGCGCGCGGTTGTGATCCAAAGCGGGCAGACTGTGGTGCTGCTGTCCCTTGAGATAACGTCTATGCCAGATGAGGAAACTTATGCGATCCGTAAGAAAATTGCAGAAAATTATCCGGTTGAGGAGGATCATGTGTGGGTATGCGTTACACACACTTTTTCCGCACCTCATTTATTGCCGGATTTTATTTTAAAAGATCCGGAGAGAATTGCAGAAAAAGCAAAATACCGGGAAGAACTGATAAGAGCTTCCCTGGAGGCAGTTGGAAAAGGCTTTGCAGGCCTTCAGAACGCTACTATGGGAATTGGAGATGGCTATAGTCTGATAAACTGTAACCGTGATGTACAGCTGGAGGACGGCTGGTGGGTAGGAACCGGAGGTCCGGGGCTTTGCGACCATAAAGTCTCTGTTGTACGTATTAACAAAGAAGATGGAAAGCCTATGGCTGCTGTCTTCCATTATGGACTACAGTCATCTGTGCTTGACGGTTCTGCGTTAAGTGCAGGAGGAAAGGCAGTAAGTCCGGATGTTGCAGGAATTGCCTGCGACTATGTGGAAAAGAACACAGGAGATGATGGTTTTGTTGCGCTGTACCTGATCGGGGCAGCAGGAGATCAGGCTCCGGTAGAAAAAGCAGTTATGGAAACCTTTGTCCGTGGAGAAAAAATCCGGACAGACCGGCGGGAAGAGGGCTTTGGAATCTGTGAAAAGCTTGGCAACAGCCTGGGAGAGACTGTATGCCAGATAACCGGACAGATCACATGTGAAGAAATGATGCAGGAACTGGAATTTGGAAAGACAGAGTTTTTGGTGCCAGGAAAGGAAATGGAACGGGAACTGAAAAAACTGCATCCAATGAAAACACCAGAATACATTCCGGCAAAAGATAAAGTGACGACAGTAGAGGCGATCTGCCTGGGAAATCTGGCGCTGGTCGGTGTGAAACCGGAGCTGAACTGCAAAAGCGGGATTGCGCTTCGGACTTTTTCCCCATATCGCCATACCCTGGTATGCACCATGGTAAATGGCGGAGCCAAGTATATGGCAGAGCGCGACGCTTATGATAACAGCAAATATGAAGCGATGAATTCTCCTTTTGGAAACGGGGCTGCTGAGATTTTGCTAAGGAAAGCACTTGGACTTCTGGAAGAAATGAAAGGATGAAACATATATGACGGAAAAGAACTACACTAGGGAAGACATAGACAAGGCATGCATGCAGGCAGTGAACCGGTTTAACCAGTTTGAATTTCAGGTCCCGGATGTTCCTGGTGAGGAGACAGGACGCAAATTGGCATACAATTTATATGTTCCGGAAAATATGCAGGCCGGGGAAACCTATCCTTTGGTTTTGTTTATCCATGACATGGGCAGCTGTTCAGAGGATGTGACCAGAACCCTTACCCAGGGAAAAGGCGCGACAGTATGGGCGACCAGCTACTGGCAGAATCGGCAGCCGTGTTTTGTACTGGCTCCTTGTTATCCCAGACAGGCTGCTGATGATGATTTTCGGGTGACTTGGGAGGCGGATGCTACCATAGAACTGGTAAAAGAGGTGCTGCGCCTGCAACCATCTGTAGATGAAAAGAGAATTTACGGAACCGGACAGTCTATGGGATGTATGATGCTGATGGAGCTGATGCTTCGCAATCCGGGATTTTTCGGCGGATGTTTTCTGGTGGCAGGACAGTGGAATCCTAAGACCTGTGGTGCACTGAAAAAAGAAAATATCTGGGCGCTTGTTTCGGAAAAGGATTTTAAAGCCTTTCCTATTATGGGAGACTGCATGAAGCAGATTGAAGAAAATGGCGGAAGAGTTACCAGAGGAAGCCTGGATGCAAAAGCACCATTGCCGGAGCAGAACAGGAAGGTAAGAACACTTGTCGGATCTGGAGAGCATATCTTTTTTACCTGGTTTGAGGGAGATTCCGTATTGGAAGAACTGGAAGATATCAAGCCCTGGTTTTACCATATGGCAACCTGGCCGCAGGCTTATAATCTGGAGGCGATTGGAGACTGGCTGTTTGCGCAGCGAAGAAGCCCTATTGATTTTTTATGTAAACATCATATTCTGCTGGAGCATGAGGATGGAAGCCGCCAGCCTATGGATGTGTCTTTTTTCCAATCAGAAAAGATCGCACCGGGAACCTGGCAGATCTTAAGTGATGGCGATTATTCTTATCTGGTAGAGGGGGAAAATGAGGCGCTTGTAATTGATTCCGGTTATGGATGTGGCAATCTCCGCGCATACTGTCAGAGCCTGACAGACAAACCGGTAAAACGAATTGCCAATACCCACGACCATTTTGATCATACGGCAAATAACAGTTATTTTGATTGTGCCTATATGTCCGCAGAGACAAAAAAACTGGCAACCATTCCATTTCCAAGCTTTGAGGGAATCTGTTTCCCAAGATCTTATCCGGTGCAGGTGATTGACGAAGGCTATGTATTTGATCTTGGAGGAAGGCATCTTACCACCTTCAAGATTCCAGACCATGCAGTAGGAAGTCTTGCTTTTTTGGACGACCAGGAGGGAATCCTGTTCTGTGGAGATGAGCTTTGCATGCCTTTTGGAAAGCCGGTGAACGGCAGCGTTGAGTATGTACATGACCTGCTTCTGAAGCTTTGGAAGCACAAGGAAGAGATCAAGGTTCTTTATGGCGGTCCGGGAAAGGGAGAAACACGTATCATCGGACAGCTGCTGGAAAATATGGAATATATCATGGCTGGCCATGAGGGGCAGAAAATGCAGCCGGAGCCTGGAAAGGATGCCGGCAAAAAAAACCAGGGAAGTGAGCCTGTTGTTTATCAGCGCCGCCTGCCTCATCCGCCAGATCGTCACCAGGATGATCCGGCAGATGCTATTTATAAAAGGATTATGGATTATGCAGGAATTTGCGTAATTTATGACATTCGGAGAGTAAAAGAAATTAAATAATCGTAAAGTGTAAAAAACAGATCTCATTGAGGTCTGTTTTTTTACATTGATTTTACTTTTTAAAGCTAGTGCATTTTACAGAAGGACAGTAAGATACAACTGTAATCGCGAGAGAGAGAAAAAACATAAGGACCGCGAAGAAAAGGAGAATTTAAAACTATGAAAAAAGGTTTAGCAGTAGCAATGGCGGCATTATTAGGAGTAGCAACAATGGGAACAACAGCAATGGCAGCAGCTTCCGGAGATATTACAATCTGCTCCAGAGAAGACGGATCCGGTACAAGAGGTGCATTCATTGAACTGTTTGGAATTGAAGAAAAAGACGCAGATGGAAATAAAGTAGACAATACAACAGAAGCAGCAAAGATCACAAACAGCACATCCGTTATGTTAAGCACAGTAGCACAGGACGTAAATGCAATCGGATATGTATCTCTTGGTTCTCTGGATGACAGTGTAACAGCATTAAAAATCGACGGAGCAGAGGCAACAGCAGAAAACATTGAATCCGGAGATTACAAAGTAGTTCGTCCATTCAACATTGCAACAAAGGATGATGTAAGCGAAGCGGCACAGGATTTCATTACATACATCATGAGTGCAGATGGACAGAAGATTATTGAAGACAACGGATACATCTCAGTAGGCGACAAACCTGCATACGAAGCAGCTGCTGTAGAAGGAAAAGTTGTAGTAGCTGGTTCCTCTTCTGTAACACCTGTTATGGAAAAACTTGCTGAAGGCTATAAAACAGTAAATGACAAAGTTGAAATTGAGGTTCAGCAGAGCGATTCCACAACCGGTATGACATCTGCAATCGACGGACTTTGCGATATCGGTATGGCATCCCGTGACCTGAAAGACAGTGAGACAGAGGCTGGTCTTACCGCAACTGTAATTGCAAAAGATGGTATCGCTGTAATCGTAAACAACGACAGCGGTGTTGAAGAACTTACCAGTGAGCAGGTAAAAGATGTTTACACAGGAAACATCACAACCTGGGAAGACCTTGCAAAATAATAAGAAATAAAGTTACTGTTCGCAAAAAAGACCTTGTGGAATGCTACCAGTGAATAGTAAAGAAATAAAGTACCTTTACAGTTACGAAACATGAAATAGAAATAAGGAATCCTGCAAAGTCGGTCAAAAGCTTTGCAGGATCCAAATTTTCCGAATAAAAAAGGAACTTACTTTATATGAAATCGATTAAAGAAACTGGAATGAAATTTGTATTCCTCGCAGCGGCCTGTACCTCCGTATTAGCCGTTGCATTAATCTGCATTTTCCTGTTTGCAAACGGAATCCCGGCAATGGCGAAGATTGGTCTGCCAGATTTTCTGTTTGGAATGAAATGGAAGCCGTCCAATGGACTGTATGGAATTTTTCCATTCATTCTGGGAAGTATTTATGTAACAGCAGGGGCAATTGTGGTGGGAGTTCCAACAGCCCTTCTGCTTGCAATCTTCCTTGCATTTTATTGTCCGAAAAAGCTGTATGCACCATTAAAGGCAATGGTAAACCTCCTTGCAGGAATCCCATCTGTTGTTTATGGATTTTTCGGTTTGACAGTGTTTGTCCCGCTGCTTCGACAGCTTACCGGTCATGATGGAAGTACCATGCTGACAGCTTCTGTACTTCTTGGAATTATGATCCTTCCAACGGTAACCGGCGTTGCAGAACCAGCCTTAAAAAGTGTTCCCACAAGTTATTATGAAGGGGCACTGGCACTTGGAGCAACCCACGAAAAAAGTGTATTTGGCACTGTTTTTCCGGCTGCAAAATCCGGTGTATTAGCTGGCGTGGTTCTTGGAATCGGACGTGCCATTGGTGAGACGATGGCAGTGATCATGGTAGCTGGAAACCAGACCTGGATGCCCCAGGGATTGTTCAAAGGACTTCGAACCATGACCGCAAATATTGTAATTGAAATGGGCTATGCAACCGATCTTCACAGGGAAGCGCTGATTGCTACAGGTGTTGTACTTTTTGTATTCATCCTGATCATAAACCTGTGTGTATCAGCCCTGAAAAGGAGAGCAGAAGATGAGTAAAAGTAAATTATCTTATTGGAAAAATCATCCTGGTTCTGCCATCCTAAGGCTCCTGGTATGGTTATCTGCAATTATTACAGTGGCAGTTATGGCGTTTCTTATTGGTTTTATTCTGATAAAAGGTGTTGGAAATCTGACACCAGACCTGTTTGCACTGGAATATAATTCTGACAATGCATCTTTAATGCCGGCACTGATCAACACCTTGATCATCACCCTGTTATCTTTGGTAATCGCTGTGCCATTTGGAATTTTTGCAGCAATTTATCTGGTTGAATATGCGAAAAAAGGAAGTAAGTTGGTTAAGATCATCCGTATTACAACAGAGACTCTTCAGGGAATTCCATCCATTATCTTCGGTCTGTTCGGTCTTCTGTTTTTCAGTACTGCTCTCCATTGGGGATATTCCCTTCTGGCGGGAGCTATGACATTGGTGATTATGATCCTTCCGCTGATCATCCGTACTACAGAGGAGGCACTTATGGGTGTCCCGGATGCGTACAGAGAAGCTTCCTTTGGCCTTGGGGCAGGAAAGCTCCGCACCGTGTTTAAAGTGGTGCTTCCAAGTGCAATTCCTGGAATCCTTTCCGGTGTGGTACTTGCGACAGGACGTATTGTTGGTGAGACTGCAGCCCTGATTTATACTGCCGGTGCTGTGGCGAAGGTTCCATCCAGCCTGATGGGATCCGGACGTACCCTGGCAGTTCATATGTATGTGCTTTCCAGTGAGGGACTTTACATGGAGCAGGCTTATGCCACAGCGGTTATTCTGCTGATCTTCGTACTTGTGCTGAACTGGGTATCCGGTTTCTGTGCAAAGCATTTAAGCAAAGCCACAAACGGACAGTAAGTGCCACAGGTGTTGCTAATGTATGCAGTTGTGGCAGCGCAATAGGCGAGAAACAACTAACTTTCATATATGATAATATTGCCAGCAGGCGATACGTCAGCTTGATAAAAATTCACACTCAGCAGAGTTGTTTAGAAAATGCAATAGAACTAAAAATTTCTGCAGCAAGGAGAATTATGGGTAAAATAGATGTAAAAAACATGGATCTGTACTACAGCAGCTTCCATGCCTTGAAAAATATTAATCTGGAGATTCCGGAAAAGAAGATTACCGCGTTCATTGGTCCAAGCGGCTGCGGAAAATCCACATTGCTGAAATCCTTAAACCGTATGAACGATCTTGTGGAAGGCTGCAAGATCACAGGCGATATTTGTCTGGACGGTGAGGATATTTATGGTGATATTGATGTAAACCTTCTTAGAAAACGTGTTGGGATGGTTTTCCAGAAACCAAATCCTTTTCCAATGAGCATTTATGATAACATTGCATATGGACCTCGTACTCATGGAATTCATTCCAAGGAAAAACTGGACGATATCGTAGAGCGTGCTCTTCGAAATGCTTCTATCTGGGATGAGGTAAAAGACAGGTTGAAAAAGAGCGCCCTGGGTATGTCTGGCGGACAGCAGCAGAGACTTTGCATTGCAAGAGCTCTTGCAGTAGAGCCGGAGGTACTTCTTATGGATGAGCCTACCTCTGCACTTGATCCAATTTCCACATCTCACATTGAGGATCTGGCGTTGGAATTAAAAGACCGTTACACCATCGTGATCGTAACTCATAACATGCAGCAGGCAGTCCGTATTTCTGACAAGACTGCATTTTTCCTGCTGGGTGAGATTATTGAATACAACGATACTACAGAACTGTTTTCCAGACCACAGAACAAGAAAACAGAAGAGTATATTACAGGGAGGTTTGGTTGATATGAGAGATGTGTATACCGCAAAGCTTTCCAGGCTTTCAGATGAGATCCTGGAAATGGGAAATCTGTGCGGTCAGGCCATCATGAAGACCTGTCAGCTTCTGGCAAGCGTGGAGGTTCGTGAGGCTGCCACAAAGGAGATTGGAAGAATTGAAAAGGAGATTGACGACAAAGAACATAATATTGAGGCTCTTTGCATGCAGCTTCTTCTGAAACAGCAGCCGGTTGGTACTGATCTTCGCAAAATTTCCGCAGCACTTAAGATGGTAACAGATATGGAGCGAATCGGCGACCAGGCTACTGATATTGCGGAGATTCTGAACACAGGCAGCGTTCATGTACCAGTAACTGCTATTCCACTTCAGGAAATGGCAGATTATGCCATGCATATGGTAAATGACAGTGTTACTGCTTATGTAGAGGAAAAAAGTGATCTGGCAAAAAAGGTGATCAGCAGTGATGATATTCTGGATAATCTTTTCAATAAAGTAAGAAATGCGTTGGATCAGAACACCATGGACTTTTCCAGTGACGAGGTTCTTGATCTTCTGATGATCTCCAAATACTATGAGCGAATCGGCGACCACGCCACCAACATCGGAGAGTGGGCAGAGTTTTCTGTAGACGGAATTCACAGAAACGGAGACAGCATCAGCGATCTGTTTAATCCGGATTCCTTATAATAAGATTAGAGCGTGTTTGAAAAATCATTTCCGCAATCTGCACGCCCCACTTTGCGGGAGATTTCACCCGAATTCGGTTGCCGTAGCCCGCTACGGCGCCCTCATCCGAGCGAAATCTCCCACAAATTGTGACGCACATCTTGCAGAAAGCCTTTTCAAACACGCTCTAGAACAAAGACAGGGGCAAACACGTTTTGCCTCTTTTTAGCAAGAAAAAGAACCTTGTCTGACTGGCTAAAAGCATCGTATCAGACAAGGCTCTATGTTTTTCAGGAGAGGAATTCTTTCTTTATTTTTATTTTATTCGTAATTTTTATGTTTTTTAAAGAAATCCTTTGTTTCCTTTACGACTACACCGCTTAAAGCAAGCAGCGCGATCAGGTTCGGGAAGGCCATCAGGGCATTGAAGATATCTGCAATGTTCCAGACAGCAGCAACAGTCATGTACGGTCCGAAGAAGACGCAGATGATATATAACCAACGGTAAGTCTTTACGGCAGTCATGTTGCGGTTGAAAAGGTATTCCAGGCAGCGCTCACCGTAATAATCCCATCCAAGGATGGTTGTGAATGCAAAGAATACCAGGCACAGCATAAGAGCAAAGGAGGCAAACTGTGCAGGGAATGGAAGACCTTTCTGGAAAGCTGCAGTAGTAATCGCAACACCTTCAAGTCCTGTATTCCAGGTTTCGGTAATGACAATGGAAAGACCTGTCATGGTACAGATTACAATGGTATCAATAAAAGTACCGGTCATGGAAACAAGTCCCTGGCGAACCGGTTCCTTTGTCTGAGCGGCAGCCGCAGCAATAGGAGCGCTACCAAGACCAGACTCGTTTGAGAAAATACCGCGGGCAATACCTTTCTGCATTGCCACAACCATGGTTCCCATGGCACCGCCTGCAAGGGCACTTCCGTTGAAGGCTGTTTTTACAATTGTAGCGATGGCACCAGGAACTGCAGTAATATTTGTGATCACAATGATCAGTGCAAGTGCAACATAAAGAACCGCCATAAATGGAACGATAATCTGGGAAACCTTTGCAATACGCTGAATACCGCCAAGAACTACAAGTCCTACACATAAGGTAAGAATCAGGCAGGCGATTACAGTTGCCCAGGAGTATGTATTTCCAAAAAGGGAAACGGTGTGTACGGTATCCGGGTCAAAGAAGTTCTTTACTGCAGAAGCAATACCGTTTACCTGAGTAAAGGTACCGATTCCGAAAAGACCGACCCCGGCTCCGAAGAATGCAAAAATCTTTGCAAGCCATCTCCACTGTTTTCCCATACCATTCTCAATATAATAAAATGGTCCGCCAAGAACGTGTCCGTCCTTGTCGATGGTACGGTATTTGATGGCTAGAAGGCCTTCTGCGTATTTGGTTGCCATTCCGAAGAATGCAGCAACGATCATCCAGAACAGGGCTCCGGGTCCGCCTGCAGCAATAGCAGTGGCAACACCTACGATGTTACCGGTTCCGATAGTTGCGGACAAAGCTGTGCAGAGCGCACCAAAGCTTGTGACTTCACCTTCGCCGCCTTCTTCATTTTTTACCATGAATTTCAGTGCTTTTCCAAGATGTCTTACCTGTAAAAAGCCTAACCGAACGGTTAAAAGGAATCCTGTGACCAGGATCAGAATGATTAACGGAAGTCCCCAGACTACTCCGTCAAACCAGGTGATAAAGTTGTTGATTTGTGTAAACATGTTCTCTTTCCTCCATCCTTTTGCCTGAGAGATTAACAGCATTACAAATGCTGCGTACACCTTCGGCGCTCTTCCATAAATTTTTTTGAAGAGACTCTCCTGAGTTACGAAAAACCTGCCTATACATTTTTTATAAAATGTACGAGCATGACGGCCATTCGTACTGTGTAGAAACACACTAACACACAGAATATCATATACTATCATAAATTTCAATGAAAATGTTAGAAAAATATTTTGTTTTGACAAGAAAAATATTTGCCTTTACTTCATTGCAGTACAGGAGCGTGTTTGGAAAATCATTTCTGCAATCTGCTGGTATTATAAAATGAAACAGTGTCAAGCGTTTTTGAAAATGTCCTAAAATAATTGAAGTATTAGCCCCGGCTTT
>ENA-OURU01001946-OURU01001946.1-human-gut-metagenome-genome-assembly--contig:-NODE-1946-length-22413-cov-4.727972_pt1 | contig 22413 bp, 14 predicted proteins | sample MGYA00242137_ERZ509064 | MGnify/ENA primary metagenome ERZ509064 (study PRJEB26280, sample SAMEA2338777) | human gut metagenome | biome: human gut; feature: human-associated habitat; material: faeces...
GAGGCTGTTTTTGAAAACTATAACAAACAATTAGACGTTGCATTTTTCTTTTTGTATTTATTAATCTATTTAATATTTATACCTTTATACAAAATGTTAAAAAAATATATTTTTGATTTTTCCAACTCCAAAAATCATCTTTGTCGTAATTTGTCCATTGTTTTTATATTTATATTGAGCATAATTGCGTTTGGTGAATTTTTTTATAACCATCAGGTATTTGTTGACCCTCATCATCAGGCAGAACATTTAAATACTTTTTTTATGCATAAAAAATTCAATATGGAATATTATAAAGATATAATGCTTGTTCATGGCGGTAGAGACATTGTTTCCGGCTGGATAGGTGCAAATATTCTCGGTGCAGATAATCTTTATAATTATTATTGCGCAAATGCTATTTTTTATAATCTGCTGATTTGTATCTATTTTTTACTTTGTGTTTCTGTTTTTTCAGACGGATTGTTCTTTTTAATACCTCTGACAGGCTTATGCATTCATGATAACTTATTTATTTTGCTTGGCTGCTATGTGTTAGCTTTTCTATTTTTGATAAAAGATTTTTTGTTTAAAAAGCCGATTTTGTTTTTAGGCCTTTATATTGTATTATCCTTTTGTTTTGGTGCCTTTTGGACAACAATGGGAATGGTCTGGGTGATTTCTGCTTTACCTGCAGCAGTGTATGCTTTTTATGAAATCTTGAAGCAAAAAAACGTGTGCAAAAATATCATATTGATGGCTTTATTGCTATTAATATGCATTGCAGTTTGTTACCCGACATTGCCGTATTTTGTTGCACAGGCTTTCATCTATGCCAAGGCGAACCTTTTTTCTTTTGGTACAATTATGCCGCAGATTAATTCCAATTACATTGGATTTTTTATTAAGCTATTTGCGTTTATTGCTTTCCCTGTGCTTGCAATATTGGGAATTAAGCAATTTATGAATAGAGAATCTCTAGATAAAAAAACAATGTTTATCATAATTTTTTCATTAATTTTTGTGCTTTGTTCTTTAACTTATACACTTGGACGAATTGATGGAGATTCTTTTGTAAGACTTTCTTATGTTTCATTTGTATTTCTTTTTATACTTGTACCCTCTCTTTTGTATATAAATTACAAAAAGATATCTTCTGTGTTTATAAATTACTTGATTTTGATTTCCGCTCTGGGATTAATTGCAGGGGTTATGTTTAAGTTTTGTTTTACCTTAAAATCCGGTTTTTTTATAAATACAAGGCCGCAGACAGTTTCCTCTCAACTTAAAAATACAGGCAATCTGGATATAAGAAATGATGAAAAATATGCACTGGAGGATATAACATCTTTTATCAATAAATATAAAAAACCAGCAGATACGTTCCTTGATATGACAAATAAAGGACTGTTGTATTATATACTGGATACAAAAATGCCGATGCCATATGTGTCTTATTACAATATGGTTGCTTCTTCACAGGCTCAAGATGTTGTAAAAAACTGGGAAAACAATGAACCCGATGTGATTTTTATCAATGATTCCAGCGAAAGAATCGAAAATGTTTATCCCTCTTTGAGAATAAATGCTATTTATAGAGCTCTTTTGTTAAGCGGTAATTACAAACTTGCTAAAGACCATAATGATAATGCGCTTTTGTACAAAGAAAAACACGAGTTTTCTGATGAAGAAAAGTCCTTGCTCGACAGATATCTTGCTTCGTCACAATTGAGATATTTGCCTGATGCATGGGGAAACTCTCTAAAATCATTACCTTTAACAAGGATTGATAAGCCATTCGTTTTTCAGATGATGGCATTAGGCGATGCTGCTATTTTTAATATTCATTTTGTTGAACCAATAAACGGAAAAGATTTGGAGCTGATATATCTTAATCTTTATACAAACAAACCCGCTAAATACATTATGCAGGTAAATGACAGTGATTCTACACTGTTTTTTGAAAGCAAAACCAATAAAGTTTTGATACCTTTTGACAATTATCCGTCATGGCTTCTTAATAAAAAAGTTACGGACATTTCTTTTAAAACAGATTTGAAATTTAATAAAAAACCACAGATAGAATTCTATAAAAGAAAATCTTAATCAGTTACAATGTGATCTTTTGAGTCAATATAATCTGAAATTAATTTAAAGATTTTTAAAAGGCGTTCTCTGTCATGTAAATGCAGGTATCCGATAAGCACTTCAAACCCTGTTGCTATTCTATGCAAAGCCTGGTTTGTTTTTCTGGAGGAAGATGATGGAAGATTTCTGCCTCTTCTTATCAGGTCTGCTTCTTTTTCAGTCAAATAAGGCCCTATTACATTTAAAAGCTCACACTGAAACGATGCACGCACAAGAGATGTGTTAATTTTGTGCATACGAGCAAGATTTGATGTCAGCAAAATAACTTTTTCTCTCACAAACAATTCATAAACCGCATCACCGAGGTGAGCATAACATTTTAAATTCAGTTCTTCCATGAGTTAAATTATAATTCTTGTTTTAAGTTTTGTAAACATATGAAATTAATAGAAAAGAAATGTTGATTTGTGAAAAATATTTCTTATAAAAAAAATATGAGCAATAACAATATGATAAATCCCGCAAACTATTACAATCCGTTTGCCAAATACAATTATGTAAGCAAGACAAGAGGTGTGTACATACCCAGAGAAACAGAGCCATTGTTAAACACTTCTGATACCGGTGTACAAAAATCAGCAAGCATATATTCAGACAATTATGATGCTGAAACTGATTTGATGCTAAGCATGAAAGACGAAAACGGCAAAAACGATTTAAATTCGGCTCTTCTCGGTTTTATAAACAGATTCCTGGGCTCATCCGATAATTAACAAAATTTGCACCACACCTTGTTTATGCTAAAATCTTGATATGGATATATTTAGTTAGGGGTGGAGAATTGAGCCAACAGAATTTATTTGAAGACGGTAAAATAGTACCAATTAATATACGAGATGAGATGAAACGTTCTTATATCGATTATGCCATGTCAGTAATTGTAGGACGTGCGCTGCCTGATGTAAGAGACGGTCTAAAACCGGTTCACAGACGTATTTTGTTTGCGATGAACGAACTGGGGATGACACCTGATAAACCTTTTAAGAAAAGTGCCAGAATCGTCGGTGAAGTACTCGGTAAATATCACCCGCACGGTGACTTTGCTGTTTATGAATCATTGGTGCGTATGGCACAAGATTTCTCTACCCGTTATCAAACAATTGACGGGCATGGCAACTTTGGTTCTGTTGACGGTGACTCTGCTGCTGCTATGCGTTATACAGAAGCAAGAATGCATAAAATTACACAATCTATGCTTGCGGATATTGACTGCGAGACAGTAGATTTTACACCCAACTTTGACGGCTCATTGCAAGAACCGGCTGTTCTTCCCGTAAGACTGCCTATGCTCTTGTTAAACGGTGTTTCAGGTATTGCTGTAGGTATGGCAACAAATATCCCTCCTCACAACCTCAATGAAATTGTGGACGGAACAATCGCATTGATAGATAACCCGGAAATTACTGTTGAAGGCTTGATGGAGCATATCAAAGGACCTGACTTCCCTACAGCGGCTACTATTGTAGGCTTGCATGACATTAAACAGGCTTATATGACAGGACGCGGTTCCATAAAGATGAGAGCTGTTGCCCAGTTTGAGGAAATTCCTGGAGGTGGAGGTCGTCAGGCCAGAACAGCTATCATTGTTACAGAGCTTCCTTATCAGGTTAACAAAGCTATGCTTATTGAAAAAATAGCTGAGCTTGTTCGTGATAAAAAAATTGACGGAATCTCTGACCTTCGTGACGAATCTGACCGTGAAGGTATGAGAATTGTTATTGAGTTAAAACGTGATGCAAAACCTGAAGTTGTTAAGAATAATCTGTTTAAATATACTCAACTGGCAACAACCTTTGGTGTAAACATGGTTGCGCTTGTTGGTAAACAACCGAGACTGCTTAACCTGTATGAAGTTTTGAATGAATTTGTTGAGCACAGGGTTGAAGTTGTTACAAGAAGAACAATTTTCTTCTTGAAAAAAGCAAAAATCAGAGCTCATATCTTGGCCGGTTTAATGATTGCATTGGGCAGCCTTGATGAAGTAATTGAGCTTATTAAAAAATCCAAAACAACAGATGAGGCCAGAGTCGGCTTGATGAGCAGATTTGGGCTGGATGTTGACCAGGCAAATGCAATTCTTGAAATGCAATTGAGACGTTTAACCGGCTTGGAACAGGATAAAATAAAAGCAGAGTATGAAGAATTAAAGAAAAAGATTGCAGAATACGAAGCTATCCTTGCTGACAGACAAAAGGTTCTTAATATCATTAAAGAAGAATTAACAGAAGATAAAGAAAAATACGGCGATGATAGAAGAACTCAGATTGTTCCAGAAGCCGATGAAATGACAATAGAAGATTTGACACCTAACGTGCCTATGGCAGTATTTATTACTCGTCAGGGCTACTTAAAGAGAATCTCTCTTGATACGTTTGAACGTCAAAACCGCGCTACTCGAGGCAAAGGCGGCATAAAGACAAAAGAGGATGATGATGTTGATCAGTTCTTTACTGCAATGATGCATGATAAAGTGCTATTCTTCTCTTCTAAAGGAACAGTTTACAGCTTAAATGTATACGAATTCCCAGAAGGCGGAAGACAGGCAAAAGGGCTGCCTATTATCAACGTACTGCCTCTTGAACAGGATGAACAAATCACTGCTGTTGTACCGGTTAGCGATTTCAAATCTGTTTCCAACCTTATTATGCTTACACAAAAAGGTTATATTAAGAGAATTTCTCTGGATAACTTTGAAAATATCAGAAAAAGCGGCATAATTGCAATCGGTCTTGAAGATGGTGATACTCTCTGTTGGGTAAAACAAGCTCAGGACAATGATGAAGTAATCATCGGTACTTCTTGCGGTATGGCAATAAGATTCCCGATTAGTGATATGAGGCCGCTTGGCAGAAGTGCACGTGGCGTAAATTCAATGAAATTAAGAGCCGGTGACAAGTTAATTGGCTGTGACATTGTTCCAAGGGATTATGATGCAGACTTGCTTGTTGTAACATCTGACGGCTTTGGTAAACGTTCTAAACTCTCTGAATTCAGACCTCAAAACAGAGGAGGAATAGGACTGATTGCAACGAAATTCAAATCTGCAGCATCAAGACTTGTTGCACTTACAATTGTTGAAGAATCAGATGAAATCATGGTGGTTACTCAAAACGGTGTAGTGTCAAGAATCAAAGCTGATTGCATATCCCGTCAGGGTAGACCTGCAACTGGTGTTAAGATACAAAACCTTATGGAAGGTGATACCGTTTGTACTATCAATAAAATTGTTGATCCGGACTCTGATGCAGATGAAAATGCTGATTGTAATCTTCCTGCCGAAACTCAAGCAGAAGATAACTCTGTTCAGCAATCAATGCTTGGCGGCTTGCAGCCTGAAACCGGTGAAGAATCAACTGAAGAATAAAAATCTGAAGTTTAATAAAAACAAAAAAGAGTTCTTTTTAAGAACTCTTTTTTGTTTGTTGATTTTGAAGTCTGTTTTTATGCAACACTGGCAGTAATTGAAGGCTCGAATACTTTCAAATCTATCAGTGCCTGTGCATATTGGTCTATAGGCCCGTCTTTAACAAGCCATCCGTGGTCTGCCTGCATAGATGCTTTTAGCATTTTTTCAAACTTGGGTTTGTCATTATAAATTTCTACAGCTTTATTAAATATATTACCAAGATTTTGACCGTTAATTTGTACTGCATCAATTTTGGGATCAAACCTGTGCTGGAATTTGACAAACAAAGCATTGATTTCGTTTGTAAGATTTGCCGTCAGGCCGCCAACTTCATTTGGAATAGGAATAGAACCGTTGAATTTTGCATTTTCTTTGTGCACCAGTCCAAATGGTTCAAACCAGCTTGGCATAGGAGTAAAGTCACTCATCATCTTACAGCCGTCATATCTTCCAGGTTCGCTAAACAAGCCAGCTGCAACCATTCTTTTGGCGGCTTTGGGGTTTGTTTTTGCAAGCTCTGTTTTTGCATCAAGGAAGTATTGCATATATTTTGGATTTGCTCCTATCCCCTGTATGTAAAATACCGGATAGTTTGTTCCTTTGTAGTTTTTGTAAAACTCAAGAATACCTTTTGCATATATATTTACACCTTTTTGGTCTTCTATCCTGCCTGCAAGACAAAAGAATGGTGTGTCTGCATTTACACCGCTCAAGTCGGTGAGCTCAGGCATGTATAATTTTAACGGGTTGTTCTCACCTTTTGAATTTTTGGCAGTTTCTACTTCTTTTACTATTTTATCAACATAAACACCCTTGTTTTGATTGTGCCATTCTAATATATTCTGCTTTTTATTGTATGCTTTTATAGAATTTGGTGCCAGCTCAAGGTCTTTTTCCATTTGTCTTGCAACTTTGGCCGAAAGAATATTGTTCGATGTATCACAGCCGTTATTGATTCCTTTAAGTGTTTTCGTATCTTTAACAAGTTTCGTTTCCAAGCCGTTTCTTAAAACAATGCTTTTTATGTAATCTTGATCAGCATATTCAAATACTCTAGAGCGCATTTTGAATATATCATGAACCGAGCCGCCAAAACCGCTGTGTGAGGCAATATCAACTGCATATTGTTCTGAAACTGGAACCAGCAGATCGGAATAACTGGCGGCCATCATTTGCGGATTTACATCACGTCCTGTCATCATCGCATTCCAAAGATATTGCGGTAGTCCTGTACTGTTTTTCTTAATTGCAATATCAGGCATATGAGCATTTTCAACTATTTTTGCAGCGTGTTCTCCAAACATAATATTGAACATACGTTCCTGGCTGAATCCAACACTGCCTTTGTACTCTACGTTGTGTAAAATTGTTATAATAGGCATGTTTTGTAATTTATCTGCTTTTTGCGGATCATATCCGTAGAATTTTTTAACAGTTGACAGTTGTCTTAATATTGCTGATATGGGGCCTGTATGCCAGTCATTTCCAATAATAGCATCAGCACCAAGTTTTATATATTCTTTTTCTGGTTTTTGTGTTTTAGGATTGATAATCACATTTCCTTTTTCATCAAGTTTATCCAATGCTTTTAACACAAACTGACTTTCATCAGAGTGATAAAGCTGTTCTGTAAAGAATTTTGAAAAATAAGTCATCCTTTCAGTTTCTCCGGAAGAAAGTGTATCATTTCTGTATAGGTTAAATTTTTCACCTTCATTTAATGCTCTTGCTGATAAATCAAATTTGCCGGACTCGTAGAAGGCAGTTCTGTATTTTCCGTATGCTTCAATTTCTTTTGTTTCGTTATTTTTGACTATTCTGACAAAGTCTGTTTCGTATGCATTATTTTGCTTGAGCTTATCTGCAATTTGTTTTCTTAGATCTTTTGATAGTCTTTTTCGCAAACTGTTCCAATCAACAGGTGATTCTAATTTGTCAGTTATTAAAACATTTACTTTTTCTTTAACAAGGCCTTTTTCTGTATGAATGGGCACAAACATTTCCTGAACATTATTAAGCGTTGCAAGCACCTGAGTTTTTGTTTTATCTCCGTCAATTATTTTTTTGACATATTCGTACTGTCCTTCAAACTTTCCTGTTTCAGAAGAAATTTTTGCAACTTTTGAATAAAACTGGTTTTGTGCTGCCTGTCCAAGATATAAAGGTGTATCCAGAATCAATTCACCTTTTTGATGACCGTTCATAACAGCTGCCAGGTTTGTTGCTAAATCTTTTGGTACAACAGCCATTCCTCCTGCTTTTGTAAAGGGTACAAGCTCAGAAGTCGGCATTCTTACTATTGCATATCTCGGTGGTTTATTTGTTCTCGGAACAAGGCCGAATATACGTTTTGTTGATTCTGTTCTGAGTATATTTCTCATTTTTTCTTCAACTTTACCGGTAATTTCACTTACAATTGTGCCAAGGTTCATTTCCACACCATAGACATTTACTTTTCTTGTTTGATAAATACCAGGCACTTCAAAATTCGGTTTTGGTATATTGTCTATTCTATAGTTCAAAGAATTAATATTTTCCTGTGTTTTATTACCAACATTAGAGACGTTATTCTTTACATTATTTATGTTCTTTTCCAAATCATTTTTTGTGTTTTTTAAATTATTAGCAGCTTCTTCTATCTTGGATTTTGCATTTTTTAATTCTTCTGTCAGCTCGGAAATATTTTTGGAAAATTTGCCTTTTGACTTAACTCCCTTGTAAACAGCAAAACCAGCTGCACTCAAAGAAGCAAGTGCTATTGCAGAGCTTACAAAAGCATAAGTTTTGTTTGTTTTTTGATTGTAGCCTGTTGTTGCAGCAGCCGGTGTTTGAGCGGAGTAGGCTCTGTTTTGATTGATAAAACCGGTTGCAAACGGAGCGAGTTTGTCCCCGCCAAAATTAATTTTTTGAATTGCACACATAAATAGTCCCTCTTTTTCTTACACAGGAATGCAAAATATTTTTACGTCCCCAAAACGCAAAATAAAATCAAAAAGTTTTACATTTGTGTAGTATGCAGTAATAAAAACACACATTTAAGCAAAGCTTAAACTGATATTTATTATAATTACACGCATGTTCATTTGTCAATTAATACACATGTCTATAATTTTTGTAATTACTTTACTATTTATTATGTTTTTATGAAAATAAACTTGTACGGATAAAAAACATGAGGTGTATTATGAAAAAATCAATCCAGGATTTGGGTGACATCAAAGGTAAAAGAGCTCTCGTACGTGTAGACGTTAACGTTCCTATGGACGAAAACAAAAACGTTACAGATGATACAAGAATTCAGGCTATCATCCCTACAGTTAGAGCTTTGCAGGAAAAAGGCGCTAAAATTATATTAATGGCTCACCTTGGCAGACCTAAAGGCGAATGGAAAGTTGAAGAATTTTCTCTTGAACCTGTTGCTAAATATATGTCTAAAGTATTGGGCGAAGATGTATTGTTTGTTAAATCACCTGTTGGTGAAGGTGCAGACAAAGAATTGGCTGAATTAAAAGACGGCCAGGTTGCTTTGCTTGAAAACATCAGATTCTACAAAGCAGAAGAAGCAAAAGACGATGATATGACTTTTGCTAACGAACTTGCTAAACTCGGTGACTTCTATGTAAATGATGCATTTGGTGCTGCACATAGAAACCACACTTCAACAGCTAAACTTGCTAAAGTTTTAAAACCGGCAGTATCAGGTTTGTTGATGGAAAAAGAAATCAGATGCCTTTCACAAGCTCTTGATAACCCTGTAAGACCGTTTACTGCTGTAGTTGGCGGTGCAAAAGTGTCTTCTAAAATCGGAGTTTTGGAAAACTTAATCGATAAAGTTGATAACCTGATTATTGGCGGCGGTATGGCTTATACATTTGTAAAAGCTAACGGCGGTAAAATCGGCAACTCTATCTGTGAAGATGACCAGATGGAAACAGCTAAAGCTATTGAAAAGAAAGCTGCTGACAAAGGTGTAAAAATTATCATGGCAACAGACGTGCTCGCAACAGATGATTTCTCTGGCAAAGGTACAAACAAAATCACTCCTGTTGACGCTATCCCTGACGGATTTGAAGGCGTTGATGCAGGCCCTGAAACACAAAAAACTTTTGCTGATGTAATCAAATCTTCAAAAACTATTTTGATGAACGGACCTGTTGGTGCTTTTGAAAACCCTGCTTTTGCAGAAGGTACAAAAGCTGTTTTAGAAGCTATTGTTGAAGCAACTAAAAACGGTGCAGTTTCTGTTATCGGTGGTGGCGACTCTGTTTCTGCTGCTAAACAATTCTGCAAAGCAGAAGACTTTACTCACGTTTCTACAGGCGGCGGTGCTTCCTTAGAATTTATCGAAGGTAAAGTGCTCCCTGGCGTTGCAGCTTTGGATGACAAGTAAGAAATAACTTCTTATTATAAACAACAGTCTCTCAAAATTAAAATGAGAGGCTGTTTTTGTTTTCTTTTTTGATATTATAAAAAAGAAGGGATAAGAATATGAACAAAATTATTGAAATAGCCGAAGAAAAGGTACAAGAGTACTTTAAACGCGTTGATAAAATAAAAGAATTTAACCAGAATAAGGTTTTAGAAGCATTTAGAAAAAACAAAATAGGTCTGGAGCATTTTGCTACAGTAAGCGGCTACGGACATGACGATATGGGGCGTGAAGCTCTGGATAAAACTTTTGCCGATGTTTTTAATACAGAGGCTGCAATTGTAAGAAATCATTTTGTATCAGGTACTCACGCAATAGCTTGTGCTTTGTTCGGAAACCTTCGCCATGGAGAAAAACTTGTTTCTGTTGTCGGAACGCCTTATGACACAATGGAAGAAGTAATAGGCACAAGAGGCAACTATAGAGCTTCTCTTATGGGACACGGTGTTTTGTATGAAGAAATACCTCTTGTAAACAATACGGATGTGGATTTTGAAAAACTTGAAAAAACGATTGATAAATCTGTGAATATGGTTACAATCCAACGTTCAAGAGGATATTCTACAAGAAAATCTCTTAACATAGAAACAACAAAAAAAGTCATTGATATAATTAAATCCCAAAATCCTGATTGTATCTGTTTTGTTGACAATTGCTACTGCGAATTTGTTGAAGAGAAAGAACCTCTTGAAATAGGAGCAGATATTGTTGCGGGCTCGTTAATCAAAAATCCCGGAGGCGGAATTGTTGAAACAGGCGGTTATATTGCAGGCAAACAGGAATTTGTTGAACAGGCTGCTTACAGATTAACAGCTCCGGGCATAGGTACAGAAGGTGGGGCAATGCTTAATCAGACAAGATTGATTTTTCAAGGCTTGTTTATGGCGCCTTCAATTGTTGCAGATGCTGTAAAGGGCTCTATCCTTGCTTCACAGGTGTTTGAAGACATCGGCTTTATCTCAAATCCGAAACCCTCCACTCAAAGGACTGATTTGATACAAACAATAGAGTTTGGAAAACCGGAGCCTCTTTTGGCTTTTTGTAAAGCACTTCAGCATAATTCTCCTATAGAATCATACCTTACACCTGTTCCTGACTCTGTGCCGGGATATGATGACAAACTTATTATGGCAGGAGGAAGCTTTATAGAAGGGTCTACAATCGAGCTCTCTGCTGACGGCCCTATGAGAGAACCTTATGCTGCTTATATGCAAGGCGGGTTGAATTATGCCCATGTCAAAATTGCTTTAGACGGTGTTTTAAAAGAATTAGGCCTTTAATTTTAAGCACGCAATTTTTTTGATTGGTTTGTTTTTATATAAACAGGTTAGTCAATATAGGTTATTTTATGGGCTTAAATATAAACGGTTTAAAAACAGCATTTACAAAAGTAAATTCAAAAGGTGCATCATTATTGAGAAAAGAAACTTCCCTTGATGCTTTAAAAGCAGCTCAAGATGGTGTTATTGTTCCCAAAAATGCAAAAACATATGATGCTGTTCGTGTAGGCAGAAATTTTAAACCGGAAGAGTCTTATACTGATATTTTTACATTTAGGGATGCCGGTGGAAATATTGTTAAACGTTATACAAGACAGGTTGATGGCACGAACATAAAAGAAACAACAAAAGGTTTTGAAAACATATATCCGTGGGAAAAAGACCTTGATGAATTCGGGGATGAAGTTTTGGAAATTTCCGCAAGAAAAGTCCGCAGCCACGTACGAGAAAACGGAAAAATTTCTAAAATAACAGAAGATGTTTTTGCTGTTACTGATGAAGCAAAACCTGTTGTTACGCATTCTCAAAAAACAATAACACGTGGAGAGGACAACATTTATAAAAGTACAAATTACGAAACCTTTTTGCTCGAACAAAGGCAAAACGGTACAAAGCCTTCATATATTAAAAATGAATATGAAATTGACAAACATGCAAACGGATATTTTGATCTGACTAAGTCAGAAGCTTCCTCCCCTGAGTTAAAAGAAATTGCGCAAAATTCTTATTTATTGCCGTATGTAAGCAAGACCAACAAGTTTGCTCACAGAATGAGCCAGGCCGCTATTGAAGACGGTAATTTTATATTATCTCCTAGTGTCAATTTGTATAAAAAAGCATCATCAACAGCAGGTTTTTGCAGTGCGGATGATGTTTATATCAATTTAAAAAGTTCAAAAGATTTGTCTATGCCAAGAGAATCTCTCACCGAGACAATAGGGCACGAGGTTGGCCATGCAAAATGGAATGAACGCGTTATGCAGCGGGAAATGTACCAAATGGGGATGGATGACCATTATATAAGAGCCTACAGCCCGTCAGAAAGAATTAAAATCAAAATGTATGCTGACGCCGCAAAAACTGTTGCCGACCCTAGAAAAGACTTTAAAAAATACTATGAAAATTTTAGAGAAGTAACTGCAAGAGAAGAAGGCCAAAAAGCTGTAAGAAAATATTTTGCACTTAAAAACTCAATCGACAATCAGTTTCCTTTTTTACACGGATTCCAATTCTATCCTCCGGTACATAATGAGGATGATATTAGGGGATTGATTAGTTTTATAGGTTCATTGAAATAGTACAAGTTATTAAAAAAGCTCTCAAAACGGGAGCTTTTTTGTTGTAAAAATCTGCTGTAAAATCGCTATTTTGTTTGTATTAAAAATAGGTTTGTATTACCATATAAGTATGTAGTTTGGTATTGGTATAAGAATAAGGAGGTAGTTATATTATGCCAGGTAAAACAATAACAGTTGATGGTAACTACGCTGCTGCGCATGTTGCGTATGCATTAAGCGAAGTATCAGCAATTTACCCTATTACTCCTTCATCTACAATGGGTGAATGGGTCGATGAATGGGCATCACAACACAAGAAAAACATCTGGGGCAAAGAAGTAAGAGTTGCAGAAATGCAATCTGAAGCCGGCGCAGCAGGTGCTGTTCACGGTTCACTTGCAGCAGGTGCTTTGACTTCTACATATACAGCATCTCAAGGTTTGCTTTTGATGATTCCTGTTATGCACAAAGTAGCAGGCGAAATGCTTCCGCACGTAATCCACGTATCAGCTCGTGCATTAGCAGCACAATCTTTGGCAATCTTTGGTGACCACACAGACGTTATGGGCTGCCGTAACACAGGTTATGCAATGTTGGCTGCCAACTCTGTTCAAGAAGAAATGGATATGGCTTTAGTTGCTCACCTTGCAACTTACAAATCAAAAGTTCCTTTCTTGCAATTCTTTGACGGTTTCAGAACTTCTCACGAAATTCACAAAATCGAAGAAATCTCTTACGAAGATATTGCTAAATTAGTTGAACCTAAATACATCGAAGAATTCAGAAGCAGAGCTATGAGACCGGAAGCTCCTATCTGTAAAGTTGGTGCACAAAACACTGACGTATACTTCCAAGGTCGTGAAACAGTTAACAAATACTATGACGCTGTTCCTGATATCGTTCAAGAATACATGGATAAAGTTGCTGCTGTAACAGGCAGACAATACCACCCGTTCGATTACGTTGGTGCGCCTGACGCTACTGATGTTATCGTTGCTATCGGTTCAGGTTGTGAAACTATTGAAGAAACAATCGAATACCTCAACGCAAAACGCGGTACTAAATACGGTTTGGTTAAAGTCAGACTTTACAGACCGTTTGACGTAAAACGTTTCAACGAAGCTTTACCTAAATCAGTTAAACGTATCACTGTATTAGACAGAACTAAAGAACCCGGTTCTATCGGTGAACCTTTGTACATCGATGTTGTTGCAGCATTGGAAAACAAAGACATCAGAGTAATCGGCGGACGTTACGGTTTGTCTTCTAAAGAATTTACACCTTCAATGGTTCTCGCTATCTACAAACACGCTGAAAACAACGGTTTCCACGGCTTTACAGTAGGTATCGAAGATGACGTTACAAACCTTTCTTTGAAAGTTGAAGAAGAAATCGTTACAGAACCTGAAGGAACTACAAACTGTATGTTCTGGGGCTTGGGCTCTGACGGTACTGTTGGTGCTAACAAAAGCTCTATCAAAATTATTGGTCAATACACTAACAAAGATGCTCAAGCATACTTTGCTTATGACTCTAAAAAATCTTTCGGCGTAACAGTTTCTCACTTGAGATTCGGTGACAAGGCTATCAAATCAACTTACCTTATCACAGCTCCTGACTTTGTATCTTGCTCAACTCACTCTTATATCGGCAGATATGACTTGTTGAAAGGTATCAAAGAAGGCGGTGTATTCCTTCTTAACAGCCCTTGGTCTAAAGAAGAAGCATTCTCTCACTTAACAAGAGATATGCAAGAAACTATCATCAAAAAGAAAATCAAATTCTACAACATTGATGCAGAATCTCTTATTGAAAAACAACCGGGCTTAAGAGGTAAAGGTGCTAACACAGTAATGATGGTAGCTTACTTCAAAGTATCAGGTATCATTCCTTTTGAACAAGCTTTGGAAGGTATGAGAGAAATGACTAAGAAAACCTTTAAGAAAAAAGGCGACGATGTTGTTAACATGAACCTTGCTTTGATTGACGCAGCTGTTGATGCTTGTGAAGAAGTTATCATTCCTGCTTCATTAGACGGTGTTTGCTCTGCAGACCCTGTAAAATTCATCTCTGATGATGCCAGCGAATTCGCTAAAAAAATCATTGAACCTTCAATGAGACAAAAAGGCGACGACATCCCTGTATCAGCTATGTCAATTGACGGTGTAATCCCGACAGGTACATCTTGTCTTGAAAAACGTGCTATCGCACCGAGAGTTCCTCACTGGAATGCAGAAAATTGTATCCAATGCGGTATCTGTGCTTCTGCATGTCCTCACGCTGCAATCAGAACTAAATTGGTTGAAGCTAAAGACCTTAAAGATGCTCCTGAATCATTCAACACAATCCCTGCTAAACCTGCTTTGGCTGATGAACAGTTCAAAGTTCAAGTTTACTGCAAAGATTGTACAGGCTGCGGTGTTTGCGTAGACCAGTGTCCTGCAAACAAAAATCCTGAAAAACAAGCTCTTGTTTGGTCAACAATTGAAAAAGAAGAAGAAGCTTGTGAACTCGTTAATGAAAAATTCTTTGACGAATTACCTGATAACGTTATGGGTAAAAACACTACAAAAACTATCAAAGGCGCTATGCTTAGAAAACCGTTATTCGAATTCTCCGGCGCTTGTGCTGGTTGTGGTGAAACTCCTTACGTTAAACTGGTTTCTCAATTGTTCGGTGAAAATGCTATCGTTGCTAACGCAACAGGTTGTTCTTCAATCTACTCAGGTACATTCCCGACAATTCCTTACACAACTACAAAAGCAGGCAGAGGTCCGGCTTGGGCAAACTCATTGTTCGAAGACAATGCTGAGTTCGGCTTTGGTATGAGACTTGCTGTTGAGCAAAACAGAGACACTTTGAGAACATTTGCTCAAAAAGTTATCGAAAATGAAAAAACTCCTGCTGACCTTAGAGAAGCATTGACAGAAGCATTGACTCACTTTGATAACTCAAAGACAGAAGAAGCTGTTGCTGCTCAAGATAAAGCTAAAGCTGTTCTTGCTAAGTATGCAGATGTTGATTGTGCTGATCTTGCTAAAGTAAGAGAGCTCCAGGACTACTTCACTGACAAATCTGTATGGATTATCGGTGGTGACGGTTGGGCAAACGATATCGGATATGGCGGTATTGACCACGTTCTTGCACAAAACAAAAACGTAAATATCCTTGTACTCGATACAGAAGTTTACTCTAACACAGGCGGTCAGGCTTCTAAATCTACACCTACAGGTGCAGTAGCTAAATTTGCTACAGGCGGTAAGAAAACTTACAAGAAAAATATGGGCTTGATGAGTATGTCTTACGGCTATGTATATGTAGCATCAGTTGCTTTAGGTGCTGACAGAGCTCAAACTCTTAAAGCATTCCAGGAAGCTGAAGCATATGATGGACCTTCTATCATCTTTGCTTATGCTCCTTGTATCGCACACGGTATCGACATGAGTAAAACTCAGACAGAACAAAAACGTGCTGTTGAAGCAGGATACTTCCCGCTTTACAGATACAACCCTGCTAACGAACAACCGTTCAGCTGGGATGCTAAAGATCCTAAAGGAAGCTATCAAGAATTCATTAAGAGCGAAGGACGTTATAAACAATTGGCAAAAACTAACCCTGACGCTGCTGAAGAACTCTATCAAAAAGCTGAAGAAGATGCAGCTAAGAGAATGGCTGTGTTCAAAGCTATCGGTGAACTTATTAAATAAGTTTGTCAGGCAAATAAAAAGAGGTATCGGAAACGGTACCTCTTTTTTTATGTTGTTGTGTTTTTAATTATGCCATTTGTTAAGCAACTATTGTTGATGATGATGTTACTTTTTGTTGCGCTGCTAGCTCCGGATGTTTGAGTTTTACAAAGCCGGGAACAACGTTTTTGGCTGCTTTAAGTTTGGCGTATTGCTCGTTTAGCTTTGCTTTTTCTCTGGCGGTTGCATTTTTTGCTTGATTGTTCATCTGGTTATAAAGCTCTTTTTCAACGGCATTGCCTTTGATGTAAACGTCCATTTCTTTTCCCTTTTTGAAGGTTTTTACATCGGCTGCGTATAAGGCCTTTGGCATGTTGTAAAGTGTATAAATAACGGCGCAGATTGCAACAAAGCCGGCAATAACAGCAAGAGGTGCTCCGATTTTTTGGATTGTGGTGAGTTTTTCACCCGGTTTCATATTACGTTTAAGGATTTTCTTCGAGATTTTTTCTGACATCTCTCCAAGAAACTGCGCTCCGTCTCCGTCGTCTGCGATTGCAAATAGCAGCCTTGCACCTGCTATGAGACCTGCACCTACTGTTGCAAGTATTGCAGTTGAACGCTCTCCGCTTTTTTTTATCGGATTTTTATCATACACGGGCTTTATATCAGCGCGAGACCCAGTTTTTGAAGCCGTGTCTGTGTTTTTTGCTGATGCCGTGAATGCCATACTGTGGTTATTTTTTACGGCTGAAATTATCATATCTTTTTTGTCTCTCGATGATTAGTGTTGAACTAATAATGCTTGTGCTCTGTTTGCTGTTTGGAGCTTGAGATTGTCATCGAGCTTTTTGTCTAACGATACTTCAGGATCTAAAACTTCTTTGTGAACTTCTTCTGTCAAAGCTGATTTGAGCTCTTTGTCTCTTGAGTAAACGTCCATTTCTTTTTCTCTTGCAAAAGCGTTTACTGCTGTATTGTATAATTTTGAAGGAAGTGCCAACGCTGCTGTTACAACTGCTGTACCAACACCGATTAATGCTGATTTTTTAGTACCGATTTTAAGACAGCTGACAAGGCCGCCGACTACAGCACCAAGAACAGCAGAACCACCAATTACTGATAAAGTAGCAAGTGCTTTCTCTTTTTTGCGAGAAATAGGATTTTCATAACTTGGAGCTGCCTTTTGTTCAGCTTTCTGGCTTTGGTCATGGCCAAAGCTTGCTCTTGATACATTGTTCAACATTCCTACACGTGCTACATTCATCTTTGTTCTCCTTAAATAATTAATAACCTCTTGTGACCGTTTTAAAATTCGTAAATGATTTTTTTTGCCAGTTTTTAAAGTAAAGATTTACAATATTTTATAAATCAACGAGCCTCTGTCTCTCTGTTCGTAAGAGAAAGAAAATGCCTCTTCCATATGTTTTTGCGCAGCTTCCAGCTTGTCTGCATCATTTGCATAGAGCGTTGCAACAACTTCACCCTGTTTGACAGGCTCAGCGCAAATTTTGTTAAGATAAATCCCGGCTGAGTAATCAATCTGGTCGGTTTTCTTTTCTCTGCCTGCACCTAATATTTTACAGGCATAAGCTGTCTTGTACGCATCAATGTTCCAAACAAATCCGTCTTGCGGTGCTTTTACCTGAAAAGCATAATTTGGCTGCGGGAAAAGCCTGTAATTTTCTATTACATCAGGATTTCCGCTTTGAGAGATGATTAACTTTTTGAAATATTCCAGCCCTCTTCCTGATGTTATTGCATCAGACACTTTTGAATATGCCTCTTCTTTTGTATTTGCCAAACCCAGCTGTGTTAGAGTGAGAGCTGCCATTTCATAAGTGAGTTCTTTTATATCCGGTGTCATATTACCTTTTAAAAACTCTATAGACTCTATTACCTCAATTGCATTGCCAACAGCTCTGCCCAGAGGCTGCTCCATTGAGGTAATTACCGCATGGAATTTCTTACCGAGTTTTTCTGCAATATTTACCATCCACTGTGCAAGCTCTTGCGCTTCTTGCGGAGTTTTCAGAAATGCACCGGAGCCGTATTTTACATCCAACACAACATAATCCGCACCGGATGCTATTTTTTTAGATACAACAGATGAAGCAATCAATGGTATTGCATCCACTGTTGCAGTTACATCTCTTAAGGCATAGAGCTTGCCGTCAGCAGGCGTAAGGCGTCCTGTTTGAGACCCTATTGCAAGACCTGTTTCCTTAACTTTTTCAATCAATTCTTCTATCTCAAGGTCTGTTTTAAAACCAGGTATTGCCTCAAGCTTATCAATTGTTCCGCCGGTGTGTCCCAGCCCTCTTCCTGAAAGCTTTGCAATTGGCACATTGCATGCTGCAAGCAACGGGATAAGGATGAGTGTGATTTTGTCGCCTACTCCGCCTGTTGAGTGTTTATCCGCAATATGTCTGCAGTTTTCATTTCTTATAGGAGATAAATCAATTGTCTCGCCCGAATCAATTATTGCTTTTGTCAGATTTGCTGTCTCATCAAGAGTCATACCTTTAAAATACACGGCCATAAGCCAGGCTGAAACCTGATAATCTTCAGCCATAGCGTTCATTATTGAATTGACAATAAAGCTGATTTCTTCGTTTGTGTGTTCAAGCCCTTTTTTCTTTTTATCAATTAAATCAACAAATCTCACAATTTTTTTCCTGTCTATTTCTTTACTTATTAAAAATACCATGAATTTTAAAAACAGGTGTAATGTAAAAGATTCTAAATATTTATTGTTTAAAAAAACAACCTATGTGGAATTGTATTATGAACAGGAAGTCCGAAACATGAGGATAGGATTTATGATTAGCAAAGTGTTAACTTGCAGAACCTTTTTGCTTATCCTTGCACTGTCAATAGTTTTTCCTGCTTTTGCACAAGATGTTCCATTGCCAGAAGAGGAAAAAATATACACTCTTGTATTGATAGAAGATGCAGATCCAAACAACCTTCCAGAAAATGCAGTAACAAAATATGAATTTAATAAAGAAACAGGTAAGTTGGAACCCCAATATTATGAACTAAAGCTAACAAAAACAGAATTTGGAACAGGAGGAGGAGTAGAATATTTTAAATGGCAAAAAGATACAAACGGCAACCAAACACTGGTAGGCGCAGACAAAGAGTCAGCACAAATTACTGCGCAGTATGATAATTCAAAAACATACCAGAGAATAACAAATACGCCAGATCTTTCTGTGATAGATAAAGGCAGTTTTATCTCACAGGGAGGGAGTGATGTTACTTCAGGTGGAGCAATATATATTGATAGTACAGACGCTAACATAGATAGTATAAATGCTGATTTTGTTCGTAATAATGTTTTTAATGCTCAAGGAACTCAAAAATCATCAGAAGGTGGAGCTATTTATCTTAATGGCGGAAAAATTGACGTTATATCAGGTACCTTTTTAGGCAATTATGCATCAAATTATACATCATCTTACGCAGGAGCTGGAGCAGGAGCAATTTACAATGGTGGCTCAATAAATAATATATCAGGTATCTTTATTTCTAATTATGTATCATCTGACAACGGTGCGGCCGGAGGAGCAATCCTCAATAATGCAGGTACCATAAATAATATATCAGGTATTTTTATTTCTAATTATGCTTACAGTCTTGATAGCAGAGCAATGGGTGGTGCTATATATAATAATGCATATATACAAAAAATTGCTGGTAATTTTATTGCTAATTATACATTTTCTCGTCAAACATCAAGTGGTGGAGCTATCGCAAATTTGGCAACAATCGACAGTATTAACGCTTCTTTTATAGGTAATTCAGCGACTTCCAATTTATAACGAAGGAACTATAGGCAACAAAGATGAATCAGGAAATCTTGTTGGCGGCATAATAAATTCTTCTTTTATAAATAACTTTGCAAGAGTTGATAATTATACTGCCAATGGTGGTGCAATATATACAAAAGCTGATCTCAATATAATAGCAGATAATGGATATTCTGTATTTTCAGGAAATTATGTTTATGATAAAAATGGCAGGCGTCCTGAAGCAATTTATGTAAGCTCTAAAAGTAACACTCTAAAACTTGAATCAAAAAATAATGGCATTATTCACTTTGACGATCAGATAAATGGTGCACAGGGGTATTCTCTGACTCTGACAGGAGACTCCAGCGGGTTGATAGAGCTTAACAACAATGTAATCAACGCCAATGTAACAAGCGAAGAAGTAAAGCTGAACCTCGGAAAAAAAGATGTGTTCGAGAATTCAGACTTCACAATAACCTCCGGAACCCTCGGCTTCGTAAACGGAATAGCCGAACAGCAAATAATGCAGTCAGCCAACATCACTGGAAATATCAACCTTGCCCTCGATGTCGATCTCGCAGCAGAACAAATGGATACCCTCCCCGATAACACAAAAGTAGACCCCGGTGCCCAAATTACGTCAACTACCTAAACATCCTCAACGATGCAAACCAAAATGAAACAAAAATCCCCTTCGCCCCCGATACCTACGCAAACCAAGTAACCTACGCAGGCTCCAACCCCGTAGCCTACTCAGCTATCTGGAAATATGATGTGGACTACCTCAAAGAAACAGGCGAATTCCTCTTTACAAGAGGCAGCACAGGTACGTATACAGACTATAACCCTGCAGTAACCGCCCCCAGCGTCGCCACGCAAGCCGGCGCCTACACCACACAACTGCAAACCTTCAACTACGCCTTCCAACACTCCGATAACTTCATGCTCCTCCCCTCTTTCGACCGCTTAACTATTAAAAATCAATCAAAATACGCCCTCGCCCCAAACAACGGCGTCTACTCCCCGCTAATGACTCCAGCCGACTCCGCCAGCTTCTGGGTTAAACCATATGCATCCTTCGAAAATATCCCCCTCAAAAATGGCCCCAAAGTCTCCAACATCAACTACGGAACCCTCGTAGGCTATGACTCAGCAATGAAATCTGTAAAATATGGCTTCGATAGAGTCCTCACCGGATATGTCGGCTATAACGGCTCAAGCCAAAGATTCCAAGGCGTCGATGCCTACCAAAATGGCGGCCTGATAGGCACAACAGCAACTTTCTATAAAAACAACTTCTTTAACGCTACTACCCTCTCCGTTGGCGCAAGCGCCGGAGATTCCACAACCATGTACGGCTCCGAAAATTATGCAATGCTAATGACCGGCATAGGCAACAAAACCGGCTACAACTTCGAGTTTAAAGACGGAAAATATATCCTCCAACCCGCCATGCTGCTAAGCTACTCCTTTATCAATACCTTCGACTACAGAAATGCGGCAGGCCTCAAAATAGAAAGCGACCCCCTCCACGCCATACAACTGTCCCCCGGTTTGAAATTGATAATGAACGCAAAAAATGGCTGGCAGCCCTACCTGGCAATAGATATGACCTGGAATATACTCGACAAATCAAGAGTAACAGCAAATGATGTAAGACTGCCGGAAATGAGCATCAAACCATATGTGTCATATGGAGCAGGTGTGCAAAGACGATTTAAAGACGATAAATACACAGCCTTTGGCCAAACAATGGTGCACAGCGGAGGTAGAAACGGCGTCTCCCTAACCTTCGGTTTACGCTGGAAGGTGGGGAAGGAGTAGTAGATAAAAAAAATGGGACCTTTTTGGCCCCATTTTTTATTATTTTTTCGCAGGTTTAAATCTTGGTGAGTTTAAATAATTTATAACATCTTGTGACAAATCAACACCACCTGTAAATATTACTCTGTAATCAAGCACTATATCAATTTTTTTATCGGCTGCAACTGCTTTTGTTGCTTGCAGGATATTGCTTTCTACTTCTTGTGCTCTTTTTAGTTTGAGTTTATCAAATTCATCATTTTTAAGTTTAAAATCCTTTTGAACCTGATCTTCAAAGTTCTTTTTGTTGATAGGAGAATCGATATTTTTGTATTGTTTCTCTTTATCCATTAAGTATTGTTGCAGCTCAAGATATTTTGTATCAATTTCTTTATAAGCTGATTTTGCGTATTCATAGTTTGATTCAACAGTTTTGTAGTTAACATAACCTATAGTTTGTGCGTTAGCTGTTGTGCTCAATGCGCCCAAACCCAGCACTACTGCTGCTGAAACTAACAGGGCTTTTAATTTTTTCATGATATATTACTCCTCATCCCGTTTTCTTATCCTGTATAATTAAAAATTTTAGCAATAATTGTATGTAAAGA
>ENA-OURU01001952-OURU01001952.1-human-gut-metagenome-genome-assembly--contig:-NODE-1952-length-22342-cov-3.326468_pt1 | contig 22342 bp, 19 predicted proteins | sample MGYA00242137_ERZ509064 | MGnify/ENA primary metagenome ERZ509064 (study PRJEB26280, sample SAMEA2338777) | human gut metagenome | biome: human gut; feature: human-associated habitat; material: faeces...
TTTTTCTAATACTATTTGGATATTATTTAATAATTTATTTACGCTGTTTTGATTATATCGATCTGTAGGTAAAAGTTTTCTATTTAATAATGAAATCATATTAAGTATAAACTCATAATATAATAAAAGTTTTTCTTTATTATTATTGTTGTTGTTCAAGTCTTCTTCCGTAAGTTTTAAACTAGTTCGCATATCTCTAACTGAAATATATGTTCCTGAATATTCATATTTAATAAAAAGAAAATCGTTAATATATTTTTCAATAGTCATCATATTCACAGCTGGTAACCCAAAATTTCCTGTGTAAAAATGCTCTACAACTGGAGCTTTGGAAAAAATAAGTTCAACTCTTATCATTTCATCTGAATAATTTATATTTGCGTTATTTATCTTATCAATGATTGATTTTCTCATTAGAATAAATTCTCTAGTATCCCATTTTCTAAATCTTGAATATTGTAAACCGTATCTAAAACATCAAAAGTCTCTTCAAGATTGTTTCTTGCACTGTTCCAGCCGCAACCATCTGTAAACCAAATAAATGTTACACCATCTATTGTTGCAACTTCTTGTGCTAAGGTTTTATAACTTCTTGCGGTTTCATTAAGTTTTGAGCCTCCACTTGAATAGAAATTCGTTTCAATTACATAAATTTGATTATCGGTCTTGATTACAAAGTCAAAACGTTTTTCCATTTTACCCTGATTAGAAATTGCTGATAAATCAATATTCCATTTTTGCTCGATTTCGTGGATATACATTTCTTTAAAGTAATTTTGACCCTTAATAAAGCCGGCTTTTTGAATATAACTTTCAACAAGATTTTCCATTAAATGTCCGCCACGATTTTTACGACCATTACTGTCTAATCCTGTTTCGACACCTGTCGCATAGTCAACTAAATTGCTTACTATATGATTTTCTAATAAATCAAACAACTTAGTTTTTCTCATAAACATTTTATAATCATCTATGCTATAGTTTTGTTTTCTAAATGAGAAGTTGTATTCGCCATCAGCATCAGTAACAGAAATCTCGTTAGAACGAACAGCCAAGAGCAATGGAATACATTTTAGAGTTTCAGGATATTTAGTGATGATGTCTTCAAAATTTTTTTCAATATTTTTTGAACCAACTAGTGAATTTAAAATATTTAGTTCAACCTTAATATTGTCAACATTATTATTGACTTTGTCAAAATCCACATAATAACAATAGTCTGAAATGCAAGGTCTAAATGTTGATAACCATTCCTTAAAATCTCTAGTCATAATTCCTCACTAAAACTTCTGTAATTTTGCCTCTGCCGTCTGCATTTGCATTTATTTGACGGGAAGCAAAAACTTTTTTAATTTCGTAATTTGCATATAATTCATTCACTAATTTAGTATCTGAATTTGAAAGCATAAATTTAACACCCATTGAATCCAATTCATCGCAAACATCTCTTAACTTAAACTGCATATCAATGTCAAATCCGTCTTTTGTGTAAGAAGTAAAACTTGAAGTTTCGTTCAAAGGAACATAAGGTGGGTCAAAATAAACTAAGTCATCCTTTTGAACTTTAGTTAAGATTTCTGAAAAATCCGCACACTTAATTTCTGTCCTTTTTAAAAGTTTTGAGCAATTCAAAAGGTTGTTTTCATCAATGATTCGAGGATTTTTGTAATGTCCAAATGGAACATTGAATTGTCCTTGAGAGTTCACTCTATACATACCGTTAAAACAGGTTCTATTCAAATAAATAAATCGACTTGCTCTCTCAATACTAGACAATTCTGCATATTTTTCAGTTCTATCAATATTACGAATTTCTAAAAAATATTCTTTTGAAACTTCATGTTTGCCCAAGTCCTCAATAAGTTCATAAACGTTATTGCGAACAACTGAATAAAGATTAATCAACTCTTCATTCATATCAGAAATATAAGCATTTTCGGGTTGTAGTTCAAAAAACAATGCTCCGCCGCCAATAAAAGGTTCAAAATAGCGGTTATAAGATTTTGGCATGTTTTTAATTAATTCAAACATAAGCTGGCGCTTGCCACCAACCCATTTAACAATCGGATATGTCTCATTTTTCAATTGTTCTAAAACTACTGCCATGCTCTATCTTTCTTTGAAAATGCTTGTTCAAACCTTTTAACAGAAAGGTCTAAGTATTGTTTTTCCAAGTCTATTCCAATAAATTTTCTGCCTAACTCTAATGCCATTATACCAGTAGTTGAGCTTCCTGTGAATGGATCAAGTATTAAATCGCCTTTGTTCGTTGACGCAAGGATTATGCGTCTTAACAATTCTAAAGGTTTCTGGGTCGGGTGCTTGCCAAAAGCCTTTTCAGATGGTTTTGGAGTTCCTATTGCCCATACAGAACGCATCTGTTTATCAGGCTTTTTGATGAAATCCTCACCCCAGTTTCCATTTTTCATTACTTCATAGTTAAAAGTATGCTTTGAATTATTATTTTTCTTTGCCCACAAAAGCGTTTCATGGCTTGCTGTAAAATATCTGCAAGACATATTGGGCGAGGCATTAGGTTTAAACCAACAAATATCATTTAAGATTTTAAATCCGGCTCTCTGTAAAGCAAATCCGTTGGCATAAATAGAATGGTAAGTTCCTGAAATCCATATAGTACCGTTAGGTTTTAAAACTCGTTTACAGACATTAATCCAAGCCTGGTGAAATTTGAAATCCTCTTCAATACCTTTACTCTCATCCCATTTGCCTTTGTTCACAGAAACAACTTTTCCGGCATGGCAGGTAATTCCGCCATTAGATAACATATAAGGCGGATCTGCAAAAATCATATCAACAGATTCCGGTGTTGCTCTATTTAAAATTTCAATACAATTACCTTGAAATAAAGTTATATCAGCCTTTTCATAAACCTTTTGCATAATCAAATTATAATATAAATATAAGAAATTAGAGTATGCAACCTTACTTTATTAAAGCTTTGTCATTAAATTGTAATACTTGTACAGCTTATTTTATCTTTTATGTATAATTATCATGAGGTGTTGTATGTGTAACGATATTGAACAACCAAATAGCTTATTTGGATATATTATTCAAATTCCTCGGGCTTTAATATTGCTAATAAATAATAGCGGTACTGTATATCTTGAAAAATATGATGATATAATTATCGAGCAAAATAATAAAATTAGTATTATTGAACAGGTAAAAGATGTAAAAGGTAATATAACAAATAATTCAATTGAATTTTGGAAAACAATTTCAAATTGGATAAAATTAAGGATAGAATATCCGGATAAATTTACCACATACACTAGATATATTTTATCGGTTAATTCACATAAAGATATAAAAAATGGTAGTTTCCTCCAAAAATGTATTGATGCAAATAATATAGAAGCGGCAACTGATACGTATGAATATATTCGTGCAAATTTTAATTCTGATAATAAATCATTAAAAGAGAAGTTTTTAGATTTTTCAAAAATTGAAAATAAAGATATTGCTATACAAATTATACAAAATTTTGAATATGTAGAACCAGAAATAGATTTTTATAATGACTCTTTAAATGAAGTAACAAAAAATTACAAAGACGTAAATTCAATTAAAAATTTGCAAAATCGTATAATAGCTTGGGTTATGGATAAAATGTATAATGCCGATAAGAAAAATTTGAAAAGAGATTTTAAATTAGCCAAAGAAGATTTTAATAGTTTTATTTATAAAGATAAAAAACTAAAATTAGCATTAGAGGAAGAATTAACAACTCAAGATTATCAAAGTGTTGAAAATGCCTATTTTGTAAAACAATTAAATTTAATTGAGCATTCCGAAGAAGCTTTAACTTGGGATAAAAGAGATTTTTTAAGATGGAGAAATACCGCAACTAAAGAAAATAAATTAGGTAGAATTGCAAAAGAAGATTTTATGAAATCTTATCAAAATATATATGAAAAATGGTTTGTTGATAGAACGAACATCTTTCGCATTAGTGCAAATGATACATATGTTACTAAAGGGTACCGTTTGTATCAGAATACAATAAATCAAGAAATACAAATTGGAACCGTCTCTTTTGAGGATAATAAAATAGAAATAGCTCGTGGGGTATGCAACTATTTAGCAAATAATAATCCAGAAACAAGTAATTATACTATTGGTTGGCACCCTAATTTTAAAAAACTTTTATCTGAGGTAGAGGATGATGATAAAACAGGCTAACATATATAATAAATATTGTACTTGCATGCAAAACCATGGATTAGGTGCATATGCAATGGTAGCTTTTTGTTCAGGCTACAAATCAGTTTGTAACAGAAATAACATTATTTTAAATCTTTTTATTGTAATTCCAATGGTTATGAACGAAACAATTAGACTTGTAATCAGGGGAAAAAATGATAATGAAGGCATTAAACAAATTGATACATTAATATCTAACAAAATATATGATAAAAAAACTTTTATTGGTGCATTTTATAATTTAATATCTGCATATAAAAATTACACAATGACAAGTCTTATTTTTGCATTGAGAACAGGTTTGCTTAATTTATCTTATACTGGAGATGTTGATACTGTTATTCTTTTTGATGGTAAAAAAAATAATCACCATATCTATCTCTCGGCATATAAACTAGGAGTCCTTTTTGGTCAAGATAAAGATGCTTTGGTTAAATTATTGCAAGCTACAGGAGTATCATTATGACAAATATACAATTAAAAGAAGTAGCAATATATTCAATAGATGGTTCTGAAAGAAGAATTATTCCATTTGAAATCGGGAAACTCAATATTATTTATGGTGCTTCTCAAACAGGTAAGTCCGCAATAATACCAATAATAGATTATTGTCTATGTTCAAAAACAAATAGAATTCCAGCAGGTACAATAAGAGAAAATTGTTCAGCCTTTGCCATAAGTTTGTATTTAGGAAATCAATATTTATTAATTAAAAGAATTGGAGATTCAGACCCTCAAAAAATTCTATATGCTTATTCGGAACAAAGTTTACATGATTTTAATGAAGATAATTGGTTGACAACTACACGAGAAAAATTTAAGTTACATTTAAACAATGCACTGGGTATTTCCTTTTCTGAAATTGCAAATGATAACAGTGATGATGAAAATGATAAATCAGGTAGACCAAGCTATAGGGACTTAGTTTCGTTCAATTTCCAACCGCAAAATATTGTTGCTAATCCCAATTGTCTTCTTTATAAAACAGATATATATAAATATCGCAGTCGACTCCAAAAAATATTTGATTATGCTATTGGAGCACAAACTTCAAAACAATTATATGATGATATTCAAAAACAAGCACTCGAAATAGAATTAAAAAATTACCAACGAGAAAAAGAAAGTTTAGTAAAGTACAATCAAAAAATTATAAATAATAGTGAAGCATTATTACTTAAAGCAATAGAATATGGTTTATTAGATAGTGAAACACAAATAAATACAAATGATATTGTTAACATACAGAATTTGTTACAAAAAATAGCCGAAAAAAATATTGGCGACATTCAATTAGGTAATGAATCCGATCAAATTATTGCACAAAAAATTCAAGATTTAATAAATAAATCAGATGAGCTCCTTAACGATATTAGAGGTTTAAAACAAGAGCGTAATAATATTTCAGAGATTTTAGGATTAGAAAAGGAATATACTAAACATTTAGAAGAAGAAAAATCAAGACTAAAGATAGCAGAATTTATTAAAGATTTTTGCATAAAAAACCCAAATGACACTTCTGTAATTAAAGATGTTAATGCTTTATACAATAATTTAGTACATATAGAAAATACTATAATTGAACGTCGTCTTAATGAAAAAAGTGCATACGAAGCAAAATATTCTGCAATAATTAATGAGATTAATGAAAAATCAAAAAAGCTAAATTCAATATTAAAAGATAAAGATACTTTAGAAGAAAAAAACAGAGGTAAATCAATATTAGAAAATGTATATGTAAATATCATTGGACAAGCACAAAAATATATTTCTCTAATGAAAGATGAAAAAGAATTAGATGCAAAAATTCAAGACCTACAACAGCAGATAAACAAATATACTCATAATATAGATGAAAATAGGAAAAAATGTCTTACATCTATTATAAATAAATCTAATTCGTATCTACCTTTGTTTGCTGAATTTGATAAGATATCAGATTTTAAAAAAGATGATTTGACAGTAAAAGTCCGAAAAGATAACGAAATCAACGCTCATTATCTATGGGAAACAGGAAGTGGCTCTAATTGGGTTGCATTTCACCTGGCTTTTTTACTTGGGATTCAACGACATTTTATTCAAATTAAATCTCCCGTATTTAACTTTTTAATATTTGATCAACCCAGTCAGGTCTACTTCCCAAAAAACAATTCATATTTAGAGGCAAATGTAAACTATAATAATATGGAAAAAGAAGAAGAGAAAGATAATGGATTATCAGATTTAGAATGTGTACAAGAAATGTTTAAAATAATGAGTAAAGCTATAAATGATAATAAGTCGATTAAAAAATCTGTGATTGTAGATGATAATGGTGACGAGCAAATAATTGAAGAAATAGAAGACAGTAAATTACAAGTAATAGTATTAGACCATGCTGGGCCAGATGTATGGCGTAATAAGAAAGGAATAACGGATGTTAATGATTTAGACGAGTGGTCAAAAAAAAATCCATTAGTTCCTCTTTCTTGGATAAAAAATAGGTGACATTAATATGGATGTTTATATATTAGGAGCAGGTGCATCCAAATCTTACGACAAATCTAAAACAGAAATAAGGATGCCATTAGCTAGGGATTTTTTTAAAACATATAATAGTTTAAAAATTTCTGAAGATTTAAATGTAATCGTTACACATATTTTATCTTATTTGAAAGAATATAGAAATATGGATTATATTGAATTTAATAAGTTTAATGAAGATATTGAAGTATTTCTTTCTGAAGTAAATGAAAAACTGTATAATATTATTTCAAAAAAGGAGTTATCATATGAAGAACAAATAGAAGCTTCATTTCTTGATGGAACATATAATCAACTAATTTTTTTATTTGAAGGGGTATTAAATGAAATACAAAATGGAAAAATATGCCCTTATTATACAAAATTATTAAAAAAAAGTAATGAAAATGATGTTTTTATAACCTTTAATTGGGATACTTTGTTAGATAGGGTTTTGTGGGAAAGCAAGCTGTGGTCTCCAGTAGATGGTTATGGAATCAAATTTGCAGCATTCTACAATAATAAATGGCAGTATACTTTAGATTTAGATAAGTCCAAAGTTAAATTATTGAAATTGCATGGCTCTACAAATTGGATTATTCCATATTTTGGTTATAATTTTGCAAACTTACAGAAACATAGAGACTTTGTATATTATAAACAGGAAAAAGATAAATCTTTTATGTATTGTTATATTGATTCAATTAATAAATATAAAACATATAAAGACAGGTGTAGAAGTGGCTATGCACCGTTTTCATATTATTACTATCCCCCAGATATACCTTTACCTCCAAATGACATAAAAGCAAATAAAAAAATAATAACCCATGGTATGAATATGAGTTTTTCTGGAACAAAATTTTATACAAATATTTCTTCTGGGGTTGATAAAACGACATCAATGCCTTTAATTATTCCACCTGTAAAAAATAAAGATTATTCGATTATTGGCGGTATTTTTGAACGAATATGGGAAGATGCACTGAGTCAGTTATGCAAAGCAGATAAAATATACATTATAGGATATAGTTTTCCTATCACAGATACAAAATCTTGGGATTTGATGCAAAAAGCACAAGAGATAAGGAATCAACCTTTAAATATAGAAATCGTTAACCCTTTTCCTGATGACTTGGCTAAGAGATTTTATGATACTCTTGGAAATAATATAAATTGTAAAATAAGCAGATCTACTTTTGCAGATTTTGTTCTTTAACATCTCCATCTTACAGTTAATTACATCTTGTTTCGTATGTTAAATTACAACTGGACCAAGAGAAAACGCAGGGGAATTGTAAAGAAACAGGACAATACAGAAAAAGGGAACTTGCCTTAATGCCCCTCTGTGTAAAGGAATTTTAGAATAATTTAGGGTTACAGAAAAGTCCGGTATGTCCGATTTTAGGGAGTATTATACTCATAAATATATAAAAAGTTTGTAATAATATGCCCTAAAACCTTATTTCTGTAAGATAGCACTCGAATACAAAAATAGGACTTTTACTATCAAAAAAGTAACATGAGTTCCGTAAAAAATATTTTTCTGCCACAAAACGGAACCATAACGGAACTTTTTGCGGAACCAAACGGAACTGATCAAAAATTAAGAATCTGTTCCTTATACAATATTTTATCGATATATGATATAGCTCTACGTAGTAACGTTTTATGAGTTTCATATTCATCATTTAAGTAATTACTTAATAATGGAATAATAAGATTTTTGATTCTTTCTTTATCAGAGATGTTTAATATCATTTTTAACTGAATTTCAATATTTTCTTTTGGTATATCTGCTAGTTTTGTGTTTTTATCATTATATAAGTTTAAATATTTCTTTTTCAATTCTAAATCGGAACCTGTCAACTTTTCTTCTTTAAAATTTTCATCCGATTTTATGCGTTGCAATAAATAAGTTTTACCCATTTTGCAATCTTCTGTTATTTTACTAATTTCTTGTTTTAATTTTGTTTTATCAAACGTTTTGTCATTTTGCTGAATTAAATATACAAAATAGTAGAATGGTAAATATTTGACGGAAAATCGACAGAAGGCTTCAATATAACTCATAGGAGATTGTGTTCCCGTTTGGTTTAAAAAAGTTTCTAATAAATATTTTTCATGTATATATGTAGGTTCAATTTGTTTAATAATTTTTTCTTGGTTTACTAGAGCTCCTGTTATACCTTTTATTTCACCAATTAGTTTTAGAGCCGGCTCTCCATCTGTTTCTACAAAATGCCCTTCTTTAACTAATTTTAATGAAGAAATTACTTTTTCATCGACAAATAGTTCTTTATTTTTACCAAAACAATTAACATTAAGTTTTCCATCTTTTAAATTAATTAACGAAAGGTTATTTACTCCTATTTTGGCAATTTTTGTTATTGTCTGCATCCATAATTTACGTTCATTTTCTTTTACGTTTTCTAACATTATTCTTAAATCTGAATACTTTATTTCAGAACTTTTTGCACTATATCTATAATATATAGCACCTTCTCTAATTGTAAAACTACCATTATTTTGTATACTTTTTGTACAAACAATGGGTTTGCTAATTGATTGATACACATATATAATTCCGATATTTAAATCTAAATATTTTATTGTAGTGCGTAAAAAGGTTATTTCTGGAGAAAAATATTCATTTAATTTTTCAACTATTTTCTCATCGTCATATTCATCAAAGGAACTATCCTTAAGCCCCACAACCGTTCTAGGTTTGTCTTTGACTCCAAATATTAAATAACCACCATCTCTATTTGCAAAAGCGGCCATTGTCTTTGCATACTTAGCAAGAGCATGCTTACTAAAACTTTCTTTAAACTCTAAAGTATTTGATTCTCTTGAAATTAATTTATATGGCTGTTGTTCATTTAAACATTTAAATATTTTACTTAAATTTTTCTCTTCAAATACATCCATTAATTTTTATTTGTCTTCCTTTCTACAAATTCTTTAATAACTTTATAAACGTACCTTGTGGTTGTATCACATGCCAAGGCTAATCTATTTACACTTGTTGCATCAAGGTAATTATCAATAATATACTGTTTTTTGTATTGTTGATTGCAGTGAGCATGGATTGAAAACTTTTCTCCTGCCGAATTGAACATTAATTTTTTAGTCGCCTCTAAGCCAATAATAGAGCAGAGATATTTTAAATCTTCTGTCGGCAAATTATCTTCAGTTATGTATTTTGACCATACAGGTTCAGTTTCGGAATTTCTAACCATATTACTCCTTTTCTTAATTATAGTACAAACGGAACCTTTAAAGGTTCCGCTTAGTTCCGTTTGAAAATTTTTCTTAATACATCAAATATTTTGTTTTTTCAATATCACTTAAACAGTGATTTCTGAATATTGAAAAGAGCAAAAAGGATATGTTTCGATATGGATACATTAACTACACTTTTGAGGGAAGCAGAGTTAATGTGTGAGAGGAGATAATCATGCGAAACTCAAATACAGACTGGATTACGACAAAAGAACTAGCAGAAATTAAAGGTGTTTCTGAAAGAGCCGTTCGAAAAGCAATCAGTAAAAACAAATACGTAATCCGGAAATGCTCAAAATCTTACGAAATTTTAGTAACATCCTTAGAAGAAAATGTTAAAGAAAAAGTAACAACAGTCAAAGAAAAATCTGCTTTAACAGCCCCGATATCGTATGTTGTCCCGGAAACACAAAAGAAATTGGCTCTTGCAAAATACGATTTAATCAAAAAATGGGATGAATTTAGAACCGGTAAGAAAAATAAAACAATTGCCGGAAAAGATTTCCTTGAAGCATATAATCATAATTGTATTTGCGAAGAGTTATTCAATGTAGTAGGTAAAGTTGCAATAGGAACAATTTATGAATGGCATAAAAAGCTTCGTACTTATAATGATGATTGGCATTGTTTGATTAACAATTATACCTTTGGCGAGAAAACTAAAAAATCCGCAATGTCGGCTGAAGAAGAAGCTGAATTACTTAAAAATTTATTACATCCTAATCAATTAAATATCGGCAAAGCAATTAAATTAACCAAACTGGCATTAAAAGAGCGTGGATTTGAAAATTTATGCTGTGATTTAACATACAGAAGATTTGCAAATAATTACAAAAACGAGCATTATAACACCTGGATAGAGGCAAGGGAAGGGAATAAAGCTCTGCATGACAAGGTTTTACCATATATAACAAGAGATGTTTCCAAACTTGAAGTAGGGGATGTTATTGTCGGTGACGGACACAGATTATCATTTTTTATTAAACATCCATATACCGGAAAACCTGTCAGACCAATGATGGTTGCATATCAGGATTGGAAATCCGGTGGATTTGTCGGATTTGAAATAATGCTGGAAGAAAACACTCAGTGTATTGCAAGTGCATTAAGAAATTCAATAATAAATTTAGGCAAAGTACCGAAGTTTGTTTATCAGGATAACGGCAAAGCATTTAAAGCAAAATATTTTATTGAAAACGGGTTAAGCGGTTTATTTACGAATCTCGGGATTCAGCCTGTATATGCAAAGCCGTATAATGCAAAGGCTAAACCGATTGAAAGGTTGTTTAGAGAATTACAAGATAGCTGTGAAGTCTTGCTTCCATCATATTCAGGAACGAGTATTATCAAAAAGCCGGCACAGCTAAAACGAAACGAGAAATTGCATAAAGCACTTTATAAGGTCAATATCCCGTCTCTTGAACAGGTGACAAATTTTATTAAAAATTGGCTCATAAAATATCATTACGAGCAGCCCTGCCCGCAAATAAAAGGAAAAACAATAGGCGAAATCCTTGAAAGCGGTAAAGGTGAAGGTGTTAATTTGGAAACATTAGATGACCTAATGATGGCTCGTGAGATAAAGAAAATTTATAGAAACGGTATTTTATTCTTAAAAAACAATTATTATGATGAAGCCTTATTCGGATACAAAAAAGAAGTCATTATCAAATATAGCCTGTTCAACTTAAGTTCAATTAAGGTTTATAAATTGAACGGAGAATTTTTGTGTGAAGCCAAAAGGGTTGAGTCCATCCACCCTCTGGCAAATTATCTGGGTGAAGCCAAGGACATTGAAGATCTTAAGCAAAAAACAAAAATTAAAAAGCAATTAGAAAAAAGAACTGAACAGGAATATATAAATCAAATAAAACGAAATCAAGTTCATACACCCTTATTAACAATGGATTTGATTGAAATGCAAAGTGAGGATGAATTAAATCAATTCAGGCTTGAAATAAAACAAGAGGAAAATAGTAAAAATTTTAGCGGCTGTTTTCAAACAAGGTTTGAAAAGTATGAATATCTTCTAAATAAAGAAACTCTTTCTAAAAAAGAGCAAGACTGGATTTCAGAATATAAATTAACTGATGAATATGAACAAATATATGGCTGATAAGGAGGTTTTGATGCACAAATTATTTGTAAAAACTCGTAATGTCAAAAACTTCATAGGATTAATGAATAACTTAATAGATAAATCCAATGAAGTGCCTAAGATGGGATTAATTTACGGAGACCCGGGATTAGGTAAAACTCAAACCGCAGTATGGTGGGCGACAAACAATGATGCAGTCTATGTAAGAGCTCAAAATAAAATGACTTGCAGATGGTTATTAGAAAAAATCGTTTATGAATTAGGCGAATCACCCTCAAGAAAAATGGCAGATCTTATAGAACAATGTATCACTCATTTAAGATTAAAACCGCAAGTCATAATCATTGATGAAGTGGATTATCTTATCAACCGTCACAGAATTGTTGAAACCTTAAGAGATTTACACGACTTAACAGGCGTACCCATAGTATTAATAGGAATGCAGGAAGCAAAAACAAAACTCGGCAAATACAGACATCTATATGACAGAATTTCCGAGATTATCGAGTTTAAACCTTTTTCTAAAGACGACATGGACGTTATTGTCGAAGAATTATCCGAAATTAAAATAACCGATGAAGCCAAAGAAATATTTTTTGAAAAAACAAATCGTTTTAGACAGGTAATTAAAGGGATTTCTTTGTTGGAGAATTTAGCCAAAACAAACGGATTAAACAAAATAGATGTAAAACAGGTGAAAGGACTAACAATTGAAAAATAAAGATTTAATAATAAAACTAGCAAGAAGATTAGACAAATTCAGTCTTGATGAAATCATTACGCTATCAGAGCTTCAAGAACAGGAAGTGAAAGATATATTATCTGATTTATTAAAAAGTCAGGTGATTATAAAAAACAATGATACATATTTTTTTAATCCCAAAAAGATTTCCAAAACAGATAATTATACTCCCCCTGTCATTAGTAGTTTTAAACCAATCATTATTGAAGAAGAAGATGGATATGAAGAACTTCTAAAATTCGGAGAAGAAACCCAAAACAAAGTAAAAAGATATGCAGAATTATTGAATTTTGTTCATCAAGCAGGAACGAAAAACTTAAGACAGGTTGTTGACTTATTTAACGAAACCTCTGGCTATAAAAAGATTCCATATCCTACATTTACTAGAATTCTCAGTAATTACAACAAATACGGCTTTAGAGGAATATTACCCAATTATCATAATTCTTCAGAAAACTCTATACCTGAGGAGATATATACTTGCTTCAAAAAATATTACCTGACAAAAGAAAAATTATCCGCATCAGAAGCCTTATACAGAACTCAAAAGCAACTGCAATCCGAACAAAAAATAGAACAGCCTTATGCCTATAATGCTAATGCATTTTTAAGAAAGATAAAAACTGAATTTACCAAAGAACAGATTAAATATTTTAGAAATAATATAAACCCGCCAAAGGTCAAAATATACTCGATGAAAGCTGAGGAACCTCTCAATATGGAGTTTAAAAAGGCGGCAAATATTTATTTAACCCGTCTGCGTCTGGAAAACAAGCTGGAAAGGTTTATGCATGAAAAAACAGATTATAAAAATCATTTGCAAGCACATTTTGACAATTTAACCATAAGAGAAATAACAACCCGGACAGTTTCAAAATACAAACAATATATGTTTGACAACGGATTTCAGCTGGTATCTGTCAATATGTATATTTCATTACTAAAAAGAATCATAAGAGCAGTCTGCCCTAAAACAAATAGCCTTGTTACAAGAGGCGATAAAATCATTCAAAATGTCTTTGCCCTTGATATGAATATTTTATCAGAGGATGAAATAGCCTACTTGTTACATATTTGTCAATTAAAATACCCTGCTGCATACCCTGTTTTATATCTTTCACTATCAACAGGTGCAAGTGTGCCGGAGTTATTAGGATTAACCTGGGATAGAATAAATTTTGAGGATAACACAATATTTTTGAAATATTTTCTTTATGAACAACGTCTTGTTGTTAACAAAGGCGGAACGGCAGCAAGAACGCTGAAGATTAATCATAAAATAGCAGGCATTTTGCAAAAGAAATTAAAAAAGACAAACCCTGCTCCGAGCGATTTTGTTTTTAAATTCAATTCTCCAAAATCTTCTCAGCGATATTTTGAAAGAGTGGTTTTAAGAGGTTTATCCATACAACTTGGAATTCAAAGACTATTTCCGAGTGACTTGCAGCACAATTTCGCCAATTTATGTCTGAAACAAAATATTCCCGTTACATTTATCCAAAAATCATTAGGGTATTACAGTTTAGCCAATTTCGTTAAAATATACAAAAATCTAATAGGAAATCAGGAAAAAGAATATTATAACCCGCTTGATAAAATTTATAATAAAACAGGACTTGAAAATGCTGAAAAATGAGTTATCTTGTGTATGCTGGAGGTACTCAGAATATGAAAAAACACGTTTTAGCAGAAACTGCCGCAAAACTTTATACTGAAAAATTTATGACATTAGAAAGTATAGCAAAACAATTGAATGTGAATGAAAGAACTCTTCGCCGTTGGAAATTTGTCGATAATTGGGAAAATAAACGGCTTGAATACATAAAATCCCAAACAACATTCCATGAAGATTTATACAATTTCGGCAGAACCCTTTTAGACACAATAAAAGCAGATATATCAAACGGCAAAAGGGTTGAACCATCAAGATTGCATACTGTAACTAAAATAATGACTTTGCTTAAAAACGTCAAAACTTATGAGGATAAAGTATTAAATGATAAATACTCCTCTGAAAAACCAAACAATCGAGAAATATCACCCGAAACTATCCGAGAAATTGAAGAAAAAATTTTGGGTATAACTTATGAAGAATAACTTTCCAGAATTGCCGTTTTAAAGCCTTAAATGCTTTTGATGAGGAATTTATATATAAGTCATACATAACCCGCCTTAATCCACCAGTTGAACACTTTTTGAACGGGGTTTGATTAGTCTTGTTCAGTCAATAATTTTATATTTTCCTTAGCAATCATATCCGCAAGTTCTTCTTCTGTCGGGAGAACTGTTTTATACTTGCTTGCAAAAATCTGCTGACTTTCCTGCAACACAGAATATTTGACCATAGTTTCGGACTTATCTGTGCACAAAATTATACCGATTGTTGGATTGTCGTCCGCTCCACGCTTTAGTTCATCAAACATTCTGACGTACATATCCATTTGCCCGATGTCGGCATGGGATAATTTTGTTGTCTTTAAATCTATCACAACAAAACATTTGAGCAGGTAATTATAAAACACCAAATCAGCATAAAAATGATCGGTTTCGGTGCTAATTCTGAATTGGCGGGCAACAAAAGAAAATCCTTTGCCTAATTCAAGTAAAAACTTCTGTAAATTTGTAATTAAAGCCGATTCCAATGTACTTTCTTTGCCTTCAATGTTTTCAGGCAAATCCAAAAATTCTAAGACATACGGATCTTTAATGAATTCTTTAGTGTTAATTACAGCCGGCAAACATTTTTCAGCATTATTTACCCCTTCTTGAGTTGATAAAAGCCTGTGATAATAACCGCTTTTGATATTGCGTTCAAGCTGACGGTATGACCAGTTTTGTGATGCAGCTTCATTCATGTAATAATTTCTTTCATCGGGATTATCAATTCTTATAATTCTTGCTATATTTGACCAACTCAAATTTCCTAGACGCTGTCTGGGGAATTCAGGATAAACTAAATAAAAATTCCTCATACTCTGCAAATTTGCTTCGGAGAAGCCCTTACCGAAAGTATCCGTCAGGTATCTTGACAAATTTTCAATAAGCTTAGTTCCGTATTCCGCGCGGGAAGCACCACCCTGCTCTTCTTCTACAATACGCTGTCCGATTTTCCAGTATGTTTCAACCATAATGGAATTCACTGTATGATACGCTTTCGCCCGTGCTATATTTAGTAACTTTGCTATATCATTATATATTTTAGAAATCTCATTAGCCATGAATACCCCTGTTATTCTTTATTATACTCATATTGTTTTACTAAATATTCAAATGTCATATTTTCTTGAACCGAATCATGTGGTAATAAAATATATTTCCAAACTTTACCACCATTTTTAAGATTATATTTTGTAGCATTTTTACAATAAATAAGTGCTGCTTTAGCTTTTTCTAGCACATCAGAGTCATTCATTGCATTAGCTTTTTTGGTTTCAATTAAATAAATTATATTTTCTGTTTCAACAACAAAATCAGGTTCATATCTATGAGGGTTACAACCATCAAACCAAAAAATATTAAACTGGTTAGCTGCAGGTTTTAGCCATTTTAATACATCTGACTGTTTTTCCAAAATAATAGAGAATACCTTTTCCGTATTAGAATCAAATTGATAAACTTCATGACAAGCTTTTTTGAAATTAGTGAATAACATTGATTTAATTTTTGATTTGTCAGTAACATTATCTCTATAATCATACAATTGCTGTCCTTGTATTTGTGTATAGTGGTGAGGTTCAATTCTGACAAACGGATAAACTTTAGGCTCATCATATACTGTTTCACCTTTACAAAAATGGCTCATAAGTTGAGGTTTGATATAATTAAAAATTTCATTTATTTTGGAAGGTATTAAATTTTCAATATCTTTCTCTTCGGGAATATAAGAGTGATAATAATCTATAACTTGATTTGCTATATCAAATAGAATTATCTTATCTTTGTCATAATTTACTTCAGGTATGTCAATCAATTTGGATACAATTTGATTAGGCAATGGCTGTTTTTGGGAATATAAGTTCGTTGCAGAGATAGAATCTTGTTCTCCGGATACAAGATTTTCTCTTAACAATTTTGCCTCTGTAGGAGAAAATTTTATAGCATTACTTGAAAAATCAACTTTAAATGGATTAAAGTGAGTTTCAGTAGTTCCGACAGGTTGAACAATAATTTTAGGAATATTAATGGTTAATTGCCGGAATTCATTTTTGATTTTTTCAAATTCTTCATTACTTAATATTTGTTCTTCTTTTATTTGTTCAATTTGTTGTTCTTGCAATAGGCTTTGTTGAATTATTGTTTTTTCAACATTTTCATTATTGTCAAAAAATGTTCCTATTTTTTGTCCTTCTGAAATCCTTTGAATTTTTTGTTTGTACATTTCAGAAATAACTTGTTCCTTTGTCATTTGATTTATATTCAAGCCCTGTTTGCTTAATGATAGAAATGCGTTTTGTGCGCTTACTTTTCTATCTAATTTTTTCTTTGCTTCTTCTTTTTCATAGGTATCAAGAATCTGCTCTATTTGCTTTTCTTCTTCTTGCAATTTTTGTTCAAGAATAGAATTGGTCGTAATAATAATTTTTCTTTGATTTAATTGTTCTTGAACTTCCTCATCATCAATATTGATATCAATAAAGTTTTCTTTATTAATAATAGAATCTTCTTCTCTAGCAGCGTTTATAATTTCCTGAAATTTTTTATGAACAACAACAGTCAGCATATCAACTTTTTTATTTCCGGTTCTTTGACCGTAAGGAAGTCTTAAACCTCTTCCGAGAGTTTGCTCACCTAATGTTGTTGAATCGAATTTTCGCAAAGGTACAATTGTGTATAGGTTATTTACATCCCAGCCTTCTTTTAGTTTATCAACATGGATAACTATTTCAATTTTGTTTTCAGGTTTTTCAAGACTAATTAGTTGAGCCTCTGCGATAGTACTTTCTGCTCCGGAGAGATTAGAATGATATACCATAACTTTATTTTTGTATGTTCCGTTAAAAAATTCATCAGATGTTATGTATTGATAAATTCTGTCTGCATGAGGGGTATCTTTTGCAATAACTAAAACAAATGGTTTTACTAACGGTTTGTTATTTTCCAGAGCATACATCTCCAGATGATATTTTGTATCTTCATGAAAGCTAACACCATCTCGCAGTTTTAGTTTATCCATTTCTTCTTCCGGAAGTTTTAGTTTATCAAAATCTGTATTTTCTCTTGTTGCAACGGCAGGTTGTTTGCAATAACCATCTCTTAATGCTTTTGCTAATGAATATTCATAAACAACATTTTTGAACTTCTTTGTTGAAGAACCGGTTTCGGTTTGTGGTGTTGCCGTTACTTCAATTCCCAGTACCGGATTAAGCTCTCCAATAGCTCTCATCGCTGCATTTGCTCTGTAGTGATGAGATTCATCCATTAACATAACAAGGTCTGGCAAGTTTTTAAGATAATCAAAATATGATTCACCAAGATATTCCGATAATCTTCTTACTCTTGGCATACTGATTCCATCAGATCCCTTTTCGTTTCTGTTGATTTTATCAATATTAAAAATATTTATTTTTACGATATCATTAAAAAGATTGTTGCTCTGAATTTTATTATATGTCTCACCTGTTACAACAAATGGCGACTTTTGAGCGAATACGGATATTCCTTTGAATACATATTTAGGATTAGACGGATTTGAAAAATCATCAATTAACTTTTTATATACAGTTGTTCTCGGTGCAAGAATTAAGAAATTTTTAATTCCTTTTTCAAGATATAAATATGTAACAAAAGCACCCATCAAACGAGTTTTACCTACTCCTGTAGCAAGTGCAAAACAAATATTAGGAAAATCTCTTTCAAAATCGGAAAATCTTTGAACCTCTTCAAACTTTTTGCCGAGTTCTTTAATTTTTGCTTTTGCTTCTTTAATGTCAGTGTCTTTTTTTAGTTCCAAGGTATTCGCAATTTCAGAAAGTATTTCCAAGCTTTCTGCCTGTGGTGGTCTTAAACTTAGTCTACATCTTATTTCATTTGCTGTTTTGTTCATTTACATCTCCAAGATTAATATTTAAGTTACATTTTTTTGCAAATGTGTTAAGTATTTTAGCAATTTCTTTTGGTATTAATATACAATCGTTTGAAGTATTTGTATTAGAGAATTGTTTGTCAAAGAAAACTTTTGTTAATTCAAGTTTAACTTTGTCTTTATTAATCTCTTTTTCATCACAACTTGTATTTTCCAAAATCATATTTTCCATAAAGGGTTCTAAAGCTGCTGTTTTAACTTCAAAATCTCTTAATTGAAATTCTCTATCTCTATGCCGTTTAGATATATTTGAACAGTAAAATGCAGGAACTAAAAAGATTGTTGAGCCTAAAATTTTATACATAAAATGAAGATAATTAAATTTACCTTGAATTAAGTCAATAACTGTTGTGACAGAAAGTACAAAAACGACAATTAACATTATTCCGAGTGTAACATACATCATTACATCTGCTGTTAATTTTGCTTTATTTGCATAATTTTGGGAATTTCCTGAAATTGCTGCTTGACCTATAATGCCCCATAATTTTTCAATTTCATCTCTTCTTTGCTCAAGATGAGAAAGGATATTATCCGCAGTATTTTTTTGTTCCGCTAGTAAAGCATCTATCTTACTATTATATTCATTTTCTTTACTGTTAAATCTTTCTTCAAAATCAGCAGAATTTTCATCGAAAGTTGTTTGAAAAATTTCAATTAAGTTATTCAATTTCTTTTGCTGATCTTGTATTTCTTTTTCAAAATTCTCAACTTGAGTTTTTAAATTATTATTTTGTATTCGCAAAGAATCTATTTCTTCTTGCATATCTTTTTTTTGGGCTTCCCAATTTGCAAATTGTTCTTCTTGCCTGGTTTGAAAATTAGTAACTTCTAAATTTACTTTTTTTTCAATCTTATCTTGCTTTATTAAAAAGCCTTGAATTAAAGAATTAAAACTTTCTTTGATTTCACTTTTCTTTTCTATAGTTGGGATTCTCTTATACCAATCCATCACATTATGATATTGGCTTGGGTAACCATTTATATTAAGTAAAATACCCGTTGACAAATTTGAAATTGAAGTGTTTAAATTATCCAAAACAGATTGACTTACCATAGGCAACGCCCTTGAAGACAAATTTGTTTGAATTATAATTAATAATTGCTGATATGCCAACAAGGACTCTTTTTGTTGTTCATTATATGAATCATCCTTTAATGCATTATTTATGAAATCTATTTTATTAGCTAGCGTTTGAAATAAAGGATGGTTTTCATATTGTTCATATAAATTATTCATCTATTCATCCTCCTCCATATCATTATCTTCGGTATCTCGAGGTTCTTCTTCTGTTACATTTAAGTTATATTCAAGTTTTCCGAATTCGCAGCGTTTTAGGAGTGATTGCGGTATTTTCTTAACTGTTATATTAGAAAATTTATCAATACAGTTTTCTTCATAGTGAGTTGTGCATATTAAAAGACTTTCATCATCTTTTAATTCGTGTTGAATTTTATTTAATAATTCAGCTGTTATAAATTGTGTTGTTGTAAAGATAAAATCTTTTTCTGTTGAATACCCTTGTTTGTATGGGTTATTACCGTCAGGAGAATATTTATAACCCTCGTTTTTAGCCATTGCTTCCGCAAGCATTTCTGCATCATATTTAGGTTCGATTATCCATTCTCCGAATTCATCTTTTTTGAGTAATGACGGAGCAAGTTCATAAAATTTGTAACCGCCGCCGCCCTGCCAATTTACCGCTTTAGAAATTCCTCCCTGATCTGTCCCGTCAACAACTCTTTGCAACCTTGGTTCACAATGTGTATAACAATGGTCTCCTAATTCTATACCTATCCACTTTCTACCCATTTTATGTGCAACAGCTGCCGTTGTACCCGACCCCAGGAAGGAATCAAGAACCAAGTCTCCTTCTTCTGTGACAGAAGTAATTATTTTTTTCATTAACAATTCAGGTTTTTTACTATTTTCAAAAAGGACTCCTCCTTCTTGTGCTACTGCTCCCGTTGTCTTTATATCAGTCCAAAAATCACCCGGATTTTGCAATAAATTCTCATCGGCAAATATTATTTGTACTCTTGGCTGCTTAGAATCTCTATCAAAATTTTCTTTATATAAATAAATTAAGCCTGTACTAGATAAAACAGCTGCAACTTCTTGATTTTTCCGACATTGTGATTTGGCTAGACGGCATACACTACTAGAGCCAACAGCCTGTATTATTCGATATGCATTTTTAAATTTCCAGTCATTTTGTTCATTTTTAGATATTTTATTCCTTTCAAAGAAACTTGTAAAAGATTCTATTTTTGCAACTTTTAAAATGCTTTCACATATTAAAACATCTTCTTGCGATGCACATTCTTTTTTTAATAGATTTTTTAATTTAAAAATTTCTTCATCAGAAATATTTACTAATATGTGCTTATATTCGTCATTCCACTTTTCAAGCGGCACTAAATCTGGTTTTAAAATTGGCATAGTATTTTTTTTGAATAACAAAATATATTCTTTTAATTTTGGAAGACGTTTGTCTGCATGTGCCATTTTGACACCAGATGCTTCAGACATTTTAACTGCAATACAATTTACAAAATTATGTCTTCCAAAGATTTCATCCATTAAAATTTTCAGATATGCTTGTTCATTGTCATCAATTTGTACAAAAATGCATCCCTCGTCAGATAAAAGATTTTTTAAAATTTCCAGCCTTGCTTTCATTAGTGATAGCCAAGTGGAATGCTCAATATTATCATCATAATGTTCAAAAACTGAACCGGTATTATAAGGAGGATCTATATAAATGCATTTAATTTTACCGGAATAGTCTTGTTCAAGGGCTTTGAGAGCAAGCAGGTTGTCACCATGGATAAGCATATTTTCAGTGTTTGTATCACCGTAATTTTTTTCAGGAACTTCAACCAAAATTCTCGGCTCAAGGTTTATTTCCCTATCCTTTCCTATCCAAGTTAATTCCAGTTTTTGCTTTTTATTATTCATTCTTACCATCCTTATTGGTTCTTAATAGTTTTTATTGTTTCTCTGTATTCAGCGATTGTGGAGGAGGTGTAGGTTGAGATGTTTTAGGAGGATTATATCCTCTTTGCTCGACATTTAATTGTACTGAATTAGGCAGATTAAAACCTTCATTCCTACTGTCTTTTTGTAATGATATTGGTGGATTTAAACCATTATTTACTTTATAAAATTTCATAATATTTCCTTTATTTTTTAGGTTTACTTGGTTGTGTTGTTTTTGGAGGATTTGCTCCACCTTTTACTGCTTTATTAGGTTGTGTTGTTTTAGGTGGCGTAAAGCCATCTTGTCCATATGATTTACTCATTATTACCTTCTTTCTTCATATAATATTCAAAATCTTTTGTTTTTATTGTTTGTTCATATTTTACGTCATTATTTTTTATTTGTATCTGAATATTTTGATT
>ENA-OURU01001960-OURU01001960.1-human-gut-metagenome-genome-assembly--contig:-NODE-1960-length-22252-cov-2.902239_pt1 | contig 22252 bp, 11 predicted proteins | sample MGYA00242137_ERZ509064 | MGnify/ENA primary metagenome ERZ509064 (study PRJEB26280, sample SAMEA2338777) | human gut metagenome | biome: human gut; feature: human-associated habitat; material: faeces...
TTGCGCTTTCGGGAGATGTCGCCGCCGTAGCATTTGGCCGTCACGTCCTTGCGCATGGGGGAGATGCTTTCCCGGGCAATGATCTTTCCGCCAATGCAGGCCTGAATGGCGACGGTGAAGAGCTGGCGGGGAATGACGTTTTTCAGGCGTTCCGCCAGTTCCCTGCCGCGGGAGGCTGCCTTGTCCTGGTGAACGATCATGGAGAAAGCATCCACCGGTTCCCCGGCGATGAGCATGTCCATTTTAATGAGCTTGGCGGCCTGGTAGCCGGCGTATTCATAATCCATGGAGCCGTAGCCGCGCGTCATGGATTTGAGCTTGTCGTTGAAATCCACCAGAATTTCCGCCAGAGGGACGGTGCAGGTGAGCATTACGCGCATGTCGTCAATGGTCTCCGTATTGTCCACGCTGCCGCGTTTTTCCAGGACAAGTTGCATGATATCCCCGATGTATTCCCCAGGAAGCATAATGAACACCTTGACGATAGGTTCCCGGATTTCCTGAATTTCCTGCGGTTCCGGGAGCAGGCTGGGATTGTCCACATTGATTTCCTCTCCATTGGTCTTGGTGACCTCATAAATCACGGAGGGGTAGGTGGAGATGATATCCATGTTGAATTCCCGGCGCAGACGCTCCTGGATAATTTCCATATGGAGCAGGCCAAGGAAGCCGCAACGGAACCCGAAGCCCAGAGCTACGGAAGATTCCGCCTGGAAGGAGAAAGCGGCGTCATTAATCTGAAGCTTCGCCATGGCCGCTTTCAGGGCTTCAAAATCGGAGGAATCCACCGGATAAATGCCGGAAAAGACCATGGGACGGATTTCCTTGAAACCGGGCAGGGGGGATGGGCAGGGGCGCATGTAATCCGTATACGTGTCCCCGATCTTGACATCAGCCGCGGATTTCATGTTGGCGATGATGTAGCCTACGTCACCGGCTTCCAGGGAATCCGTTCGGGTCATTTTGGGAGTGAAGATACCCACTTCCTTCACTTCATACACTTCGTCCGTTGCGAAAAGTTTGACTTTCATGCCGCGGTGCACGCTGCCGGAAATGACGCGCACATAGGAGACTACGCCGCGGTAGGCGTCGTAAACGGAATCGAACACCAGGGCGCGCAGAAGGCCGTCCTGCTCCGTTTTAGGCGGAGGGATGCGCTGAACAACGGCTTCCAGAATATCGTCAATGCCGATGCCCATCTTGGCGGAGGCATGGATGGCTTCCTCATGGGGGATGCAGACGATGTCCTCCAGCTGGCGGTACACTTTGGGCAGGTTGGCGCTGGGAAGGTCAATCTTATTGATGACGGGGATAATGGCCAGGTTCAGATCCATGGCCAGGTGCATGTTGGCAAGTGTCTGGGCTTCCACTCCCTGGGCTGCGTCCACAATAAGGAGGGCTCCCTCGCATGCCGCCAGGGAACGGGACACTTCATAGGAGAAATCCACATGGCCCGGCGTATCCAGCAGATTGAGCTTGTAAGTCTTTCCATCCCCGGCCTTGTAGAAAATGGTAACGGGGTGGGACTTGATGGTGATGCCCTTTTCCCGCTCCAGGTCCATGGCGTCCAGAAGCTGATCCTGCTTCTCCCGTTCGGAAATGGTATTCGTCTTTTCCAGCAGCCGGTCGGAAAGGGTGGTCTTTCCGTGGTCGATGTGAGCGATAATGGAGAAATTGCGAGTCAGTTCAATGGACATGGTGGTCTCTACCCTTCTAACATGAGTGCCCTGTGCGCGGGGAGGGTAACATAGCCCATGCGGCGGTCAAGACTTGAACATGACTGCCTCCCGTTCCCTGCCGCGTCGGCTTCATTCGCTCCGGGAAAACCGTCATTCATGACAGGGGCTGCGCCGGGAGATTGAACGTGAGGGAAGAAGGAAGGCTCTCAACCGGTACAGGCACGCGAACCTTTTCCCGTGCGGTCATTTCTTACCCAGCCAGCATATGAAATCTTTTTTAGCAGCCATTTTAAGCCTATTTATTCCCGGTCTCGGCCAGTTGTACAAGGGCCACTTTGTCCAGGCCATCATCTGGTTCCTGGTGGTGGGTGCGGCTTACGGCCTCCTGTATTGGTTCATCTTTGCACTCGTTCCTATTGTCTTGCATATCATTTGTATTTTGCAGGCCTACTTCATGGACAATGAATGATGACTGCCGTTTCGGCTCACAGCCAGGATGGCTGAAAGAGCAGCGCATCCTGCGGATCGGCAGCGGCATTCATTCCCTGGGGTTACGGAAGGAATGCGCCGTTCATAGCGGCATCATTCTGCCTCATACCGGTATTTTCAATGTTTACGGGGTTCCATTTGTTGGCCGTGGGAACGTAAATACAACTTTTTGACTTTGAATTAATCAATATTTCCGGGAAGTGGGCCAGGGGAATCATCCTCCGATAAATAAAAACTCAGAGCCGTTCCGGAGTTGTTCCGGAGCGGCTCTGGAGGGTCAGGAGGAAGGCCTTTCGGGGGTGGGGGCCCCTCCTTGTGTTTTCTTTCTTGTTAGAAGTCGTAGCGGTAGCCGATGCTTCCGTTCAGCGCGCTGGACCCGTCACGGATGTCCGCGTTCCCGTTCACGTAGATGGTTCCCTTCGTTCCTACAGGCACGCTCAGTCCGGCTCCCAGCTGCAGCGCCGTCGTTCCCACTTTCGCTCCCCTCACGCTTTGCGCAAAGCCGGGGTTGCCCAGCAGAGAGACGTTCGTTTCCCCTCTCCGGTCTCCCAGGTCCTGCGCCGCGTTTACGCGGATTTCCGCCAGCGCTTCTCGTCCGAAGATGTTGCTGCCCACCAGGCCCATCCACCGGCCGCCCAGCGCCAGCGTCCCCGTCGTCCAGTCCTGTCTGCCGACGTTCAGGCCCGCGTTGCCCGCACCCGTTTCCTCATAGCCGTCCATCCGCGTCGTCACCACCGAGGCGTTGAACAGCGGCTGCAGCACGCTGCTGCGGTTTTCGTTGAGGTACACGTCGTAGGTGAGTTCATACATCGCTCCAAAGCCCCACCCGCTGGTGCTTCCCTGCGTCCCGTAGCTTCCTTCCCCGTAGTTGACCGTACGGTTGAGTTTCGCGTCGTTCCACCCTCCCGTCAGGATGAGCGTGTGCGCCCAGCGCCTGTCCTGGTAGCGGCCGAAGAGGCTGGCGTAGTAGCTGTCCAGGTGCCCGTCGGCGCTGTCCGCCGCGCCGGCCGTCAGGTCGCCGTAGTTGGCCGTGAAGGCCGCTCCCACCGTGAGGCGGTCGCTGAGGTCCGCGTCCACGCCCACGGTGCCTCCCCAGGTGGTGAGCTGGTAGCCGCTTTCATCCCCGCGGGTGTCCAGTTTGGCGTAGGAGCCCGTGCCTTCCATCCACATGTGGAAGCGGGGGAGGTCGTCGTTGACGTAGGCCGGGTTGACGCCCATGAGGGTGGTCCGGTTCCTGATCCAGCCCATCTGGTCGCGCAGGGCGTCCCTCTGTGCCGTCCCCAGTGCGTTGACCGTGCTCCCAGCCACTGCTGCCATGGTGCGTTTCGCTTCCGAGGGGTTGGAAGACGTCAGGGCACCTACGGCGTCATCCACCTTCTTGAGGATGGAATCCGCAGCAAGATCGCCGGGCAGGTTCCAGAGAAGTTCTGCTCCGGCCCTGGAATTAAACGTATCCGCAAGGCGGGCATATTTATTGTCCTTGGAAGCCGTGGCCATCAGAACAAGGTTGCCGTTTTCCATCACCAGGTACGCATCATTTTCAAATTTCTTGAAAGCGGAGGAGGTGGGATCCAACAGGATAGCCAGCCTGTCGCTTCCTCCCAGATCAATGGTGCCATCCGCGTGCATGAGCGTATAACTGCCGTCTGCGTCCAGAGTCAGTTCATTCCCGCCAGTAGAACTGAGAGTTATTTCCGCGCCCTGGTTGATGCTGATATTTCCGGTCACGCTGATGATGGGGCCAGCGTAGTCCGTGTTGAAGGTAAGGTTCGTACTGGAACCGTCTCCCAGAGTCAAGCTGCTGAGGGTCAGCGCCGTATTGGCTCTCGGGTTGTCCACCGTCCCTCCCATCCGGATACTGAGAAGGCCCGTGCTGTTAACTGCCCAGCTGCTGCCGGCAGCGGTCATGACGTTTTCAAACGTCTGCCCGGCATTGCCGGAAATATTAAGCTGCCCGCGTCCCTCCAGCGTACCGCTGAAAACGGAACCACCGCCCAAATTACCGGTATTGACGGTCAAAACGCCTCCTGCGCTCTTCAGTGTTCCTTCTCCGCCGATTCCGGAAACGGTGCTGCCGGATGTCGAACCGAGGTCGAGCGTTCCCGTGGAATCGTCATCTTTTGCCAGATCAAGAAGAACACCGCCCTGAAGGGAGGCTGTTCCGGAAATTTCCAGCGTATCACGGAGGGTCAGCGTTCCGCTGCCCTGGATGGTGCTGGAGGAAAGACTACTGGCGCCGTTGACGGAAAGGGAGGCTCCGCTGCCGATGTTCAGGGCTGCGCCTTCGCCGCTGTCCGTCAAATCACCCATGACGGTATTCCGGTTGATGTCCAGAACACTCCCTTCCTCTGCGCCGGCAAGTTCCACATGATTAAAGCTGTTCCCTTCACCGTTAAGAGCGAGGGAACCGCCTTCCACACGCAGGGTGTCCGTCACAAAAGAACCGTTGACTGTCAGCTTGCCCGTGTTTTGCTTGACGAAGGTGACTCCGTTTTCCCCGACGATGCTTCCGCCCATGATGGAATCCGCACCGGCGTAATCATCAGGAGCAGGCAATCCCGTTTCCAGACGTTCGTTGTTGAGGATGACAACAGCGTTGCCTCCGTCCGCACTGGTGTTTTCCACTTTCAGCGTGCTTCCCGTAGCGCCCAGCAGGTTGTTGATGACCGCGCCGTCCCCGTCGGAATCGCCGGGTGCGCCGGCCAACTGAACGGTAAGCGTCTTGTCCTGGGAAATCACCACGCCGGAGTACATCCCCAGCGTGCCGTAGTTGGTGACGGTATCAGGATCGGAAGTAGAGGAATCATCCACCATATAAAGCCCGCTGACCTGCCCGCTGAGCACCAGGCTTCCTCCATCGGTGCCCGTCACGCGGATGCCGTAATTGGAAAGAATCTTGCTGAACTGGATATCGCCAAGGTTTTCGCATTCCAGCGTTCCGGTCGTCAGGGTGAGCCAGCTTTCCGCACCGGCTTCCTTATGGGCGACGAGCGTGTTCACAATGGCGTCAATGTCCAGATTGACTGTGGCGGGATTGTTGATGACAAGCCTGCCGTCTCCCTGGTCAATGATGGCCGCCCCGGCCGCATCCTGGTTGATGTTATCCGCTCCCAAGGTAAGATTCAATGTTTCCGTGGCTCCCGCCCCCACCGTAATATCTCCGGAAACGTTGGTAAGCCTGCCTCCGGCAGCCAGCGTAATGCCCTTGAGCATGCTGCCGTCAGTCCCCCCCAAATTGACAGAAGCTGCTGAGTCCACGACAATGGCTGCCGTGGCGCCTTCCGCCCGCGTCATGGCGGAGGTCAGCGCGCCATTGACGATTTTCAGCGTTCCCGCTCCATTCAGCACGGTTCCGGCCCACTGGCCGGCCTTGTCTTCCGTGCCAAGCTGGACTACGGCTCCGGCATTTGTAATGCCGAGCGCTCCCGTAGCGGTATTGGCCTGATCCAGAATCAGAGTGCCCGTGCCTGCGTGCGTCAGGCTGGAGTTGCCCTGCACCAGAGCGTTCAACACCAGTTCCGTATTGTTGTAGTTGACGTTGTATTGTGCGGCCAGCCCGGTATCCGTGGAACCCGTGTTACCTCCCAGAATAGCGCCGTCTCCAAAAACGGAATTCCCTTCACCCGTGGCGCAAACCCCGCCGGAACCGAAGTTCCAGGCCTGGCGATTGTTGTTGGCGGAAGTCTCATTGGTGGACAGGGTCCCCGAGAAGTCCTTGAGGGATCCCGTGAGGACATTGTTCATCCGAACGTTCGCAGCCATGGCCCACGTACCCGAACCGGAAAGGTTTCCGGAGAAAGTGTATGTGGCGCCGGAGGAGCCGTTCTGCATCGCACCGTGGGTTGCGCCGATTTCAAAATTGGCCGCCGTCGTACCCGCGGAAAAATGGAAGCCCTTGCCGTCGATGAAAACGGTACCGCCTCCCAGCGTATTTCCTGCCCCAAAGGCTACCCAGTTGGCATTGGTATTCATATTCACCCCGTTGCCGACCAGTTCCAGGCGGCCAGTAAAGTTGGTATTGCCCGTATTGGAGATATTGACCAGTCCCGCAGTATCCGCAGTCCCGATAGTGACGGTGCCCGCCCCATTGAGCTGGGCATGCAGGTTGACGGTTCCGCCGGAAAGAGCAAGGGAAGCGCCTTCACTGACGCGAACAATAGTAGCATTGTTCGGATTTACGCCGATAGTCGCACCGCCCGTGAAAGAGAGCGTACCCTCTTCCACAGTAAGGTGGGCCAAGGTATTCCCTGCGTATCCAAGGGCCAGCGTGCCCGCTCCCGTTTTGGTCAGGGTAGTGCCGGCCCCCATGACATCGGCTGACAAGCCGGCCCAGGAAACGGTATCCCCGGCGCCAAGCACGGAAACGTTCAGGAAACCTCCGTCTCCGACGTTGACACGGCTGGAAATGTCATACCCTGTCGCATCCTCACCGGCAGCGGAATCCGCATAGGCCAGCGTCCCCCCGTTGAATATAATATCCCCTTCCGTTCCCAGCGCTCCGTCAGCGCCAATGGTAAGGGTACCGCCATTGAGTATCGTCCCTCCGGTATAGGTATTGGCCAGGTTTAAGGCAACTTCAGCCGTACCGTTCACGGTAAGCGTGGTGGGAGCTGTGGAATCCGCAATAGACCCCTCGCTGTCAGGATCGCTGACCAACGTGTAAGCGCCGCTGTTGAAAACAACGCTCTTGGGAGTTACAATGCCGGAAACCTTGACTTCACCCGCTTCCGCGGAGGAGAAGTAAATTTCCTGATTATCCAGCGTATCCGCCCCCGTCAGCCTCGTCGTCCAGCCGTCAACACTGGTGTTGATCCACTTCCGGTCCGTTCCTCCGTTCCAGACAAAACCATTGTCCCCGCTGACGTCAGCAACCTTCAGCACAAGCTGGTTATTTTCCACCACCACGGAATATTCGAACCCTTCCTTGGTGATGTCGGGCGTCCATGTGAAGGAATCCGTCGTCAGGCTTCCATCCGCAGCCCACTGGGCCAGGACATAGTTAGATGCCTCCAATTCACCATAATTATTGATAGTCAGCGCACAGGACGAATCCGTAAGAGCCAGGGACCCTGCCGTGATATTGATGACAGGCTCATTCGCCACCACGCCCGTCATGTCAAAAGTGAGGGTAGCACCGCTATTCAGCGTCAGAGCGGAAGCCGTCGTCATTCTGGCGCCCGCACCCATGGAAATGCTGCCCAGGGCCATGGCATTCGTATTCGTAAACGCCAGCGTTCCGGCCTGGACATTAGTCAGGCCCGTATAGGTATTCTGCCCGGAAAGGGTCAAGGTGCCTAAGCCGGTTTTCGTCAGGCCGCCCGCTCCGGAAAGGACGCCTCCGAGGGTGATGCCGGTGGAAGCCTGGTCATGGTAGGACTTGGTTTCCGCATCATACTGGCGGGTATCAACCGTCACATTTCCAGTAAGGGACATATTGTAGGCGGAAGACCAGCCTTCCGCCGCCGTCGTCCCCAGCGTCCCGGAGTTCATGTTCAGGGCAATCGTATTGGTATTTCCGGATGCCGTCATGCCGCCTGAACCGAGAAGCAGGGAACCGCCATTCAGATTAATGGTGGCGCCCTTGGCGCTTACTCCATCCCAATTCTGCCCCAAATCCAGCGTCTGGGCCAGCACCATGCCGCCCGAACCAATATTCATGACGCCTTTTCCGTCACGGGCAATCCGCAGCGTGCCGGTAATGTTCATCACGGCGTCCCGGCTGATGTTGAGCGTGGTTGTTCCATTGTACTCGTAGCGGCCGATGAAGCTTCCCGCCGTCACGGAAGCGCCGGCCCCCAGCGTCCAGGTACATGCCGTGCCGTTGGTTGCCAGCACCCTGTACTCTCCTGTAATATCAACATTTCCATTAAGGACATTCGTTCCTACCGCGGATATCAGCGTACCGGCCCCGGTAATCGTATTTCCATAGGTTCCGGCGGAAAGGGTCAGCGTGGTATTGGCTCCCAGCTCATACCTGACTCCAGTCAGGGCGGCCGTTGTCGTTCCGGAGGCGTTCCCGCTCAATTTCAGCGTGCCTGAGGAATTGACGTTCAAACGTGTTCCCAATCCGTTCCACGTACCCGTGGTCAGTTCCAGAACGGAATCTCCCTGCAACAGGACCGTGCTGGTGCCCAGCGCTCCGGCATTGCCGACAACGAGTTTGCTGCCGTCGCCAAGAACGGTATCCCCGGCATAGGAATTGGCGTTGTTCACGGTCAGGGAAGCTCCGTCCAGCAGGTTCAGCGTCGTATCCCCGGTAATGGAACCGTCACCCGTAAAAATGAAATCCGTACCGGAAACATTGATTCTGCCTGGAGCGACATTCCCCGCAATCGTCACATTTTTATCCACGCCATCGCCATTGGAGAAATATACGGTCTCCCCGTCGGCATAAGCTGACGGTGTTCCGTCAAGGCTCCAGGAAGTATTCGAGCTTTCCGTATTCCAGGTGCCGCTCTTCCACCTCAACAAACCTTCCTTGTCACTCAAATTGACGTAAAGAGTGCCGTTGCTGACGGAAAACGTTCCATTGTACAACTCCGCAGCAGCTCCGCCCAAAGTAAAGAAAGAACTTTCCGTCAACCCTGCTCCGGAAAGCAAGGCATAACTAATCCCCGTTTCCAGGGAAGACAGCCCCAGCCGTACTTCCGTAGCCTCACTGCCGCTGATGGAATTGACGGTCAGAGCCGCCGTCTCCGAATCAAGAGAACTGAAGCTCAGGATGCCGCCGTTTAACGTCAACCCGGCGGATAAAGTAGCCGTTCCTCCGGAAATTCCCGTGGAGCCCAGCGTGGAACCGGCATTCAGCACATACCCGTCCGCGGACGTAACGTTCACGGTAAGACCGCCTCCGATCAGCAAGGCCCCCTGCCCGATAACGCTGGAATCCTTCACCGTCAAACCGCCTTCCCTCAATTCCACTGTTCCGGTAAAGCCGGGGACGGCCGCCGTTTCTCCTTCGGCAGGAACCGGAGCCTGGGCCGTTCCGTTAAGAACCAGAACCCCGTCGCCAACCTTCACGAGCTTGCCGTTTCCCGTCAGCCCGTTGGAAAAGGTAACAGTACGTCCCGTGGCATGGTCATTGGCATCCAGCGTGTCAAGGATAGTCCCATTCACCGTGCCCAGAAGTTCTACATAAGAAGCCGTGAAATCCGGGTTATAGCTTATACCCCAGTTGGACAAAGCCCCCAGCGTGCCTTCTCCCAGTTTGATAACGGCCTCTCCCGCCACATTGGCCATGCCATAAGAACCTATGTTCACCCTGGCATCCCCGGATGTTGCGCTGCCCAACAGGAAGCTGCCCCGGAATGAACCGTTTGTTTGAGCCCAAAAGTCCATTCCCAGCAAATCGGCCGTTCCGGAAACGGCATTGAAAATGCCCGTGCCAGACCAGGACAGATGCATCGAAGTCTGCAATGCGGTCAAAGAACCGCCCCTCAAATTAAGTTCCCCTGAATAAGCCCAGTGAGCCAGCAGGAAACTGGCGCTTGTGCTATGGGTATCATTGTTGCCGGTGACAGTCAGGGAGGAACCCTGGTTCACATTAAGCACCCCATGACCCAGCTCGGCAAGCCGGACCTGGCCTGCCGTAGTCACATTGCCGGAATCAAGATCAAGAGCCCCATAATAAGAATTTTCATATCCACCACCGGCCCCGACCCACAGTTTATTAACTTCCAATTCATTATCGGCCATATGAACCCTGCCGTAATAATGGGCTACCTTGAACGATTCCGCCTGGATGTTTCCCTTAAACGTCACCGTGGAACCGGTCTGGGCGCCAGATACGATATTCCCGGCGTATGTGATATTCCCTGCTATGGTCGGGTTGCTGGTTCCGTTAAAGGTCAGCGTATCTCCAGTCGAGACACTCTCGCCGCCCACCAGGTTCCAGAGATACGTGTTGCTGTCGGAAACATTCTGCGCATAGACATTCAAGCTGCCCTCCGCGATTACCGTTTGCCCCGCTCCGATGGATGTCCCCGCATCGGAACCGAACACCATGGTAGAACCCGCCATCATATGCAGGCTGGCTCCGCCAAGCATCCATGATCCCGACTGGGAAGAAGCACCCAGTCTCAAGGCTCCATATACGTAAAGATTCTGAAGGGCCGAGCCCTCCAGCAAATTGACGCTTCCTGCAGAAGAAGCATCCGTTTTCATGTAAACCGTGAGGGAAGAATTTTCCCCTCCCGTCACCAGGCTTTCAAAACCGGAAAAACGGTGATCCCCGTCACCCAACGTCAGGGACGAACCGTTGCTTAAAACCGTTTCCTGGGCAAAAAGAGTAGCGCCTTCCCCGGGAAGGAGCGTATAATCCGTCTCAAATGTCATGGAGGAGACATTGATCCCTCCGGAGAAATTGACTGTTTTGGAGCCTTCCTCCGCCGTGAAAATGACGGCATCCCCATTCAGGAAGGAAGTATCCGTCTTGGTTCCGTCACCCTGCTTGTACCAGCCCGTTCCCGTATTGCTCCATGTCCCGTTGGAATTCCACACCAGAGTTTCTGCATCATACCCTTCCCCCTTGTACTGCACGGACATGCCGGAACCGTTGGAAACAAGCAGGAAATTACCCGCCCCCAGCTGGCCGGCGGAATCAACCCTCGTCAATGCCTCATAAGCATTATCCCCGGTTTGCTTCCAAATACGCAGGGAATCCAGGGATGCCCCCAAATCAGCCCCTGTAGACATGAAATAGCGTGTGATCAGGGCGTCGTCAACCATCTCGCGATTGGTGACCACAAGCTCTTCCATGGCGCTGGCAACCACTACCTCCACATTCCATGTTTTGGCGTTCTTGGTAATTGTGGTGGTGTTTGACAGGTTGATCATTCCGTCAAGCCCAATGTGCCAGTAATGATTATCGGCACCGGTACCATTGTCAAAATTGAGATTCCCTCCCGGAGTCGTCATGTTCAGAGTGCCGTCCACATAGATATTGGCATGCCCCTCTGGCTCCATATTTTTGAGCTGGGTACCGAAAGAAGTGGTAAGGGAGGAACCCTTCTCCACGTAAACATTGCCGCCCCATTGTCCAAGCCCCACAGACACACTTCCGTTCCCCGTAACGGAAATACCGCCTCCGTCCGAGGTATTGGGAGGCGTTCCCGTAACCGTCACATCCACGCCATTAAAAATCAAATGCGGACCCTTATTGTCCACGCGGGACGGCGCCGAGCCTCCCTCCCAGTTGCCTGCCGTCCCCACAGCATCGCCTTCCCCTGCCCCCGTCCATGTAAAATCAGGACCGCCAAAATCGGGGATCTGCCAGAAATCCGCCGAGGTTGCAGCATGGGAATAAGAATAAATGCCGGAGAAGGAAACCAAGGAAGGGCGGAACGCAAGGACGGAGGGAGATGAAGTCTCATATTAATCAATAATATTTCAGCCAGTAATACCCGGATTTATAATCCGTTGGCAAGTCTATTTTCAGAAATGACTCGCATTAAATAAATAATGGAAAATAATAAACTCCACCTGTCCAGCATATCCGCCTACATATCCAGAGAAGCAAAACCATCACTCTTTCATTACAAGTAAAATACATAGATTAAGAAAAGAAGCAGGATTATAAATTCCCAGTCTGCCCATTCGCTTTCCTGATGAAAGCGGTACGGATAGAAACAAAAAGGCCGCTCCCTCCCGGGAACGGCCCTGACTTGAATTATTTTTTTCTTACTGCTGCTGGGCGCCGCTCTGCTTAAGCATCTCCTGAAGTTGTTCCGGAGAAATGCTCATGGGGCCTCCCTGGGGAGCAGGGGCTTCCGAAATGCCGTCCAGTTCCAGATCAAAGATGAGCGGGGAATTGGGTTCAATCGGAGCGCCGGGAGTGTTTTCCCCGTAAGCCAGCTCGGAAGGAATGTAGACAATCCATTTGGAGCCGACGGGCATCGTGGTCAGCGCTTCGGCAAAACCGGGGATGACCTGGAGAGGAAGTTCCACGGACTTGCCCTTGGTGTCGTCAAACACGGTGCCGTCCAGCAGCGTGCCCTTGTACTTCACCTTGAACATGGGGTTCTTGAACTTCTTTTCATCAAATTTTTCTTCGCCGCCCTTGTTCACAACCTTGTACTGGAGGCCGGACTTCGTTGTGGTGACGCCTTCTTTTTTGCCGTTTTCCTCCATGAATTTCTTGCTGGCCTCCAAATTGGCCTTGGCCTTGGCGGAAATGCGTTCGTCAATTTGCTTCTGGAACGCATCCAGGGCGGGTTTCAGCTGTTCCTGGTCCTTGGCGGGCTTGCGGACCATGCCGTCCTTGATGCCCTGCAGGAAGGATTCCTGGTCCAGGTCGTCAAAGGTCAGGGTAGGAATGGAACCAAGTTGCTGACCGCTCTGGAAACCCAGAAAATAGCCCAGGTCCTTTTTCATCTGTTCGGGAGACACAGTAATTTCTTTCTCTTGTTTGGGTTGGTCGGCTGCCGGAGCTTCGGCGGCCTTTTCTTGCGCGCCTGCCACACCCGCCAGAAGAGCGGAAGCGGCAAACAGGGCGATGGAAGGTTTCATCTTCATGGTATTTTTATCCTTTCTTTGAAAAGAGGACTCCTTTTTAACGGATTCCGTTCATATCACAAGACAAGAGAATCGGTCATCCTGTCATCCTCTCCCGGCAGGAGGCCGGATTGCTTTCCGGTCAGAAGGAGAATCAGGTCATGCCAGCGTTTCCAGAACGCGGGCGATCATGGCGGGATAAAGGGTATGCTCCTGCTCCTGAATGCGGGCGTGAAGGCTTTCCGGCGTATCCCCGGCAGCACGGGCACGCGAGCCTGGCCCAGGATGGGGCCGGTATCCATTCCGTCATCCACATAATGGACGGTGCAGCCGCTCTCCGCAGCTCCGGCGTTCACAGCCTGCTCCCAGGCATGAAGCCCCGGGAAGTCTGGAAGAAGGGAAGGGTGGATATTCAGGATGCGGGAAGGAAATTCCTTCAGCAGCGGAAGTTTCACCAGGCGCATGAATCCCGCCAGGCACACGCAGTCCACGCCGTATTGCTTCAGGCGCGCGGCAACGGATGCCTGGGATTCCTCCGGAAATCTGGTTTTAAATCCCCCGCAGTCAATAACCTCCGCCGGAATGCCCCAGGAACGGGCGCGTTCCAGAATATAGGCGTCCGGATTGTCAGACATCACCACGGCGATTTCCGCCCGGAGAGAACCGGACTGGATGGCATCATAAATGGACTGGCAATTGGAACCGGAACCGGAACCGAGTATTCCTAACTTGGGCAATCTGGACATCCGGGGGATAAAACCACAGTTTTTTGCCCGTGGCAAGTCTCCGGCTTGACAAAAAGGCTGCCGTATTTGCCTAATAAAGGCATGAGAGACCCCCGTTTTCAGGCCCTTGCAGCCCAGCTTGCAGGGTATTCCACAGCCCTGCGCCCCGGAGACAGGGTTCTGCTGGAACTGACGGATATTCCGGAGGAAATGGGAATAGCCCTCATCCGGGAGGCGAGGAATGCGGGAGCAATACCCTTTCTGCGCCTGAACCAGTCCCGCCTGAACCGGGAAATGCTCTCAGGAGCAACGGAAGAACAATACGGCATCATCGGCCGCCACCGCCTGGCGGAAATGGAGGACATGGACGCCTACATTGAAATACGCGGCGGGGGGAACGCCTTTGAACTGTCCTCCGTTCCACAGGAAAATATGGCCGCCGCCATGAAAGCCCTGAACCCCGTCTCCCAGCGGCGCATCCGCCATACGCGCTGGTGCGGGCTTCGCTGGCCGTCCGGGGGAATGGCCCAGCAGGCGGCCATGAGCACGGAAGAGTTTGAGGATTTCTATTTCCGCACCTGCCTGATGGATTACGCCGCCCTGCGTCCCGCCATGCGAAAGCTGGCCGCCATGATGGAAAAGGCTGAATATGTGAAAATTACCGGGCCGGGAACGGACATTTCCTTTTCCATCAAAGGGCTGCCTGCCATCCCGTGCGCAGGGGAATGCAATCTGCCCGACGGAGAAGTATTCACCGCCCCCGTCATCGACAGCGCCAACGGCCACATTTCCTTCAATACGCCCAGCCTGTTCCAGGGAATCCCCTTTGACAACATCCGCCTGACGCTGAAAAACGGACTGGTCGTGCATGCGGAAGCGGGAGATAAAACAGGGGAGCTCAACGCCATTCTTGACACAGACCCCGGCGCGCGGAGGCTGGGGGAATTCGCCTTCGGCGTCAATCCGGCCATCACACGCCCCATGCGCAACATCCTGTTTGACGAAAAAATTTCCGGCTCCTTCCACTTGACGCCGGGGCAGGCCTACCACGTGGCGGACAACGGCAACCAGTCCCGCATCCACTGGGACATGGTATGCATCCAGACGGAAGCGGCCGGGGGCGGAGATATTTACCTGGACGGGAAGCTGGTGCGCCGCAACGGATTATTCACCCTGCCGGAACTGGCCATTCTCAACCCCTCCCTATCATGACCACCCACCCTTTCTCCAAAAAGCGTTCCCAGCTCCGCAAGCTCCTGTATGCGGCCGCGGCTGTCATTCTGCTGGGGTCCCTGCTGGCCTCCTACGTGCACTGGGAAGCCAATCATCTGGAATTTAATGAAAACACGGCCCCTGCCGGATGTGTACCCGGCCTTTCCGGCCTTCGTATCCTAGTATTGTCGGATATCCACACCAATCTGCCCCTGCTGGAAAAAGCGGCAACAATAGCGGAACAGGCCAGACCGGACATGATCGTATTTCTGGGAGATCTGTACACGGATTTTCTGCGGGTCACTCATGCAGGCGACTACATCACCCAGATGAAACGCCTCTCCTCCGTCGCCCCGGCCTACGCATGTCTGGGCAACCATGACATGGCCCTTGCGGACAATGTGGAACGCGTCCTGAAGGAAGGGGGCTTCACACTGCTCAGGAATTCCGCCGCCTTCGTCTCCATCCCCAGGCTGGGAAACGTGGAATTCAAACTGGTGGGGCTGGGAGACCTGCGGGAGGGTGACTTTTTCCCGGACCGGTGCATGAGCCCGCGCGAATTGGAGGAAAACTCGCCCATGCCAACCATCGTCCTGAGCCACAACCCCAAAGGAAGGGAATTGCTGGGAAATTACCGCTGGGACCTGATGCTCTCCGGCCATACGCATGGAGGCCAAATCAAACTGCCTTTCTTTTCCACCCCGCTATTGGCGTCGGAAGGGGAAACCATGTACTCCGGGTTCCATCCTTATGAGGACAAGCAGGTATTCGTCACCCGCGGCATAGGCTATATAGGGCCGGGCCGCTTCAACTGCCCGCCGGAAATCAACCTCATTACCATTCCCTAACTTCCCGACCTGACCGCCATGGTTCTCTCTCTGCTGGCCTCCGGAGGCCCTAATGACGCGCCTCCATTCTTCATTCTGCTTACTGTCGTCTTCATGGGAATCATCGCGATTGCCCTCATTCTGGCCCACTTCCGGCAGTCCCTGCTGGCGGGCTACTTCATCTGCGGGGTAATTCTGGCCAACTGCGGCATTTTGGACCACATCCCCAATTCCGACGTCAGCATCCAGGCTCTTTCCGAGGTAGGAATTATCCTGCTCATGTTCACGCTGGGACTTGAATTTTCCGTCGATGAACTCAAGCACCTGCGGAAAACCGCTCTGGTCGGCGGAGGTATTCAGATGTTCATCTGCACTGCGGCTTTCGGCCTGGGGCTTCATTACGCCACAGGCATGGACATGAGCCACTCCCTGACGGTCGGGGCCATTATGGGACTATCCTCCACGGCGGTGGCGCTGAAATCCTTCCAGGAATTCGGCCTGAGCGGAACCTCCGGGGCAAAAATGGCGGTGGGAATTGCCCTGTTCCAGGACATCGCCGCCATCATGCTGGTGGCAATCATGCCGCAGATCTTCACCGCCGCGCCCGACTCATGGGAAACAGCGCTCAACATCGGCATGGCCGTGCTGCGGGGGCTTGTCTTTCTGGGAGCCGCCTGGCTGATCGGCCGCTACCTGCTTCCGCGCATCATGCTGGCCGTCGCCCGGACCAAAAGCCGGGAACTCTTCACCCTGATGGTGTTCGCCATCTGTTCGGGAATTGCCATGCTCGCCAGTCTGCTGGGCCTGAGCATCGCCCTGGGCGCTTTCACCGCCGGCCTCTTCGTCAGCAGCTCTTATTACAGCCACCGGGTTCTTAGCGAAGTGCTCCCCTTCAAGGACCTTTTCCTGACCATCTTCTTCGTTTCCGCCGGGCTGTTGATTGACATTGATGGACTGTGGGAACACATCGGCCAAGTGGCAACCTTCGCCTCCTTTGTCCTCGCGATCAAATTCGTAGCCTGCCTTACAGCCGCAAGCTTCCTGAAAATTCCCGGGCGCATGGGCATCATGGCCTCCACCGCACTCACCAATGTGGGGGAATTTTCCCTGGTGCTCATCCCTTTCATGCAGGAAATATCCCCCATCCCGGCGCTGGTGACCACCAACGTTTACGCCATTGCCGCCGTCTCCATGGGCATGACTCCGCTGCTGATGAAGGCGGCACGGAAACTTACCCCGCTGCTGGTGCGCATTCCCGGGTTGAAAACAAAACGGGAACGCCTCAACGTGGAAACCCTGATCACACGCATGGAAGGCATCAGGGACCATGCCATCATTTGCGGCTATGGCCCCGTAGGCAGGAGGCTTCATGAAAGCCTGTCCCAGTACGGCATCCCCTGCATCATTATCGACCTGAATGCGGACACCGTCAAATCCCTGCTCAACGGCGGCCATCTGGCCTTTCTGGGAGACATCCAGCACCAAATCACCATGGACCTAGCGGGCGTCCGTACCGCGCGGCTGATTGCCTTCACATTCCCGGACCCTGCCCCGGCCCTGTCCACCTACATGCAGATCAAGGGAGCCAATGCGGACATCACGGTGATTGCCCGCGCCAAATTCCGTTCGGAAGTGGCTTCCCTGCATCACGCGGGCATCACCAACGTCATCCATGATGAAATGGAAACGGGCGCCGCCGCCGTGCGCCTGGCGAAACAGAGTTTTGATATCATTGAACCGTCGGACGCGCCATCTCTGTCCCATTAAGCAACGATGAATCTGCCGGACGCCCACACCCATTCCTCTACAGCCGCTTCCGGCACGGCGCCGCGGTTCATCTGCGGCACCTCCCCGGTGGACTGGAAACAGGTGGCCCTTCTGGCGGAACGGGATGAACACGTTACGCCCTTTTTCGGCATTCATCCCTGGTTCCTGAACCCGGCTGAATGGAAAGAGGAAATGCCCAGGCTGGAATCCCTTCTGCAAAAAATCCCCCAGGCGGGCGTTGGGGAAACGGGGCTGGACAAATGCCGGCGCGGCATCCCGGGGCTGCCTCTCCAGAAGGAAGCGCTGGAACGGCATCTGGAACTGGCCGCGCGTCTGGACCGCCCCGCTTCCCTGCACTGCTGCCGCGCATGGGGCACGCTGGCGGAAATGCTGAAAAAATATCCCCGTTTGAACATTGTCCTGCACGGCTGGACGGGGGCACTGCATCCCGGCACGGAACTTCCTTCGGGAAACTGGCTTCTTTCCGTAGGGCTGCGGGAAATGGAACGTCCGGGACTCCTTGCCTCCATACCGCTCCATCGGCTGGCGCTGGAATCGGACGGGCATCCGGAAACCCTTCCGGAACTTTACCGACGCGCGGCGCAGGAACTGGGCATGACCGTCAACAACCTGGTTGACCTGGTCCAAAGCAATATGGAAAACCTGATCCGCCCTTGACGCCTCCATTCAACGGGCGGACATGGTTTCGCGGCGCCTCTTCATTCACTGGGTTTCTATTTCCATTGATTCTTCGTTCAATCATTTTCCCAGAAAATAAAAATATTTCCGTTGACAGTTCATCATCTTTTTGCCATATGATGGATTATATTAGGTATGGATACAATTCCGCCCATCTCCCATGAATAATATCTTCCGTATTCTCCTTTTAGGAGCGCTCCCCCTGGCAGCCTTTCCCGTTATCCAGGCGTCAGCGCAAGAACCGGATATCCAGACACTACTTTCAGCCGAACGTTCCTCGTTCATCTCCGGAAAAGCCCGGGATATTCTGTGCAGGAAGCTGGGAACCGCAAACCTTGACACGGATAAAATCCGGGCCATGGCGCACGCCCCGCAAGTCGCCCTGTTATGCCACCTGTACCAATTTTTCAGCACCGCGGAAAACGGAGAACCGTTCACGCAGCATGAACTCAAGGACGAGTCATTCAGGAAATGGCTCTCCACCCACCCGGAAGTCTTCAGAATGCTTGCCCTATCCGGGGCAGCCGGCAAACAAACCCTATCCATATTTTACCGCATCTGGAACGCGAACAATAAAACGCTCCGCCCCGTTGAAACCAGCATGGCTCTGGGGGCAGGGCTTGCCTCAAATGTCATCCCTCCTGAAGAATGCCTGTCCAAATTCAATTTTTACCGGGAATCCTACTTCCAATCCGCATGCCATCCCCAGGCGGACACGATGCAGCCGTGGGAATGAGCCATCGTTTTCCGTGGCAGAGAGAGCCTGGAAGACCTGTCCTGGGCCCAGCAGTTCATAGAGAAAAAACAGATCCCTCCCGAACAGGCTGGAAATAAATTCATGGGTTTCATCCCCTATCGCAGGAAAAACCTCCAAGGAGTCAGCGTTCATGCCGGAGCCGCTTTTTACGACCACAAACCGGTCACATTAAAGCTTTATACGGAATACGGAGGCGTGTGCGGCGCCGTCTCCAAAGGAGCGGCAGGCTTTCTGAGAGCCAAAGGCGTCCCCGCGTGGGCCATCGGGCAGCCGGGACACTGTGCCTTTATCTGGAAACACCCCGGCGGACACTGGAAAATCGGCAACAATATCAGCGGATGGAACTGGTCAACGGGAAAAAGCCAGATACCCTGGAACGGCCCCGTCCAGCTCATCCCGGCTTACAATGCCTTCATTCATCACGGTCTGGCGGAAGAATCCTTCCTGATGACGGTTTTATCTGACTGCTCTCCGCGTCCCGTCCAACGGGAATTGTTGCTGAAAGAAGCCTGCAAGATGAACCCATTTAATTATCCGGCATGGCGTCGTTACCTGAGCATGAAGGCCAAAGGAATCAATGACCGGCAAAAACTCACCCTGCTTAAAGAACTGGCGCAGGCCATGCCCCATGAACACAACCTCCTCCATCATGCAGCGGTAAACATACTCAAAATCCGGGAAAGCAAAGTCAATCCCTATGAACTGTACGCCTGTTTCCTGGACTCCGACTGCTCTCCCGCGGCAGAGGAACTCTTCACGAGGCTGTGCTGGAACAAACTCGTGGCGGATTGCCCTGAAATCGGCAAGATAATCAAATACAGGGAGGGATTCATCGGGAAGCATCTTTCCGTCTGGGCCAGGAAAGGGAACAATACCTCATGGACGCCTAAAATGAAAAGATACTCCGCCGGCATGATGGAAGGCGCCATCACGGTATTGGAAAAAAGAGAACAGACCCGCACATACTATGTGGCAACCTACCGCCGTCTGCTGGAAATATGGAATGACAAAAAATTAAAGCATCAAGGGGAAATATTGATCAACAAAATCAGCGGCAATAAAGTCTCGCCCCTGCGGCAGAACCGGTAACCAGCACAGAGAATTTTAACATGAACGCGAACGCCATCATCCGGGCATCCGCCCCATTCTTCCAAAAATACGTCTTATCCCCGGGAATGCCGGCAAAATGCCCTCTCGCCATGATGCTGCTGGGCCTCTGCTTCACAGCGCCTTTACTGGCAAATGAGGTATTGCGCATCGAATCGCAGGCGGCAGAGTACTCTGCCCAAATTTATATTCAAGAAGAAGAAAAAGGCTCCGTACCTGAAAAAGAGAAAGAGAACGATCAAAAAAGAAAGAAATTGGGCATAGGTGAAACAGTAATATTGACCCTGGTTTCAGACAAGCCCCAGCTCATTGGAGACCCATCACATATCGAATGGACAATCGAAGAAGGAAAAAATCTGGCTTCTTTTCAAGAGGAAGACAACTCTGTCATTCAAACATTAGTTATTAGAAATGACCTCTCCCAAGGAGGCGACATTACCGTTAAAGCAGTCACGGAAGAAGGAAGAGAAGCGAAAATCACGTTATCAGCCATTGTTCCCGAAAGGATCAGCGCAAAACATTTACGAAAATCATATGACAAAAATCATCCGGATTTTAATAAAAGAGGAGTCATTTATTTTGATCTGCCAAAGGATGGTGATCAAGAAATGGCAGGGGCATCAGCTGTCCTGGAATTAACGTTCCTCCCTACAAGCGTGAATTTTCGAAATGTCCATATTATTGAACGGGATAAGGGCTGCGTTCCCTCCCCGGCTGAAGGCAGCCTGGCAGCCCCCCATGATCCCAATCCTGCACCAGTACCCCTTGACAACAAAAACAGGCTATCTGACAATATTGGGAGCAAAAAACTCATTTCGGAATTAAGATTTTACGACTTGCCGCAAACTTATAAATGGCTTTGCGACTGGAACATCAATGTCGACGGGAAAGATGTAAAAACCATTCAGACTGTTGAACAGCATTTTTTTTACGACTGGATTGACGTCGTCAACGAAATAGCTACGACGACGGTTTCCAAATTCAATTGTTCCGTCAGCAGATCCACAGAAAAAAATAACAAGCACGTATTTATCAACCAGTCAAAATAAATGAACCTAAAAAAATGATGAAATATTTTATTTATGCGATTGCCGCCATACATCTTGGCTGTTCAACTTCCCTGGGGGAAGAGACCGGATTTGATCGCCAACTCCCGGCTCCTGATTCCATCCATATTCGCGGACAAATGGGAGAAAAATCAAAAAAATTAAAAGAATTTTTTAAATCAGGAAATTTTAAACAATTCTATGGATATTCAAACACAGTTCTGTCAGAACTGAACGCCATGCGGCGCCATGGAACGATGACGCGGGAAGAGGCCTGCGACATGCTCTGGAGCCTTTATCTGATCAGCGGAGCCCCCATGTATGAAGCTCCGGATTACGACAGCATTCAGCCATGGCCTTATAAAGACGAGCGGAACAACGACATTGCCGCCAAATCAAGAGTCATTTCCGCGCTCTCCATCATGGATACGAAACAGATGTCGCGCAACCTGGGCATCCACGAACAACGGCTGAAACATCTCCATGCCGCTTACGCCGCCGCCATCATTAAAAGGCTGAAATCTCTGCACCTCCCTGATTTCGGGAAAAAAGAGACAGCGCTGAAAGATGAAATAATACGTTCCCATCCTGCCAATCCGGACGGGAATGTCATCGGAACGCACCCGAGTGACTATAGCAACCTTCTTCGCATAGGCAATTTAAATTATTTTTCCATGAGAAACAGCATGTACCATAGCTATGTCTCTAAAATCATGGAGAAAAGATTCATCCCCATGCTGGTGAAGTACTTCCCCGACCAGGCCGGAGAAGTCGTCAAATACATCAGGAAGGCGGGATACGGAGACGGCGAGGTTCTCGACCTCATCGACCGAACGGCAGGATACAACTCCAAAACCGCCTACCTCTACCAGGGGAAAAGTGGAGAGGAACACAGGAAAAAGCTTCAGCGGAAACAAAGCGGAGAGTGACGCCGAACGTTCATTCATTGCGCCATCTGCCTCCTCCCAACCAGGAAAAACAACCCGGACAAGACGGTGAACCACGTTCTCCATATAATCATCTTCACCTGCCTTGGATGGAGCCTTTCCTCCGCGGAGGAACATTCATTCGATCATGAACTCATGCCGCCCGATTCCATCCATATCCGGAGAAGTACAGAAGGGCATGCTCCGCTCCTGAAAAGCCTGCTGGAACAAAATGATCTGAAAACATTTTATCACCACGCCAAAACGGTTCTGACCGCAATCAACAAACTGCAGCATGACGGCGTGATGACACAGGAAGAGGCCTGCGACATGATTTGGAGCCTTTATCTGATAGGCGGGGCCCCCATGTATGAAGCTCCGGATTACGACAGCATTCAGCCATGGCCTTATAAAGATGAGCGGGACAACGACATTGTCGCCAAATCAGGAGTCATTTCCGCGCTCTCCATCGTGGATACGAAACAGATGTCGCGCAACCTGGGCATCCACGAACAACGGCTGAAACA
>ENA-OURU01001989-OURU01001989.1-human-gut-metagenome-genome-assembly--contig:-NODE-1989-length-21983-cov-4.506157_pt1 | contig 21983 bp, 19 predicted proteins | sample MGYA00242137_ERZ509064 | MGnify/ENA primary metagenome ERZ509064 (study PRJEB26280, sample SAMEA2338777) | human gut metagenome | biome: human gut; feature: human-associated habitat; material: faeces...
GGCGGGCCAGACGGCCGGCGGCCTCGGTCACCTCGTCCAGATAGCGCAGCGGCTTGCAGAAAACCCAGCCGGTGAGCAGCAGTGTTCCCCCCACGCTCCACACCGGCCGCAGCACCGGCAAAAGATGCAGGAACAGCTCCTTAAACAGAAACACCCACCAGTAACGGCCCAGTTCCAGCTGGAAATACACAAGGCTGGCCAGATTGAACAGCAGCCAGTTTCCGCCCCAGAACACCGCCAGCATGACGGCCAGCTGCAGCGTCAGCCCCAGTGCGGCCCGGCGATGGACCCAGTTTTTGCGCAGCTCATTCAATGGTATATCCCACTCCCCAGACAGTTTTGATAAATTTCGGATGGCGGCTCTTTTCGTGCATCTTTTCCCGCAGGCGGGCGATATGGGTCATCACGGTGTTGTTGCCGTCGATGTACTTCTCGCCCCACACCTCCTGAAACAGCTGCTCACTGGGCACCACCTGCCCCCGGTGGCTGCACAGATACCACAAAATCGAGAATTCCAGCGGTGTGAGGGCCAGCTCCTCCCCGTACAGGGTGCACTTGTGGGTAACCTCGCTGATGTACAGGCCGTTGAACTCGTATTCGCCGCCTTTTTCCGGCTGGGCAGACTGATTGTACTGGGTGTAGCGGCGCAGCTGGGTCTTGACCCGGGCCAGCAGCTCCAGTGGGTTGAAGGGCTTGGTGATGTAGTCGTCCGCCCCCAGCATCAGGCCCTGAATCTTGTCCAGATCCTCCACCCTGGCGGTGAGCATCAGGATGGGCCACAGATTCTTTTGCCGGATGCGTCGGCACAGCTCGAAGCCGCTCAGATCCGGCAGCATCACGTCCAGAATGGCCAGATCCACCTGCTTCTGCTCCACGCATTCCAGCGCCTGGGCGGCGTTCTCGCATTTATAAACGGTGTAGCCCTCGTTTGTAAGGTAAACCTCCACCAAATCCGCAATGGCGGCCTCGTCGTCCACCAGCAGGATTTTCGCACTCATATCCATGTCTCCCCTTTTCCCTGGCTTGTTTCGCCTTCTATGATACGGCAAACCCCTGCATGGCGCAAGCGCCCGCAAAAAAGCGCCCTGCTCCGGTATTATCCTACCAGAACAGGGCGCGGATGTGCCTTTCTTTTTGCTTGCGGAAATCTTACGATTTTCTCACGAAGTGCGATCAGGCCTCTTCGGGGTGATGCTTGCGCCAGGCCAGAAAGCTTTCCAGAATCACGGCGGCGCTCACCGAATCCAGAATCTCCTTGCGCTTTTTGCCGAAGGTTCCCACCTCGCTGAGCTGGGCCGCGGCGGTAACGGTGGTGCGGCGCTCGTCGCAGAAGCGCACCGGCAGCTGGCCGTCCCGCTCCAGAATGGCCGCCATCTTGCGGGTTTTCTGGGCACGGGAACCCTCGGTGCCGTCCATGTTGCGGGGCAGGCCCACCACAATCATCTCCGCCTTCTGGGCGCGGGCGGCTTCCAGAATGGCAGCCACCGCCTTGTTCATGCTCTTTTCCTCAATCTGGGGCAGAGGGGTAGCCAGCAGCTCGCTGGCGTCGCTGATGGCAAGGCCGGTGCGGGCGTCGCCGTAATCCACAGCTAAAATTTTCATGGAATCTGTTCTCCTTTTCTGTTTGGTTGGCGCGGCCTCAGCGGTACTGGGGCAGCAGATCCGAGGTGAATTCCCGGTGGGTGAATTCCAGCGATTCGCTCAGGCTGGCACTTTCCAGCGGGCGGCCCAGCACGGTATCGTACACCACCGCGGTGACGGCTTCCCCGCCCAGCGGCGCGGCCTTGCCGTTCAGCAGAATCGCATTTTCCGCCGGGTTGAATTCCACCCGGCCCTTTTTATCGAAGAGGGCAAAGTCCAGCTGCTCGCCGCAGGCCTGCGCGCCGTTTTCGTCGATCTGCATCCGGCCACCGGCGGCAATGGGCTTATGTCCGGCCTCGGCCAGCGCCCTGTTGGTCAGCCGCAGGGCCTCGCCGTCCGTGCCGTCTGCCTGCAAAAAGACCACCAGCTCCGGATCGGCGGCGGCCCGGGCCAGCCAGGCGGAATAATCCGTCTCGCTCAGCAGCGGCTGCACCTGCGCAATGCGCTGGTAATAGCCCAGCTGCTCGTTCAGCAGGGCAGCATTTCTGTGCTCCTCCCTTGCGGGGAATTCCCGGGCGTAGTCCTGCAAAAAGCGGCACAGGTCCATGGTGACCTTCTGTGCGCCGGAATAGTTCAGGTGCCCCCAGTCGGAAAGATCGGTGGCGTAGTCAATGCCGATGCGCTCGCCGTCCGGCCCGTTGTAGTTCAGCAGCGGGATTTCATGGCTCTGCGCATACTCGCTGATCCACTGGAAGATTCCCTGCTCCGCCTCGTTGTACACATAGGGCGTGATGGTGAACACCAGCCGGATGTCCTCCTTCTCGCACAGGGCCACGATCTTTTCCAGATATTCCACGCAGTACTCATAGGGTGTGAGCGCGGGCTGCGGGGCAATCTCCGGCTTTTGCTGGGGCACGGCGGTGAGCAGAAAACCATAACCCTTCAGCGGATCCGGGTCCTTGTGGGGGTTATAGGTGAGCATCGACAGGCTGGGCTGCTTCCAGCGGGTATGATACCGGGGCAGATTGAGAAAATCCTCGTAGGGGCGCAGATCCAGCCCACAGGTTTCCGCCGTGCGGATCATCTGCAGCCAGTTGAGCCCCGGGTCGATGTTGAAGCTGTTCTGATAGCTGGTGCGGTCGATCTCTTCCGGCATGATGCTGGAATGGCCGTAGGTCATGCCGAACAGCTCCAGCACGATCATCTTCGGCTGCTGGGTCTTGAGGGCTTCCTTTATGTAATGGTAGGAAACCCACATGGGCTGGGACCAGGAATACACATTGCAGGCCGAGATCCCGTTTTCCTGCCAGAGCAGGCTGGGGATGTAACCGCTGTTCACATGGCTGCTGCCCACGAGGAGCAGATCCAGAGAATTGTCCTCCTCGGAATACAGGCAGGAAAGGGTGGTCTGCCGATCCCGCAGCAGCCAGGACAGGCCGCTCAGCAGCAGCACCGCCAGCACAAGGAAGCTGAGCCCCCGCAGCAGATGTTGTTTTGTTTTGCTTGCTACCATGCTCGGCTCCCCTTTCTCAGAACTGGAAATAGATGAAGGGCGCGGTCTCGTATTCCGGGCCGTAGACCCCGAACACCGCCACCACCGCGATGCCCCCCAGGTAGATCAGCCACTGGGCCGCCAGCGGAAGGTTCACCAGCCACTGGCGCAGATCCCGCTTCTGGGAGATCACGTCCACCGCGATGAGCAGCCCCACCGCCAGAATTCCCACCACGCAGTCCGGCAGCGAGAGACCCAGCGCCGCCAGCGTGAAGGGGCTTTCGGCCCAGCGGGTGCTGATACGAAACAGGATGGCCCCCGCCTGGGAAATACTCTCGGCTCGGAAAAACACCCAGGCGATGTTCACCAGCACAAAGGTACCCAGGCGGGCAGCGGCGGGCGGCAGCAGGCTGCCCGCGGTTTGCAGCCGCCGGGCATTGGCCTTGTACCAGAGGGTCTGCACCACCTGAAACAGCCCGTGCAGCGCGCCCCACACCACAAAGGTGGCGGCAGCGCCGTGCCACAGGCCGCTGACCAGAAACACGATCATCACGTTCAGGCAGGTGCGGGCGGTGCCACGGCGGGAGCCGCCCAGCGGGATGTACAGATAATCCTTGAACCAGGTGGACAGCGAAATGTGCCACCTGCGCCAGAACTCCTTGATGGAGCAGGCCAGATAGGGCGCGTTGAAGTTCTGCATCAGCCGGTAGCCCAGCACCTGGGCCGCGCCGATGGCAATGTTGGAATAGGAGGCGAAGTCGCAGTAGATCTGGAACGAGAACGCCACCGTGGCCACCGCCAGCGCGCTGCCCGGGGCGGTCTGGTATTCGCCGTACACATGATCCACGATCACCGCCATCCGGTCCGCAATCACGATCTTCTGAAACAGGCCCCAGCCCATGAGCAGCAGGCCCTGCTTCATCCGGTCGTAATCAAAGCTGTGCCGCTCGTAGAACTGGGGCAGCAGGTTGGTGGCCCGTTCGATGGGGCCCGCCACCAGCTGGGGGAAAAAGCAGACGAACAGCGCATAGCGGAAGGGGTTGCGCTCGGCCTTCAGATCGCCCCGGTACACGTCGATGGAATAGCCCAGCGCCTGAAAGGTATAAAAGCTGATGCCCACCGGCAGCGCGAAGCGGAACGCGGGCAGCAGCAGATGCCCGGCGCTGGCCGTTTCCAGCACAGTGGAGAAAAAGCCGTAATACTTGAAGGCGAACAGCACCGTAAAGTTGGACAGCAGCACCCCCGCCAGCGTGAGCCGGGCAAGGGCCGGCCGTTTTTGCCGCCAGCGCTGGATGAGCAGCGAGCCCGCGTAGGTGACCAGGATGGAAAACCCGATCAGAATGATATATTTGGCCTTCCAGCACATGTAAAAATACACGCTGCAGGCCAGCAGCCACACCCACTTGATCTTCTGCGGCAGCAGAAAATACAAAAGCGTGACGATGGGAAAATAGATCAGAAAGTCGATGGAATTAAACTGCATGGCACAAAACAGATCCCTTCTCGGCGGCAAAGGAGCCCCCGGTTTCACCGGCAAAAAAATGCCCCGCCCAAATTTTCCTTGGGCGGAGCGGAAAATCTTGTGTCGGCACGCAATTCCCGGCCAAAAGCCGCATACGGCGCGGGAACTGCCTGTTTGCCCGCCTTACTTATCCAGCGGCTTCATGGTGGGGAACACCCTTCTACCCTCTTCATCCGGTTTCATCACGCCTTGTACGGTCGAAAAAGTGCCGTTTTCACGAGGTTTTTCTAACTTTTTGGATTCCATAGTGTGTCCTCCTGTGCCGTCTGGTTCGGGGCAAAAGTTGTAAAAAAGTTGTAGAAAGTTGTAGGCCGATTTTCCGTCCTTTTTTTGAGCATTTTTACAAAAAGTCCCAAACAAAATTTTTTGCAAAATATTTCCAAAAAATCGACTGATACATTGTAGAGCAATGGAGAACATCCCAAATGCTGTGTGCCTTAGAACAACGAAAGCCATTCAGAGCAATCAGCTGAACCCAATCGACAAAGCCCCTAGCCGATTCTTTTTACAATACAATAATAACATAAGCCCCCAAGATGTTCAAGTCAACGATTTTTTCGTTGGCCCTTCCAATTTCATACCTTATATATAAAAAGGAGAAAGCCATGCCAACCTATCAATTACAAATTAAACAGATTGTGGACTACCCACGCTGCCGGATCTACCGGCAGTTCGTCCGCTTTCTGATGGAGGACCGGAGCATTCGCGTAAGCGGAGGCTCCGGCCTTTTTTATTTTACGGTACTTTGCAGCTACGCAAACTTCCGCACCTCATATCGCCGCATCGACGGCATCAGCTATACCGTCTACCCTGGCGAATGGGTCTGCACCCTCAAGGAGCTGTCCCAATGGTTCCGTACCCGGTTCCAGTGCCAGGCGCTGGCCGTACTGGAACGGCTGCAGAAGCAGAACCTTATTTCCTTTCAGACACTGGGCCGCGGGAATGTAGTCCGCTATAAGATCTGCGACTGGGCGCGGCATAATACGGTCCTGGAGTACAATGCCCCCTGCCAGAAGGACACCGGCTTTTTCTTCCTGCCGGTTTCCGTTGCCACCGACCTCATCAGTTCAGACCGCTGCTCCGAGATGGACATTGTGCTGGACCTGTGGGTATCCGCCATCTACAACGACAATCAGGTGCAGGGATCAGACCTGGGGCCAGTGGTCTATTTCCGCAACGGCACCGGCAATCCCCTTGTTACCTACACGGAGCTGGCTGCCCGCTGGGGGCTGTCCCGGGCGACAGTCGGCCGCATCCTGAAAAAGCTGGCTGCGCTGGACTATCTCTCCCTCATGTCCTTCCCAGGCCGGCATGGCAGCGTAATCTATCTGCAAAAATATCTGTCCACCATGTTTGAGATCTCGGATGTGATGATGGATAAAGAGGAGGTCGCTATGACGCTTAACATTCGCCTGGAACTCCCGAAGGAGGATAGTGCAGACCACGGCACCTCTACTTTGGAGCATGAGGTCATCGTTTCAGATGAACTCGCCAGCGTTTCAAAATCGCACATTGAAATTATCCTTCAGAAAATGGCGCAAATCCTGATGGCACAAGGGATTTCGTGCTTTGGCTGCCCGCTCTCTCGCTACAAGTTATATCCCTTATCGGGCGACTGCCGGGAAGATTTACTCCCCCGCGCGCGAGAGCGGTCCCTGCTGCGTTTTGGTCTTGCTGTTCTGTGTGGGAACAAGCAGGTCGCCACTTTTGAACTTACACTCTCTCCCTCGGCGGAGAATTGAACAAGGAGGTCTTACCATGAAGAAATTTGTTGAAAAAGATGGCGCAGAGAACCCTCTGTACCATGATACCTGGAAACTGCTGAAAAAATACCGCGATGTGGTTTGGAGCTTGGAGATTTCCGTCCAGCATGTGCGGGCCAAGTTCGAGATCGAATACGGCACTTCCATCGAGGAATTTCTGGATTCTGTCTACCTGGCTGGCGCAGACCTGAACGGGAGCGACATTGAGCACCATGCCAAGTGCATTGAGCGCAGCCACAAGATGCTCAAGCTCCTGGATTCGGCAGTCGAATTGCTACGCACCCGCCACAAGAACGGCGAGGCGTATTACTGGCTGCTGTACTACTCCTTCCTCTCCCCTCAGCAGCTGAAGAATGTGGAGGAAATCATCGAGAACCTGCGCCCACATATCCGGGACATCTCCTTCCGCACCTACTACCGCAAGCGGCGGGAGGCCATTGAAGCCCTCAGTTCTGTGCTGTGGGGCTATACCTCCAAGGACAGTCTGGATGTGCTGGAACAGTTCTTCCCGGAGCCGAAATCCTCCGAGAAACAGGCGGGCAAGTAATTGGCACAATTCGGGACTGAAATTGGCGCGTTCCTGCCCTTGAGCCGTAAATCCCTATGTGTTAGACTGAATATGCTCAAACTTGCACCCAAAACTGAATACAGGCAGTGAACAGCACCTTTTTCGAGGTGCTTTTTTGCTGCCCAAACGGTCTTTGGCCTGAGAAGGAGTCCACATCTGCACAACGGATGCGGGCTCCTTCTTTGCTTTTTGAGCAATGAACATCACATTTGGATTGGAGGTCCGCAAAATTGAAAAAACTGAGAACACCTCAACAGCAGCGGCGGGAAGATGACAGCAGCCCGCCTCGTCGAGTTTCCATCGGCCGGATCGCCTATACGGCGTTCCTCTGTGTGATGATGGCGATGATGTTCTGTCAGCCGGCATTTGCTGCAACCGATGTTTGGACGAAGGCCAAGGAAATTATGCAGGATGTCTACACGCAGATTCTCGCCATCTCCACCATTGCGGCCATCGTGACCGCCTCGGTGGCGCTTCTGCTTATGAACTTTTCGCGCTCCGGCCGGACAGTCGATGAGAGCCGGGCGTGGCTGAAGCGCATCTGCATTACCTGGGCCGTCCTCAATGGTCTCGGATTCATCATGGCTTATGTGACGCCTCTGTTCTCTGGTGGTCAGTGGACAGGCTGATGGCCGCCGCAATATACCCACTGGAAGGAGGCGTAAGCTATGGGTATCCTGGATGGCATCGTTGAATGGATCGCGGAGCAGGTAATGGCCGGCCTTGACCTGGTGACCACTTCGGTTTTGGGCGCTCTGGGCTGTGACATGGCTGTTTTTCTGCGGTACTTTCCCGCTGCCGAAACGATGTATAGCGTCTTTGTGGCGCTGGCTGTCGGCATTATCCTGCTGAATTGGGTCTGGCAGCTGTTCAAAAACTTCGGCCTGGGTGCAGGAATCGAGGCGGAAGATCCGGTCAAGTTGAGCATCCGGTCGGTCATTTTCATCCTGCTGACGCTCTTTTCCGATGAAATCGTCAACATCGTCCTGACCATCGGCGGCACGCCGTACCGCTGGATCATGGATTCGGAGCTGCCGCCCCTCAGCTTTGTTGATTTTAACTCGGTCATGCTGGTAATCATCGGCGTCTGCGCCAATGGCGCTGTGGCGCTGATCACCCTGATCCTCGTCATCATCTTGGCCTGGAATTATCTGAAATTACTGCTGGAAGCGGCGGAACGGTATGTTCTGCTGGGTGTGCTGGTCTATACGGCGCCGGTCACTTTTTCGATGGGCGCAAGCCAGACCACATCGAACATTTGGAAATCCTGGTGCCGGATGCTGGGCGGGCAGATTTTTCTGCTGATTATGAATGCCTGGTGCCTGCGCCTGTTTACGAGCATGGTTGGCTCCTTTATTGCCAATCCGCTCTCTTTGTAAGGAGGGGCGCTTTGAAAAAATTCAAGAAAATTTTGTTCCTTGCGCTGATGGTTGCTGCCCTCTCCTGCCTGTTTTGTCAGCCTGCTTTTGCCATCTCCGAGGAAGAGGTGCAGGCTCAAGTGGACGCTGTAGGTAAGGAGACGGTTTCCGGCAATGTCCTGATCTGGTTCATGTGTGCGATAGGCTTCTTGAAGGTATCGCAGAAAATCGACTCGTTCATGGCAAGCCTGGGTGTCAATGTAGGACACACCGGCGGCAGTATGCTGGCCGAGGCCATGATTGCGGCCAAGGGCATCGGCGGCTTTAAGAACTTTTCCAGCCATCACTTTGGCGGCGGACGCAGCAGCAACTCTACCCATGTCAATGCCAATGGCGGAGGTGGGAAAAGCGGCGCCGCCGGATTCGGCGCAGGCTTTGCCAGCGGCGGTCTGGCCGGCGTGATTAAGCGGAATGTCACGAACAATGCCGTCAAAACGGCCACAACGCCCTCGGATGCCAAGCCTTCCGGCCTCGGCGGTCTTGTGGGCGGTGCTGCAGGCGGTGTTGGCGGCCACATTTATTCTTCCTCGGTGAGCAAGGGCGGCAATTTTGCAAATAATGTCATCGGTTCCGTGGCTACCGGGAACATCACTCAAATGGGCTCGATCACCGGTGAGAAGGCGGTTGAAGCCCTGCACTCCTATATGGGCCACACGGCACTTGGGCCTGGGGCAGAGAATATCCCCACCTATCAGAACGTCGAGATCGGCGGCGGTCGCATCACCGGCACAGAGGTCACACCGGAGCACCCGGAGGGCATTGCCTTCGGTATGTACCATGCAGACCAGTATGTTGCGCCGGAGGGCCAGTACACGACAGTTCACGCCGTAGACGGCACCGCCTGGTATAAGCAGTATGCAGTGGACGCTGTGGACAAGACGCCCTACATGGCTCCGGACGGCTCGATTGCCTATAACGAGTCCATTGTGAAGAAGCTGCCGCCCACCCCCAAACGAAAGGATAAGATCTGATGGCTGAAGAACGCAAGGACAGCTTTGCTGAAACGGTAGACACTGCGGCCTCCGCAGCGCACACGGTCAAGGGCGCCATCAAGGCCGGCAAGGCGATTTCCGGTGCTGCCAAGGGCGCTGCTGCCGGCGGTCCCTATGGGGCTGTGGCCGGGGCAGTCTGGGCCGGACGCAAGCATATCGGCAAGATCATTGCCGTTATTGTCATTTTGCTTCTGTTGCCGGTCCTGTTTGTTTTGATGCTGCCCGGGCTGATTTTCGGCGGTTTGATCAATGCTTTTTCGCCGGCAGACACGGAGCAGCCTGTCCTCAACAGCGAAACTGCAATCGTGGAGAACGCCAACGACATCACTTTTACCATCAACTCTATCTTGGGTGAGGCGCTGGACGATGTGATGGCCCGCATTGAAGCGGACTTTGCTGCTTCCGGCGCTGACCAGATGGAGGTTAAAAATCCCTATTCCTCCGGCCCTGTCTACAACGCCAACCTCATTATCTCGCAGTATTGCGCTGCCCGGGATGAAGACTTTGAGAGCATTTCCCTGGATGACCTGGCCGCTGTCCTGCGGGAGAACAAGGAGCATCTTTACTCCTATACCAGTGTGCGGGAGAGCCGTGAGGTCACATCGGAAGACCCGGAGACCGGGGAAGAAACTACAACCACCGAGATCTGGATGGTCTACACCATCCGTTACAACGGCGAGTCCTATCTTGCCGACCATGTTTTCGCGCTTACGGATGAGCAGAAAGAGCTGGCGTCCGATTATGCCTCAAACCTGAGCATGTTCCTGGGGGACGGCCTGCTGCAGAACCTGACGGAATGGACTGGAAACAGCATCCCCTCCCTGGGCGATGTTACCTTTACAGATGGCGTGACGCCGGTGGTCTATTTCAACCAGCTGGACGAGCGTTATGCCAGCCAGCCCTACGGCACCGACAATATCGGCGGCTACGGGTGCGGGCCTACCGCCATGTCCATTGTGGTGTCCTCTCTCACGGACGAAACTGTGGACCCGGTGGCGATGGCCCAGTGGTCCTACGAAAACGGCTACTGGTGCAAGAGCAGCGGCTCCTATCACGCGTTGATCCCCGCTGCCGCTGAGGCATGGGGCCTGCCGGTATCCGGCTGTACGACTTCCGAGCCCCAGCGGATATTGGATGCCCTCGCCGATGGAAAGCTGGTCGTGGCGATCATGTCAGAAGGTCATTTTACTTCGTCCGGGCATTTTATCGTTCTCCGTGGCGTGAAAGACGGCCAGATCATGGTGGCAGACCCGGCCAGCTATAAGCGCAGCGAACAGCTCTGGGACCTGTCCATCATCCTAAATGAAGCAAGCCGCCGTGCAGGAGCGGGCGGTCCTTTTTGGATCATCGGCTGATCTGCCCCTCGGCTGCGGAAACGAGGTAATACATGAGCAACAAAAACGACCATGATACTTATATCATACCGCCGAATTTCATAGAAACAGGCACCTTTTTCGGCGGTATGTTCCGTGCGCGGAATGTGATCGAGGCCGGCATCCTGGTATTTGCCATTGGGATGCCGGTTTTTCTGTTTCTTCCGTTTGGGCTGACCACCCGCATCATTATTTTGTGCCTGACCGCTCTTCCGGTAGGGCTGGTCGCCTTGATCGGCATATCTGGCGAAAGCCTTTCGCAGTTCCTGGTCATCTTCTTGAAGTACCTGCGAAACCGCCGCGTTGTCGGCGGTGACGGTGAGCAACCGGAGGAAAAGGCAGCTCCCTCCAAATCGGCTGGCAAGCATCTCAAGCAGCGGCCTCCCAAGGAGAAAAAGCCCAAGGCCCCGAAGCGCCGGCGGTCTGGCGAGGCCGATTTCCCGGCTGAGTTTGATGAAGTACGCGGCTATGAAATCCGCGAAAAGCTGCGGCCCAAGAAAAATCCCAAAAAGGAGCGTCCTGCCAAGGCCAATAAGGCGAAAAAGAAAGCAAAGAAGCGCCCTGAAAAGGAGCGCCTGCCTAAACGCCCTGCCCATGCCAAGGAGCAGAAGCCCGCCTGCCTCAATCCGGTGGCGGATTATCTGCCCATCGAGAAGGTAGAGAACGGCATTATCTACACCAAGGACCATCGGTTTGTCAAGGTGGTCGAGGTTGTCCCTATCAACTTTATGCTGCGGAGCGCCAGAGAGCAGAGGAATATCATCTACTCTTTCGTTTCGTACTTGAAAATCTCGCCCGTCAAGCTTCAAATCAAGGTGCTGACCCGCCGTGCGGACATCAACCGCCACCTGGACACGGTGCGCCGGGAGATGGCCCATGAGGAAAACGAGCAGTGCCGCTTGATGCAGGAGGATTACCTGAACTTTGTGCAGCAGGTCGGCTCCCGTGAGGCTGTTACACGGCGGTTCTTCCTGATTTTCGAGTATGAGCCCTGGGCCAATACCCGGCGGTCGGAGCAGGAAGATGAAGCAATCCAGTCCCTCCAGAGCGCCGTCCATACGGCCTCCAATTATCTGCGCCAGTGTGGAAACGAGGTCATCGCCCCTGAAAACGAGGATGAATTTACCGTTGATGTCCTCTACAACCTGCTGTGCCGGAACGAGAGCGCCGTCAAGCCGCTGTCGGTGCGGGCGCAGGAGGTGGTGGCGCAGTATATGGAGCATGGCCGGGAAAGTGAGATCGACCATATCCCGGCGGCGGAGTTTGCCGCCCCCCGAAGCATTGATTTTTCCCATGGACGCTATATCTGCATGGATGGACTGTACTATGCCTATCTGCTGATTCCTTCGGACGGGTACAAAACGCAGGTGCCCGCAGGCTGGCTGAGCCTGATCGTCAACGCCGGCGACGGCATCGACATGGATATGTTCCTTGCCCGTCAGCCTAAAGAACGCATCATCCAGCGGGTGGGCCAGCAGCTCCGTATCAACCGCTCTAAAATCAAAGACGCCAGCGACACCAATACAGATTTTGATGACATCGACGGCGCTATCCGGAGCGGATATTTCTTGAAGGAGGGTCTTGCCAACAACGAAGATTTTTATTACCTGAATCTGCTGATTACTGTGACAGCCCCCTCTGTGGAGGATTTGGAGTGGAAAGTCAGCGAAATGAAAAAACTCCTGCTGTCGCAGGATATGAATGTCAGCGCCTGCCATTTCCGTGAAGAGCAGGCGTTTCTTTCTGCCCTCCCGCTGGTTTCCATGGAAAAAGGGCTTTACGAGCGCGGCAAGCGCAACCTGCTGACGGGCGGTGCGGCCAGCTGTTATCCCTTCACTTCGTTTGAGATGTGCGATGACAATGGCATCCTTTTGGGAGTCAACAAATATAACAGCTCCCTGATTATCGTGGATATTTTCAATTCCGCGATCTATAAGAACGCCAACATGGCGATCCTGGGTACCAGCGGCGCAGGCAAAACCTTCACCATGCAGTTGATGGCGCTCAGGATGCGGCGCAAAAACATCCCCGTTTTCATCATCGCTCCTTTGAAGGGGCATGAGTTCCACCGGGCCTGCGCCAATGTGGGCGGTGAATTTATCCAGATCTCCCCGGCCAGCCCGCACTGTATCAATGTTATGGAGATCCGCAAGGTGGATCGGTCGGTCAACGAAATGCTGGACGGCCCCGGTATCCAACTCTCGGAACTGGCGGCTAAGATTCAGCAGCTGCACATTTTCTTCAGCTTGCTCATTCCCGATATGAGCCACGAGGAACGGCAGCTTCTGGATGAGGCCCTGATCCGCACCTACAATGCCAAAGGCATCACCCACGACAACGCCTCCCTGGAAGACCCGGCCAATCCGGGCTGCTACCGGGAAATGCCGGTGCTGGGCGACTTGTATGAGATTTTGAAGGCCGCCCCGGAAACCACCCGAATGGCCCATATCCTTAACCGCCTGGTGAACGGTTCCGCCAGCACCTTTAACAAGCAGACCAATGTGCGGCTGGACAACAAATACACTGTGCTGGATATTTCCTCCCTCACCGGCGACTTGCTGACTGTGGGGATGTTTGTTGCCCTCGATTTTGTGTGGGACCGCGCCAAAGCCGACCGCACTGAGGAAAAAGCCATTTTTATTGACGAGTGCTGGCAGCTCCTTTCCGGCGCCGGCGCCACAGGCACACGCCTGGCTGGTGATTTCGTGCTGGAGATTTTCAAAACCATCCGCGGCTATGGCGGTTCAGCGGTCTGCGCCAGCCAGGACCTGAACGACTTTTTCAATCTGGACGAGGGCCGTTTTGGGAAAGGCATCATCAACAACAGCAAGACCAAGATCATCCTCAATCTGGAGGATGACGAGGCAGAACGGGTCCAGGAGACCCTGCACCTGTCCGATGCGGAAACGATGGAGGTCACCCACTTTGAACGCGGCAACGGCTTGATTTCCACCAATAACAACAACATCATGGTGGAGTTTAAGGCCAGCCCGCTGGAAAAGGACCTGATCACCACCGACCGCCGCGAGCTGCGTGAAATTTTGGAACGAAAGCGCCGCGAGCAGGAATCTGCGTAGGTTCAAATGATATATATGCGAGGTGAATCCCTTGCTTTGATGTACTGCGCTGGGTGTGCGTCTATATGACGCCTTCCATGAAGAAAAGCGCCGGTTTGACGCCCGGATGGCGTCTTTCTGGCGTTCCAATATTCGATAAGGCGTTCCAATGACGCCTTGATGACGCCATTTGATAAAGGAGGTGAGCCACCATGAAGACCAGGGCTGAAATCTATGGAAATGAGGCTGCGGACTTGCTGCGGACAGTCACAATGTACCCTGGCCTCAGTGAACAGCAGCTTCTTTGTTTTCACCCTGGCAAAGAAGAAACGGCCAAGGCCCTGCTCTCCCACCTGGAGAGGCAGGGCCGCATTTTTCAAGCAGAGAGCGGCGGCTATTTCCCGGCCGGCCAGCCGGCAAAACTTGACCGGGCGCTTGTCCGGGCAGTATGGGTCCTGCTGGACTTCATTCAGCGGGCCGATTACCATGCTCCCGCTGATTTTCCTGTCAAGCTCGTTTTCTTTGCCGATGGCGAACTCTACGAAGTGGCCTGCGTTGAGGACGGGCAGGAGGCGCTTGTCTGCCATGCCCTGCGGGGCAATAAAGGTGACAGCCGCCGCATTATTCTGGTCGATTCACCGGCGCAGATCGCCAAAATCAACTGCCCCGGCATTTCCGGGTTCTGTACCGTAGAGGAAAACGGCCAGACACACTATTTCAAGAAAGCAGGAGGCACATGATTGGACCGAAAACTTATATCCCGCCGGATCGGGAGCATCCTTGACGATATATCCCGGCTGAGCAATGCGCTGTATGCGATGGATACCACCGACATCCAGCGTTATCCCGATAACTATGAGACCCTTTCCACCGATGCCGCGTTGCGGGCGGAACGGATCGCCTGCCGGCTGCGGCATTTGATTTATTCCAGTACGACCATCCGCAAGGGTGACTACCTCAAATCTGCCAGTGTGATGCACGGTATCAACATCACCTATGAGAACGAGGTGCTTGCGGTGACGCTGCCCAGCCTGCTGCCAAAACGCAGGCAGCGGCAGAGCGCCGAGTTCCTGCTGGACCCCCTCTATTTCGCCCTGGAGCAGTACGCCAAAGAGAACACTTTGCCCCACTACCGGGAATGTGTTGTCTGCTTCGCCCAGGTGTATGACCAGACGCTCCCCACCAGACGGGTGCGCGACTATGACAACCTGGAGGAAAAACAGATTTTAGATCTGCTGTCCTCTTTTGTAATGGCTGATGATACCGGGCTGTTGTGCGATGCCTATAACACCGCCGAACTGGGCGAGCAGGACTGCACGATGATTTTCGTCATGGAGAAGCACCGTTTCCCCGGGTGGCTTGCAGAGCATAAACCGGACCTGAAATCCATCTCGGATTTTTGAGCATTTTGGGCCCCTCACGGCCCGACATCCCGCGAAGCCGCTGGAAGTCCCGGATTTTCGGGCTTGCGGCCATTTGGGAGATGCTTTATTTTACCGAAGTTCTCAGTCATTACGGTAAAAATCCAGCACCGACAAAGGAGGTGATCCCTTGGGAAAAGCAGCCGCACTTTTCCACAGCCGGATACGCTCCCGTTCCGGCTTTTATCGCTGACCGCCATCTCTGGAGAGTTCCCAACCAGCCAGCTGAACCGTCTCCCGGCCAGCCCTTACTATTTGGAGGCGGTCGTGACCTCGCTCAAAAAAAGCGGGCTGCTGCGTACCTACTACCGCGACAGGCTCCGGGGCTATCGGCTGGGGGCAAAAGCCAAGGCCGCCCTGCTGGACGGCTGGCCGGAGCGTTTCTCTCCCTACCTGACCGGCGACACCGACACCAACCGCCTCAAGAGCGAGGTGAACCGGCGGCTCCGGCTCCACCGCCTTGCGGAAACCTATATCACAATGGACAATGCGGGGGCCGGGCTCTTTCAGGATGAAAAGCCGAAGGTTTTCTCGCCGCAGGGCTATTGTGGCGAAGCTGTCGAATATCCCGCCTTTTACAGTTCCCGTGAAGTCAAGGAAATGGGGATCGACACCACGCAGGTGCGAAGTTCCCGGTTTACGGGGGTGCTTCTGGCGCCCACCGGCATTTTTGTCACCTACAACAGCGGCGCAGCCCTGATGAAATGGCGCTGCAAGTCTGAGATGCGGGTAAAGGCGCTGATGTGGAGTGTCCTGTGCCAACAGCGTCTGGCCGGGCAGTACCGCGCCGAAGATGTGCATGGGCTGGTGCTGGGTGAGAGCATGGAACTGGCCTACCAGATGCTCACCAGTACCGGCGGGGCCAAGCACGACTATTTCATGCTGGACGGCAGCTACGACCATTTTTATTTTCTCACAAATAACCACCAGGGGGAGGTGATCCTTGCTTTACTGTGTGACCCCTTGAAAACCGCAGAGCTGAACTGCATTCTGTCCCAGGGCTTGATTACCGGAAATGCCGGAAGGGCCATAGAGCAGGATGCCGCGGAGCAGGACGGCACGCCGGTGCTGTTCGGCTACTCCTGCGACTTGCCCCGGATCGCACGCTTCAGCACCTCCCTCGACCTGATGGAGCGTCCCGGCACGCTGATCTGCTTCGACTTCCAGGCAGATGTGCTGCGCCGCTACTGCGGTAGCCGGGTCCGCTTTCAAACCATTGATTTCGCAAAATTCGAGGGGAGGTTGTTCCCATAGATAAGAAGAAACTCATTGCAGGCCTGATCGCTGCGCCGTTCGCCATCCTTGCGATTCTCTACGCAGGCGGCTTTCTGGGGCAGATATTGGGCAACTACGCGGCATGGAAACAGGGCGGCGGCATCCCCGGAGACGGCACATCTCCGGCGGCAGCGTCGCCCGATTTTTTTACTTGTCTGTCCTCTGTGCTCCATCCGCCCTATGGGGTGTACGGGGTGCTGATCTGCATTGGCCTGCTGGCGATCCTGCTGCTCATGGTCATGCGGATGGGCTACAGTGATACCGGCGAGTATGACACGGACCGGAACTTTGTCTATTCGGCCAAGGGCACCTATGGCACCTCCGGCTGGATGGGCCGCAAGGAAATGAAGGGTGTGCTGGATCTGGTGCCGGATCTGCGCAAGCATAAGGGCATTGTGCTGGGGATGCTGGACGGGAAAGCCGTCTGTATTCCCGAAAATCCCCGTATCAATGGCAACCTGGCCGTGTACGGCTCCAGCGGAAGCATGAAGACCCGTTCGTTCTGTATGAACCGCATCCTTCAGGCGGTGATCCGTGGGGAATCGCTGATCATTTCAGATCCGAAAAGTGAACTCAATGAAAAATCCAGCGAATACCTGCGGGAGCAGGGCTATTGCGTCAAGGTTTTCAACCTGGTGCTGCCGGAAAACTCAGACAGCTGGAACTGCCTTTCCGAAGTGGAAGGGCAGGAACTGATGGCGCAGCTTTTTGTGGATGTCATCATCAAGAACACCAACAGCACCGGCAAGGGCGACCACTTCTGGGACTCCTGTGAGATGAACCTGCTGAAAGCCCTCGTCCTCTATGTGGACCAGAGCTATGCCAAAGAAAACAGGAATATCGGCGAGGTGTACCGGCTGCTGACACTGAATGGGGAATCCGATCTGGACAACCTGTTTGATGTTCTGCCGCCCACCCATCCGGCCAAAGCGCCCTACAGCCTGTTCAAGCAGGCCAGCGACACGGTGCGCAGCGGCGTCATCATCGGCCTTGGCTCCCGGCTGCAGGTGTTCCAGTCGGAGCTTATCAAGAAGATCACCACCCGGGATGAGATCGACCTGGAACTGCCCGGTCAGGAGCGGTGCGCCTACTTCCTCGTTACCAGCGACCAGGACAGCACCTTTGATTTTCTGGCAAGCCTGTTCCTGTCCTTTTGCTTTATTAAGCTGGTGCGGTATGCAGACAAGAACTGTGAGGGCGGCAAGCTGCCGGTTCCCGTCCATATCCTGGGGGAAGAGCTCACTGCCTGCGGGACCATTCCGGACCTCTCCCGCCGTCTCAGTGTGATTCGATCCAGAAACATATCCATGAGCTGCGTCTTCCAAAATCTTGCGGGTCTCCAAAACAGATACCCGCTCAATCTCTGGCAGGAAATTTTGGGAAACTGTGATGCGCAGCTGTTTTTGGGCTGCACAGACAGCCTGACGGCGGAATTCATCTCCGAGCGCACCGGTCTGGCATCTGTGTCAGTGTCCAGTAAATCCAAGCAGCTGGGCACCTGGCGCATCTCCAATTATACGCCGGAATACCGGGAGACCTCCGGCGTCGGCAAACGGCCTGTCCTCACCCCGGATGAAGTGCTTCGTCTCCCGATTACACAGGCGCTGGTTATTATCCGCGGCCAAAAGGCCCTGAAGGTAGAGAAGATGGACTACTCCAAGCATCCGGAATCCTCCAAGCTCCGCGACTGCAAAGCCTCGGCGCACATTCCTGAATGGCGCAAATTGGAGGAACAGGCGCAGCCGAAGCCTGCCGCCGCGCCGTCCCCGGCCCCCAAGCCGCAGGGAACCGCCCCCAAAAAGCCGGCAAAGAGGAAGCCCAAGGCAGCCGGCACACCCGCCGGCACCAAGCAGGCAGCTCCGGCCCCTTCCACCGAGGCCCCGGACGGGATCATCACCACAGACAAGGACTCAATCCTTTCTTAAATTCACAAAATAGGAGGTTTTTTACTTATGGCAACCAAGAAAAAAGAATTGCTGGAGCAGGAAAATACCGCACCTGAGACCACGGTTCCCGTGGAGAACGCTCCGCCCCCTGATGAAGCGCAGGCTGATATGGCGGCGCCCGCTGATGGCGGCGATTTGAATGAGCTGCTGGCCTCTATGGACCAGCCGGATGAAGATGCTGCCCCCACGGAGGATGGCGGCAACCTCCCGGAACTCACCGAAAGCGAGATGTTTGGTGAGGCAACTGCCGATACTGCGGCGGCAGACGCCCTCCCCAGTGAGGATGACGCCGCTGCTCTGATGGACGCCCCCGACAGTGATGATGGCGAAGATGCCTCTGCTGTTCCCGCTGACGATGGTGCGGCCGATGTCCCCGGTGAGCCTGTTTCTGAAGAGGCTGAGGAACCGGAACCGCCCAAGCCCAAACGGGCCACCCGCAGGAAAAAGACCGTGACGGCCGAAAGTATGGAGCCGGCGGAAGGAGTTCCCGCAGAAGCAGAGCCTCCTGAGCCGACGGCTCCTACTGGGGAAGATGCGCCGTCTGATGACAGTGAGGTGGCTGCGGCTAAAGATTCTGCCTCTCTGGCCGAACAGCCTGCTGAGGCAGCCCCTGCTCCCACTTCTACTCCCAGGCGCACCGCCGCTCCCCGCCGCGGCGAGCCCTCGATCCTGACCATCCGCAGTCGGGAAGATGTGGAGACGCAGGAAGACCGTGAGGACATCATCTGGCATGAGATCCACAACGCCTACCGCACCCGCCGCATCCTCACCGGCAAGCTGGGCGGCATTGAACAGCTGGACAACCGCAAGACGGTGGCTGTGGTGGACTATAAGGGATTCCGCATCATCATCCCCCTGAAGGAAATGATGATCAACCTGGGCCGCAGCCCCTCCGGCCAGGAATACGCTGACCTGATGCTGCGCCAGAACAAGATCCTGGGGAATATGCTGGGCGCCGACATTGACTTTGTGGTGCGGGGCATTGACTCCAAGACCCGCAGCGTGGTAGCCAGCCGCCGGGAGGCCATGATGCGCAAGCGCCAGACCTTCTATTTCGACCTTGACCCCGATGGGATGTACCGCGTCTACGAAGGCCGCATTGTTCAGGCCAGGGTCATCGCTGTGGCGGAAAAGGTTGTCCGTGTGGAGGTGTTTGGGGTGGAGTGCTCGATTTTGGCCCGCGACCTTGCCTGGGACTGGATTGGCGACGCCCATGAGCGGTTTGCTGTGGGCGATGAAGTGCTGGTCCGCATCCTCAGTGTGCGGCGCAACAGCCTGGAGGACCTGGGCATCCGAGCCGACATCAAGAGCACTTCGGAAAACACTGACCGGGACAACCTGCAGAAGTGCCGCATCCAGGGCAAGTATGCAGGAAAGGTCACCGATGTTCATAAAGGTGTGGTCTATGTCCGGCTCGCCAACGGTGTCAATGCGGTAGCGCACTCCTGCTACGACTACCGGATGCCCGGCAAGAAGGATGATGTGTCTTTTGCCGTCACCCGCCTGGATATGGAGCGGGGCGTGGCCGTGGGTATCATCACGCGGATCATCCGGCAGAACCTGTAATACAATACATAAGCCCCCGTTCTGGCTACGCATTACGGTGCGTTTCCAGAATGGGGGCTATTTGTTTATATCGGATGGCGGTCCATATTTTCATGCCGGTGATTATATCCTGGATGAAGCCAGAGTCCCTCGTATTATTACTTCTCCAGGTTAAGAAGCGTTGTTCTCAAGTCTTGCCACCGTTGAGTAACATACTCAAACGGCAATATGTCCTTCTCCGAAAAGACATAATTTTTCTGCATATTCTGGAACGCCTCAACCAATTCAGAGTTCTGCGCAAGGCCGTCAAAAATCTTGAAATCGGCATATTTTTTATCGGCCAAATCACTTCCAGTTCTCCGGGTTTCTTCCAGCCGCTTGTAATTCAGCATCTTCTGGAAATTGGATGGATCTTTGAGAAGCTCCCCGATTGAAGCCAGTTCTGTCATTACACTAACATCATAAATGTGCTTTGCCACATCGAAATACATGGCTCGTTTATAATAGAACTCTGCCGCAAATATCTTGTCTGCAAAAATCCGCTCCAGCCGTATAGTATTGATCTGAAAAGGACCAACTTCATACTGTTCTTGAAGGATTTCTTTCTGCTCTTGTGATGCGAGCGTATATAAAATAGGCTCTATTTCCAATGATGAAAATGGCTCACTTACTGTAAAAGAAGTTCCTTCTACTTTTACAAAGCCAAATCGTTGAAGCGGATCAGCAGTATCAACAGTTACCAACGGAGCATAATCATAAACGGTTGTGATACTGCCTTTGCGATCATCTTCCAGTTCTTTATGTGTTGTTCTTGGTAAGGACTGATATTTCTTTGTCGCTAATTCAAGCCGTTTCTTTGCCTGACTGTTACTGCACCCATCAATACACACAGTCAAATCAATATCTTCTGAAAATCGCCTAATGCTTTTTTGTGCCTTATATAGCGCCGTGCCGCCTTTAAAATATGCCGGGAGCTGGGATTGTTTTTCTGCCAATTCCCGTAGCAGCAACGACACATAATAATCCTTTTCCAAAATATCGCTGCGAATTCCACTAACATCGTGGATAAGATTGATGATAGTTAAAAATGCGTACCGATCTTCATGCAGTTTCATATCTTCCCTCCAGTATGATGTCAATGGTACGAATCAGAATTTTATTGCTATAATGCTTTCTTGCTAATAAAATCAGCGTATCCGTATCTAATGTCAATGTTCTGACTGCATTTTTCAATATATCCACAGGATGCGCTGCATCTACCGGAGCTCGGTCCAAATCCCGAATCGTATCCAATATTTGAAGGTATCGATAGTTTTCGCTGTTAACTGCAATCGGAGGTTTTCTGACCTCAACCTGTATGCCTTCGGGAACTCTTTTTTGATGCAGGTTAGATGCAATACATATCTTCTTGGGCATTTGGGAAACAAGTCCAAGTCTGTTTAGAGCAGACAATCCAGTTTCATAACCAATTATCTTGTCCTTGTCCTGCAGCAACTGCCTGCAAAACAGATCATCTTTGTTTGGCATATAAAAACCAAATGCCGTCTTTACCTTCTTGCAATATACACCCTTAGCCAATCTGATAACATATCCATCTTTTTCGAGTCTTGCCATCGTTACATTAACAGCCTTTTTGACTTCTGCAGCATCTTTCCCAAGTTCTTCTGCTGCGTATTGAACAACTTGATCCGTTAAGATTGCATCCTCCACTTTATGTTCTTGAATATATCGAGTCAGGATATCTCGGTAGCTTTTCTTGCTCATACTGACGCCTCCTCTCCTGTTATTATTGTACGCCGATTTTTCTATTTTTATGTATCAATAATAACATATTTTTGCTTTCGCGTCAATCGGCTACTCATTCCATACCGATAAAAGGTTCTTCCACGCCAGAAATCAAATCTCTATGAGCCTGTTTTCAAGCCTCAAAATGGGTATTGCGTAAAGTAAGCATCGGTGTACAAGGGGTACAAACGAGATAAAATAGAAATGAGGGGCGATAGAGCGGAAATGTCAGATTTTCCACTCTAT
>ENA-OURU01002006-OURU01002006.1-human-gut-metagenome-genome-assembly--contig:-NODE-2006-length-21828-cov-3.837413_pt1 | contig 21828 bp, 26 predicted proteins | sample MGYA00242137_ERZ509064 | MGnify/ENA primary metagenome ERZ509064 (study PRJEB26280, sample SAMEA2338777) | human gut metagenome | biome: human gut; feature: human-associated habitat; material: faeces...
CCGCCTCGATCAGCTCCAGGCCCTTGTTCATCAGGGTGGCGGAGTCGATGGTGATTTTGGCACCCATATTCCAGTTGGGGTGCTTCAGAGCATCTGCCCGGGTCTTGCCCGCCAGCTCTTCCTTCTTCATGCCGAAGAAGGGGCCACCGGAAGCGGTAAGCAGGATTTTGGTCAGGGTTTTGGCGGAATGTGCATCCTGCAGGCACTGGAAAATGGCAGAATGCTCACTGTCTACCGGAAGCAGCTTGGTGCCGTGTTTGGCAGCAGCTTCGGTGACCAGATGGCCGCCGGTAACCAGACTTTCCTTGTTGGCCAGTGCCACGTCGTGCCCGTTCTCCAGCGCTGCCAGAGTCGCACCCAGACCGGCGATGCCGACCACTGCGTTGAGCACCACGTCCGGGCCTTCCATTTTGGCCAGCTCCACAATGCCCTCTGCGCCGCGAAGGAGCCGGGGCGCGCCGGCTACGCCGCCCAGACGGGCAGCCAGCTGGTCACAGGCATCCGGATTTGCAACCGCCACATAGGCGGGATGGAACTCCTCAATCTGCTTGAGCAGCAGATCCACATTGGAGTTTGCTGCCAGTGCATACACTTCATAGCCCTGTGCGCGGGCCACATCCAGGCTCTGGGTACCGATGGAACCGGTAGACCCTAGCAATGTCAGTTTTTTAGCCATTTTTCGCTCCTCGTTTCTCAGAAAAACGTCGTGGTGAACCAGACCAGCAGAGCAGCGGCCGGCGCAATAAAGGTGACGCTGTCAAACCGGTCCATGATGCCGCCATGGCCCGGGAAGATGGTGCCGTAGTCCTTAATGGCGCACTGGCGCTTGACCGCACTGGCGAACAGATCGCCCAGAATGCCCAGCAGCGAGCAGGCCATACCAAGGATAAACACCACCAGATAGCTGACCGCGCTGGCAGACATGCGCTCCAACAGCAGGCAAGCCTTGCCCCCTGCCAGATGGACCGAAAGTGCCTGAGCAGCTAGGGTGCACAGCACCCCCAGCACGCCGGAACCCAGCACACCGCCGATGGCGCCCTCAATGGTCTTGTGGGGGCTGACCACCGGGGCCAGCTTGTGCTTGCCGAAGTAGCGACCGGCAAAATAAGCTGCACTGTCGCCGCCCCAGGCAAAGCACAGAATCATCATAATCAGATAGATGGACTCAAACTGGTTGTTCAGATGATTTTTGATGAACACGATGGAGTAGAAACAGGCAATCATCAGCCCGCTGAACACCACCATGCCTCCCAGTTTCGCGGCGCTCAAGGTTCGGTTATGCCACAACAGACATACCGCCAGATACACCGCCAGCAGATAGCTGCCGGGAACCAGCAACGCCTCTGCCGCAGGCACATGAGAGAACATTACCAGAAAAGTATACGGGATAAATGCGATAAAAATGTGTGTTTCTTTTTCGCCCAATGCGAACGCTTTGTAAATTTCGTGAACGGCAATGATGGCGATCAGAGCGACCACGGCTTCAAACACAAGAGTGTTGAACATCAGCATGACCACGGCCAGAACGCAAAGGCCCACCGCAGCAGTTATGATCCTTGTTTTCACAACAGGCTTTTCCTTTCTTTCCGCAATGCTCAGATCCCGCCAAAGCGACGACTGCGCCGATTGAATTCCTGAATCGCCAGATCCAGATCAGCACGGGTAAAATCCGGCCAGAGAACGTCCATCTCCACCAGCTCCGAGTAAGCAGCCTGCCACAGCATAAAGTTGGACAGCCGCTTCTCGCCGCTGGGCCGCAGAATGAAATCCGGATCCTTCTGGCCACAGGTGTACATGTGCGCACTCATCAGATCCTCGGTAATCTCCTCCGGTTGAAGCTCACCGTTCTTCACCTTTTCTGCCAGAATGCGCGCCGCACGCACAATCTCCTGCCGGCCGCCGTAGTTCACCGCAATGTTCAGCGTCATACCGGTATTATGGGCCGTTTTGGTTTCAATCTCATTCATCAGCTTCTGGTGCTTGGGCTCCAGTGCGCTGCGGTCGCCCAGAAAGACAACCCGGTTGTTTTCCTTCTCGTAATCAAAGGCCTTGATGAGATATTCCCCAAACAGCTTCATGATTGCACCCACTTCTTCGTAGGGGCGCTTCCAGTTTTCGGTGGAAAAGGCATAGAAGGTGACCGACTCCACCCCAATGGAATTGCAGTAGCGGGTAATATCCTGAAAAACCTCCGCACCCTTTTTATGGCCGGCGGTTCGGGGCAGGCCCCGCTTTTTGGCCCAACGGCCGTTGCCATCCATAATGATGCCAATGCTGAGCCCTTTTGCAAAATTTTCCGGTTGTGGCATAAGCGCAAATCTCTCCTGTTACAAAGTGGTGCCGCGCGCAAAGCTCGCACGCGGCACATAATTTTTGTTGCCCGGGGATCAGATCTCCATGATCTCCCTGTTCTTGGCCTCGCAGTCCTTGTCGATCTGCTTGACGAACTTGTCGGTGATCTTCTGCATCTCTTCTTCCAGATTCTTCTGGTCGTCCTCGGTGATCTCGCTGTTCTTTTTCAGGCTCTTGAATTTGTCCATGGCCTCACGGCGCACGTTGCGCACCGCAACCTTGGTCTCCTCGCCCAGCTTCTGCACGTCCTTGGTCAGCTGGCGGCGGCGTTCTTCGGTGGGAGCGGGGAACACCAGACGGATCACACGGCCGTCGTTGGTGGGGTTGATGCCGATGTCGCTGACCAGCAGGGCATGCTCGATGGGATGAATCAGAGAGGTATCCCAGGGAGTAATGGTCAGAATGCGGGCTTCTGCCACAGCCACAGCAGCCACCTGATTGATGGGAGTGGGGGTGCCGTAGTAGTCCACTGCCACGCGGTCCAGAATGGCGGGATTGGCGCGGCCGGCGCGAATTGCAGCCAGCTCCTTGCCCAGATGGTGAATGGCGCCGTTCATCTTGTCTTCATAGGGCTTGGTGTAAGTGCTCATGTGTTATACTCCTTTTCTTCGGCCCGAAGCCGAATCCTTTGTGCTCTTTGATTTTTCGGCAGCTGTGTGCGGCCGGTTGCAGCGCGGCTTTACGCAACGGCCGTGCTTTTACTCCTCCACAACCAGGGTGCCAACGGCTTCGCCGCGCACCGCTCTGGCAATGTTGTCCGGATCCTTCAGATCAAACACCAGAATCGGGAGCTTGTTTTCCCGGCAGAGGGTGGCCGCAGTGCCATCCATCACAGCCAGATTCTTCTCCAGCACCTCGGTGAAGGTAAGCTGGTCGTATTTTACAGCATCCGCGTACTTTTTCGGGTCCTTGTCATATACGCCGTCCACCATGGTGGCTTTGAACATCACATCACAGCCCGTCTCAATGGCGCGCAGCGCACTGGCCGTATCGGTGGAAAAGAGCGGGTTGCCGGTACCGCCGCCAAACAGAACAACGTTGCCGGCTTCCATGCTTTCCACAGCACTGTCCCGGGTGAACACGGAAGCCACCTGAGGCATGACGATCGAGGTCTGGACCTGCGCGGGAACGCCCAGCTGACGCAGCTGATCCGCCACTGCAAGGCAATTCATCACGGTAGCCAGCATGCCGATCTTGTCGGCACAGGTGCGCTCCATACTGCCGCTGGAACGGCCGCGCCAGAAGTTGCCTCCGCCCACAACCAGACCGATCTGTACGCCCAGATCGTATGCCTGCTTGATGCCGCGGCAGATGGCCTCCATGGTGGGTTCATCAAACCCGGCGCCCTTGCTACCTGCCAGCGCCTCCCCGCTGACTTTCAATAAAATACGCTTGTATTTTGTATCCAAAACCAATACACCGCCTGATCCATATTATATTTGTTCCTATTTTACAATAAAACGTATTTCTTGTAAACAATAAACAAAAAATAATGCCGGGGAAAACCTTCCCCGGCGTAACACTTTTATCTGCTTTCCTGTTCCTCATCCGTGATCTTGCGGGCCTGCCATACACCCAGCTCCGCCAGAACGCGGCTTCGCTGCACAGACTCCTGCCAGCCGCGCCCGTCGCTTCGCAGCACCGGTTCAGCAGCTGCGCCGGTCAGCGTCTCTGCCTGGGCAAACGGGATCAAAACACAGGCTTTTGTTCCCTGCTGCGAGCTGTTCAGCTCCAGCGTCCAGCCCATTGCTTCTGCATACATATGCGCCAGATAAAGGCCCAGCCCCGCACCGGCAGCCGCGCCTTCCCCCATGGGATCATACTGCCCCACAAAGGCCTCGAACAGATGCTCCTTCACCCAGTCGGGCAGGCCCGGGCCCTGATCTTCCACCGTGAGGACCAGCGATGTTTCCCCCGACTGAAGCGACACCTTCACCACCTGACCCCGTTCGCTGCACAGCACCGCATTGGTCACCAGATGCAACAGGATCTTATCGGCCCAGTCGCTGTCTGCCGGAAGAAAGAGCGGCTTTTCCAGGCCGCATTCCCATTCCAGAGAGACACCGTAAAGCTTAGCGCCATTGGCCAGCAGCGCCATCGCTTCCCCGTACTGACTTTTCAGGTCCAGAGACTCCATGCGCGGCACCAGCGTACCCCGCTCCGCCTGCAAAAGGTCCTGCAGATTTTCCGCCACCCGGCTCAACCGCAGCGTGCTCTGATCAATGTTTTCAAACACCCAGCCCAGCTGCCCGCAGGCCTGCGGAGACTCCTTATCCATCGCCTGCCGCAAAAGACCGCTGGAGGCACGAATCGCCGACAACGCCTGATAAATTTCATGTGAGAGGCCGGAGCACAGCGCGCCCCGCTGATTCTGTTCAAACAGTTGTTGTTCCAGGCTCTTGTTCATAAATGTCGTTCAAACCTTCCTGCAAGGATTCCGACCAGACACGATCTGCCAACCATCCAAGAAACGGCTTCATCTTCTGGTAGGGGGCAGGGATCTTTCCCTCCTTTTTCAGCTGAAGGAGCACCCGATGGATCCCGCTTTCCACCGCTTTGACCGCCACACCGTGGTAGCGCGCCACATCCGGCAGAACGCTTTTCATCTGGGGAACCTGCCCGCAGCTGATCAGGCGCAGCCATTCCTGCAGGCAGCCACCCAGATACCAGTACCCTTCCATTGTATCAGAGATGCCAAGTGCACGCAGCTGGCGATGAATGCTCTTGTCCAGCGGTGTGACCTGAGGCAAACGGCGCGCCGGTGAAAACATCGCCAGCGCAGACAGCAGATCGTCCGGATCGTATGGCTCTATCATATAATAATCCACACAGTTTGACAAGTGACCCTGTTCCACCAGCTCGATGTAGCGGGCCGGGCCGGTCAGGATCACGCGCAGGCGCTGGTCGGTACATTCCTGCTCCATCTGCCGCAGGAAGCGCACAGTGTCCATATCCTGCAGATAGCAACCCAGCAGAACAAGGTCCACCTGGGGGTCACTTTTCAAAAAGCGCAGGGCACTGCGCCCGGTCTGAAAGGAATTCACAACCTGATAACCGTTCATATTCAGCAGGCAGTTCAGGGTTTGCAGCATAATGGGGTCGGCATAAACCAACACGATGTTTTTCACTGCCTCCCGCACCTGTTCTCGATTGCCTTTTTCCACGTAAAACTTCCCACCATTTATCTTTTTCCTGCCCAATGCGGTACTGTGCAGTGCCTTTGGCCGCTTGGGCGTATCATTGCCTAATATAATAGTAGCGAAATATGTCATACCGTGCAACAGGTTTTATTCTTCGTTTTACTTCGCCTGGCGCTGCAGCTGCCGGCATGATATAATAGAACCATTCTGAGCAAGAAAAGCGACCGAAACCGGCATGCTTTTCTGCATCATCCACCCTGCAATACAAGTGAGTATTATAATATGAATAAAATTATCGAAATTACCGATTTGAATTTTCCTGAACTGGATGTGTACGCCCGGCTGACCGAAGCCCAGCTGAGAACCCGGATGGAAACCGAACGCGGCGTTTTCATCGCCGAAAGCCCGAAGGTGATTGAGTTGGCCTTAAATGCAGGCTGTGTTCCCCTTTCCTTTTTGATGGAGAGGCGACATCTGCAGGGCCAGGGTGCCCCGCTGATGGAGCGCTGCCCCGGGATACCGGTTTACACCGCTGACCGGGATGTACTGGCCAGCCTTACCGGCTATGCTCTCGCCCGGGGAATTCTGTGCGCCATGCAGCGCCCCGAACTCCAGAAGGCCGAAGCGCTTCTCGATGGTTCGCGGCGGATTGCTGTACTGGAAGGCATTGTGGACTCCACCAATATGGGCGCGATTTTCCGCTCGGCTGCCGCCCTTGGCATGGATGCAGTCCTGCTCACCCCCACCTGCTGCGACCCGCTGTGCCGCCGGGCGGTACGGGTCAGCATGGGCACCATCTTTCAGGTACCCTGGGCGCGTATTGGAGATTGCCCTGCGGATTGGCCTGAGGCGGGCATGGAACTGCTGCACCGGCATGGTTTTGCCACAGCAGCGATGGCGCTGGATGAGCGGGCGATCTCCATCGATGACCCACGGCTGCAGCAGGAAGAAAAGCTGGCTGTTTTGCTGGGCACCGAAGGTGACGGGCTGAGTCATCAGACCATTGCCCGTTGTGATTACACTGTAATGATTCCCATGGAACACGGTGTGGACTCGCTGAACGTTGCCGCCGCCAGTGCTGTAGCATTCTGGCAGCTGCGTCTTCGCCGAAGTTGATTTCTTCGGCCAGAGCATTTTCAAACAGCTTCTTTGCGTTTGAACTGCTCTGGCCGGAAAATCGAAAACGCGCTCGATTTTTTATTTTTGGGTATTGACTTTTCAAAAAAACAGAGTAAAATATGAAAAGTAAGCTTCGCATGGGCCTGTAGCTCAGTTGGGAGAGCGCTGCGTTCGCATCGCAGAGGTCAAGGGTTCGAATCCCTCCAGGTCCACCAGAAAAGGTCGTGAAATCGTTGATTTCACGACCTTTTTTCAACTAATAAGCGATATCTTCGGGTCTGTGTTCGTTACCTATTTATCATCCATTATGATTTTTTTGCATTTCTCACAGCGGTATGCGGTGACCCTGTAGCCACTCAATTTTGCCACGAGACCGCCCTCATCATTCAGACGGTGACGATGCGATTCGCTCTGCCACCATAATGCCCAACGGCTGCACACTTTGCCCTGTATCATTTCTGCTCCGCAAAATGGACAATTCATTACAATACCGCTCCCTTCCAAATTCATATATGGATCAGTTTCAGTATAGCATACTGCTACATTGTTTGCCACAGAAGGCAAGGGCATCACACCCACTGCTGCTCAATCTCCGAAATGCTTTGGCCTCTATAGTGTTTCGCTGTTCCAACAGTAAACACCGCAGTTTCGGCTGCGGTGTTTTTTATTTCGTTTAAGGCCCGCTCTTTGCCGAAGAGCGGGCCTTTTTCAGAAGCATAAGGAACATTAACTTTTTCGCCCTTGCAGCGGTTCTGTACGGAAGCGTTTTTCCTTAAGGCGAGTGATGAGCTCACGGAATTTTTCCTGTTCCTGCACCATACACACAAAATAATAAGTGGTTTGAAAGTCCCGATCCTCAATGGGAATCACCACCTTATTCACAGCCTGCGTCCGGTGAGAAAAGGCATCTGTAACAAAGCACGGAAACGCCCCCAGCCCTGCAAGATCCCCAAAGGCATCCCATTCGTTCATGAAAAGGAAATGCGCCTCGGGCAGCTTTTCCCGGCAAACCTGCGCCCAAAAGCCGATCTCAGAATAGAGCAGAAGGTTCTGGTTGGCCAGGTCGCTCGCATGAATAACCGGCAGCATTGCCAGAGAGTGCCCCGCAGGCACCAGCAGGCTGAGATGCTCCTCCCGGTAAGGGAAGCAAAACAGTGCATCATCCTCGGGTGGCTTCTGGTGGGTAACCACAATCTGATATTCCCCCTGGCGAAGTCCCTCCAGCAGCGCCCCATCCGTATCCCTCAACTCCGCAGAAACGGTGATTTCACCATATAGTTCCCGCAGCAGTGGCCTCAGATCCTGAATGGGAACCGGCGCACAGGCCCCCAGGCTGATGCTTTGCCGGGAGCGTTCGGCCAGCCTTACCCGCTCGGCCAGCTCCTCTGCTGCAGAAAGAACCTTTCGGGCCTGCTCCACAGCAATCCATCCTGTCTCATTCAGCACAATGCGGTTTTTCTGCCGGACAAAAAGCTTCCCCTGCAATTCTTCTTCCAGCGCCTGCATGGTCCGGCTCAGAGAAGGCTGCGAAAGGTGTAACACCTCCGCTGCCTTAGAGAGCGTACCGTATTCCGCAAAGGCCACCAGCTGTCGCAGTTGCTCCAATTCCATCCATAACACTCCCCTTTTGCTCCATTATAACAAAGTGTTCCATCCGCAGCAATCCAGTATTCGTTTATCGAATACTGCTATGTGAAACCAATTCTGTACTTTGATATCTGGGATTTTGCCTTAACCCCCGAAGAGATGGAACGAATTGACGCTTTGGACACCGGACGCAGTGGCATTGTGGACCATAACAGTCCAGCGTTCATCCGGATGCTTCACAATCTGAAAATTCACGAATGAGCCAAACGGCAGACACAGCATCTCATTTTTATCCTGGATACCCTGCAGATCACAAAAGGAGCCAAAGCGTTTGCTTCGGCTCCTTTTTGTACTTCTTATGGAACGATCCGCTTTTCCATTTCGAATTGTCTTGCCACCTCTTTGAAGCCGAGCCGGCCGAACAATTCCAGAATCGCCCGTTCCCTGCATCAATATTTTTCACTGTGACTGAACCATAGCGCATAAGCAGGTTTCGTAGAATCGCTTCCAGATCCTCAATGTTTTGGCACCCCATCTGGATGATCCTCCTATCCGCCTTTGCATAAACACAATATGCGGGCGCCACTTCTCTTTTTACAAATGCCACTCCATATAGTTCCGGATTATGCCGGATAACATCATCCGAATGTTCATAGGAAGGAAGCGGATAGTAGCCACCGGCTTCTCTCTGAAAAGGGAATGGTTCATAATTTGTAAATTCCACAGTCTGCGAAGCCGAAGAGGTCGGGCAGAAATCATCCACCCGCAGCACAACAAACTCCCTGCAAATCGAAAAGCCGACCTTCTGATACAGTGCAATTGCCTTTTCATTTTGCTGCAGCACCTCCAGACAGCAGGCCTCCACGCCCTGACGTCTGGCTTCCTGCTCTGCAAATGAAAAGAGGTTTGTAAAGACCTTTTTTCCTCGATGCTTCGGAATAACACCTGCAGCCACATCAAACAGCACGGTTTTTCCTCGGTAAATGCCCCGGGAATGAAGGAGCGCCCCCACCATCTGCTCTCCCTGGAACGCAGCGAAGGACAACTTCTCATCCACTCTGCTTGCTTTGCAGATTCCGGCAAGTGCAGACTCATTCAGCCGGACTGGAAGATAGTAATCCGAAAAAGCCAGATTCAGGCATTCCGCCAGTTCGACAAGAGGCAGCCCTTCAATCGGTTCGTATCGGTACATTTCTTTTCCTCCCGTTTGTATCACAGGCAGCTTTTCGGCTGCAGCTGCATGAAAAACCAGCGCTCATCCTTGATTACATTTTTGCTGCAGGTGGCCCCGGCAATCCTCTTTTCGACTGTAGGAAATACCGGCATCGGTCAGCGACTGCAGAATCCCCACCGAAGCGCTGTTGTCCGAAGAGTCGGAGCCGGTGCCACCGAAAATGGGATTGGTGGATGCCCAGCCGAACACATTCAGATTGGTGGTATCCGTCAGCGGCAAAACGCCGTTGTTCTCAAGAAGGACCATGCCCTCCTCACCGACCTCTTTGATTACCGCCTTGCTGTTTGCAATCGACTCCTCGCTCACCTGAGCTCGGGTGTTCATGATGGGCGAAAGATTGTTATAAAGCGGACCAAAACACATAATGTTGACGATAATGGCCACGGCCAGAACCCAGGCAAGTCCCGCGCTCCAGCACACCACGTGACGCGTTCCTTTTTTATCAGAAAATGGGCAGCCGCCATAACAATGATAGCCACTGCCAACAGTCCGATGATGGTATAGATATAGCCGCTGAGCATGTTCACGTAGGTCTGCACATCGGTTGTGCTGACGCCCATTGATGTGAAGATTGGTGTCAGCAGATCAATCAGCAGTTGAATCATTCAAATTGCCTCCGTTTTTGTTTTTTCGCTGTTGCTTCTGCAGCGTGCTGCCGCTGTTTACAGGAATGCACCGTTGCAGACCTGGATCACCTGGCCCTTGACGTGACGTCCCATTTTGCTGGCCAGGAACAGGCAGGCATAGGCCTGGTCTATGGGGTCACACTCCGGGCCGGGGAAATACACAAAATGCCCGCTGTGCTCCAACATCTTTGCACCGCCGGGCTGCTCCCCGGCCTTGTTGGCGATGTGGGCCGGGGTCACCGTGGCGCCGGGGGCCACCGCATTGCAGCGAATGTTGGTGTCGATGAGCCGCATAGCCACATTCTTGGTCAGTGTGTTCAGCGCGCCCTTGGTGGAGGTATAGGTAGCTCCACAGAAGGGCCGCTCGCCGTTCACGGAGGAGATATTGATGATGACACCATCGTTTTTAGGCATAAAGATTTTCAGAGCCTCGCGGATATAGCGCATGGGACCGCCCAGATTCGTGTTCATCACCAGCAGCATCCAGTCATCATCGGTCTCGTCAATCATCTTCTGTTCACCGATTCCCGCGTTGTTGATGAGGATATCCACATCCCCAAACTTGCGCAGAGCGGTCTCAAACACCCGCTGTGTATCCTCGGTGGAGCAGACATCCGCCACTACACCCACTGCGCGGCCGCCTTTGGCGCGAATGCCCTGCACCACCTCATCCAGCTTTTCCTGCCCTCTGGCCGTAAGCACTACGGCAGCGCCTTCCTCGGCAAACAACTCTGCCATGGTCTGACCCATACCATAACTGGCGCCGGTAATGATGGCTACCTTTCCTTTCAACATTTCCTTTTCCAATACAACAACCTCCTTTGTTGGTCCTGATCTCTGGCTTCATTATAAAGCGGCAGAAATGCTATATCAAATACTTATATTTGATGCATTTTCATAATTGAAAATTATAGAATTTTCAATTATACTGGAACCAGGAGGTGGTGAATATGGAGCTTCGCGTGCTGCAATACTTTTTGGCGGTAGCCCGGGAACAGAATATTTCCTCGGCTGCAGAATCGCTGCATCTTTCTCAGCCTACCCTTTCCACCCAATTAAAGGCGCTGGAAAACGAGCTGGGCAAGCAGCTGCTGATTCGGGGAACCAAGGGCTCCCGCAAGGTGCTGCTGACTGAGGAGGGCATGCTTTTGCGCAAACGGGCGGAGGAAATTCTGGAGCTGGTTCGAATGACGGAAAGCGAGATTTCCCTGTCCAACGAGGTGGTTGCCGGGGACGTATACATCGGCACCGGTGAATCAGACCTGATCCGCATCTTCGCAAGAGCCGCCAAACACATTCAGGAAAAACATCCGGATATCCACTACCACATTCTCAGCGGAAATGCCTCTTTCGTACAGGAACATCTGGACCGGGGGCTGATCGATTTCGGCGTTATTTACAGCCCGGTGGATACCAGCATCTACAATACCATCAAGATCCCCGTTCACGATACCTGGGGCGTTTTGATGCGCCGGGATTCCCCGCTGGCACAAAAGAATGCTGTGCAGCCTCAGGACCTGCTGGATAAGCCTCTGATTCTTTCCGCCCAGAAAGCCGACGCCTGGCCCATGTCCAACTGGTTCGGGCATGATATCACAAAGCTGAACGTAGTGGCTACCTACAATCTGGTATTTAATGCCTCTCTGCTGGTGGAGGAAGGGCTTGGCTATGCGGTTTGCTTCGACAAGCTGATCAATGTGAGCGGAGACAGCAATCTATGTTTCCGCCCCCTTTCTCCCATGATTGAAGCAAAAGCCTCCATCATCTGGAAACGCTATCAGGTTCTGTCCAAGGCTGCCGAATGCTTTTTGAATGAACTGAAGCAGGAGATGGGCCTGTCCACCGAAATATAAGAAAAACGCCTGTGTCCGGCAGAAAGCTGCCGCAACACAGGCATTTTTGTTTGTTCTGTAAGTGCTCAACCGAAATAGGAGGCAATCTCCTGCATGCGGGCCATCTGATCCACCTGGAAGGGGCACCGGCTGTTGCAATGCCCGCACTGAACACAGTCCCCCGCACCCCGTTCCAGGCCGTGGTAATGCTCCACGGCCATGGAATCTCCATTTCGGGCCAGATCGTAATACTTGTTTACCAGCCCCACATCGATTCCCACCGGGCAGGGCTTGCAGTGGTTGCAGTAAACGCATTTGCCCACCGCATCCGCCGGGCTGAAAGAGCCGATCACAGAGTAGTCCCGCTCCGGCTCCGAGGCGCAGAAAAAGCCCAGCAGATGCTCGGTCTGCTCCACGCTGCTCATACCCGGCAGCACCGTAATGACCCCGGGCCGGTCCAGTGCGTACTGCATGCACTGGTACTGGGTCAGCGCCTGACCAAAGGGCGAGAGCGAAGCGTCCAGCAGCTGACCGCCGGAGAAGGGCTTCATCACTGCGATGCCGATGCCTTCCGCCTCACAGCGCCGGTAGATAGCCGTGCGCTCCTCCACCGATCCTTTGGCATACTCGCCCTTCTGGTAATCATAGCCCGGATTCACCGAGAACATCAGCATATCCACCGGCGCCTCGTCCAGCACCCGCTGAATGGTAGACGGGGTATGGGAGGAAAGGCCAATGTGTCGTACCACACCCTGCTGTTTCAATTGCAGCAGGTAGGCATAGGCCCCATTGTCCTGGTATTCCTGCCAGTCGGACAGCTCGTCGATACAATGGATGAAGCCATAGTCGATGTAGTCCGTATGCAGTCGGGTCAGCTGCCAGTCGATGCTGCGCTTGATGGCTTCCTCATCGGTGGTCCATCCATAGGTGCCGGTGTGATAATCGGCGCCAAAATGCACCTGATACATCACGTTTTTGCGCACGTCGGCAAGGGCCGCGCCAAAGTATGGGAAGGTTTTCCCCTCCGCCGTTGCCAGATCGAAATAATTCACGCCACCCTCATAGGCCCGGCGGATTGTGGCGACTGCATCCGCCTCATTCGCCTGGGCAATATAGGAGGTACCGAACCCCAGCGTGCTGATTCGATCACCCGTTCGTTTGTTGATTCTGTAGTCCATTCGCTGCCCTCTCCTTCGTCGCTGCAGGCGGCCACACTTCGGCCACCCCGTCCGGCTCTGCCTGATGGCTCAGGCGAGGCTGTTGTACTGGTCGTCGTTCACCGGCTCCAGCCATTCGTTAGAAGCTCCCGGTGCGGGGATCTCAATGGCAATGTGGGTGAACCATTCATCCGCCGCGGCGCCGTGCCAGTGCTTGACCTCCGGTGCAATATAGACCACATCGCCCGGATGCAGCTTGCGGGCAGGTTGCTCCCATTCCTGATACCAGCCCTCGCCATCGGTACAGAGCAGGATCTGCCCTCCCTTGTGATGAATGTGCCAGTTGTTGCGGCAGCGAGGCTCGAAGGTCACGTTGCACACGTTCACGCCCTCGGCATTCAGTGGATTCAGATAGCTGTTGCCGATGAAATACTGCGCATAGGCAGTGTTGGGCTGACCGAGGCCGAACAGAGAATCCGAGGGATCAGCCTTCTCCTCAGCATAGATTTCCCGCACCATGGGGAAAACTGCCCAGGCGTTGGGCCAACCCACATAAAAGGCGATGTGGGTGATGATCTCCACCATTTCGGTTTTGGTCACGCCATGATTTTTTGCATTCTGGATATGATATTTCAGGGAATTGTCGGTGATGCCCTTGGATACCAGCGCCACCACGGTGATCATGGAACGATCCCGCAGCGACAGCTTATCCTCCCGGGACCATACCTCGCCGAACAGCACATCGTCGTTGAGCTGGGCAAATTTGGGCGCAAGGTCGCCCAGTCCGTTTCTTCCTGCCGTTTGTTTGATCATTGATCACTTGCCTCCTGTTCCTGCTTGTGTTTTTCGAATCTCGTGGCGCAGATAATCCAGACGCTGGAGCTGCCGCTCTTTGAAGTGGATCTCGTCCAGGGCCGCGGCCCGCTTTTTTTCCAGCATACGAAGGCGCTCGGCTCCGGTGGCCTCGCCCTCCAGCAGCAGCCGCATGTAAGTCTCCACTTCCTCTGTGCAAAAGCCGATATCGTGCAGGGTCATGATAACACTCAGACGTTCCAGATCGGAATCGTCGTACTGCCAGGCACCCATCACCTTTTTGACCGCTCCGCACAATCCCCAACTCTCGTATTCCCGCAGAATATTCATGGGAATCTGATATCGCTCGCTTGCCTCCTGAATGGTCATACGCCGTCCTCCAAAAAACAAAAATGTAGACGCCCTGGCCGGACATCTACATTGTAAATCGCTTTCAGACCACTGTCTAATACTTATTTTGAAGTTTCAGAAATAGCAAAAAGGCATTTTTTAATATGTTCCAGCAGAGCAGCTACCACCGGAGGGAAGGTCTCGGTCTTTTTCCAGGCCAGAACCGTACTGGACTCCAGCGCGGGCGACAGGGGCAGAAAGCGCAGTCCCTCATAGCTGCAGCGGAGCCGGATGGTCAGAAACGCTCCCATCCCCTCTCGGGCCAGAAGGGTCATGTTGTAGGGCAGGTTGCCGGTGGCCGCTACCTGCATCTGCTGGGCATAGGGTCCCATCCAATGCTCCAGCTCTTTTTGAATCATCTCACGGCGGGTAAAGATCAGGGGCACCTGTGCAAGATCCTCTGCAGTGACACACTCCTTTTGCGCCAATGGAGAATCCTCCGGCACATGTACGCCCCATTGCTCCTTCACCGGCAGGCGAATGAAGTCGTATTTGCTGATGTCCACCGGTTCCAGCAGCAGGGCCAGATCCAGCATGCCGTCTTCGATCCGCTCCTTTGTGTTGTCGGCGTTGCCACTGTACAGCTGATAGGTCACCTGAGGATGAAGCGCCTGGAAAGAGGCCAGCCACCCGGCCAGAAGATGCATGCCCTCCAGATCGCCGCTGCCGATGGAGATTACACCTCGCAGCTCCGGCTCCCGGCGGAATTCCTGCACAGTTTTGTCCGCCAGATCCACCAGCTCCTGTGCCCGGCGGCGCAGCAGCATGCCGTCGTCGGTCAGAATAATCCGATGGCGGCTGCGCTGGAACAGCTTAACCCCCAGTTCCTCCTCCAGCTGCATCAGCTGACGGGAAAGGGTGGGCTGGGTCAGATGGAGCAGCGCCGCCGCTTTTGTAATGTTTTCCTCCCGAGCCACGGCCAGGAAGTATTTGAGCACTCGAAGATCCATGATTTTGCCCCCTCCTCTTTTCAACATCCTATCACGGAACCGCCGGGCAGACAAGGGCAGCTTCCTTTGCCGCAGGGTTTTACATTTTACGCAAAGCAGGTTACAATAGGTCCATAAAACAGCGAAAACGCAAATTTTCCCCGGAAAGGATTATTGTGCTATGACCAGAATACTTTTTGTGTGCTTAGGCAACATCTGCCGCAGCCCCATGGCCGAATATGTGATGCGGGACCTGGTGCGCCAGGCCGGGCTGGAGGACCAAATTCAAGTGGCCTCCGCCGCTACCAGCCGGGAGGAACTGGGCAACCCGGTGTATCCCCCCGCCCGCCGCAAGCTGGCGGAGCACGGCATTGCCTGCGAGGGCCATGCCGCCCGTCAGATGACTGCCGCAGACTATGACCGGTTCGACCTGCTGATCGGTATGGATCAGAACAACCTGCGGAATATGAACCGCATCTGCGGCGGTGATCCGCAGCATAAGCTGCGCATGCTGATGGATTACACCGACCGCCCGGGCGAGGTGGCAGACCCTTGGTACACCGGCGATTTTGAGCGCACCTGGCAGGATGTGCTGGCCGGCTGCCAGGGCTTGCTGGCGCAGCTGGAGAACAGGGACTGAATTGCCCCGCTTGACAGCACTTTCCTCCGGTGTTATAGTAAATAGCGAAATTTGAATAGTTTTGGAATTCTGGGGGGACTCTTCGGAGTTGAGAAGGTAAAACCTGACCCCACGAACCTGATCTGGTTCATACCAGCGTAGGGAAGCAATTCTGAAGCCCCGGTTCTGCCCGCCTGTTTCAGTGCGAGCACCGAGATCTTGCAGTAAAAGGGATGCTTTTCCAGGTGAAAGGCATCCCTTTTTCTTTTATATTTCTTGCAAAGGAAGGAATCATTGCTATGGAAAACAACACCTGCTGCGGATGCAGCCGGCCGGACCTGCCCTGGGCGGGCCGCGGCACCAATCTGGATATCTCCGGCTGCCGTTTCTCGCTCTACCCCATGGACTCGAACTTTGTGCCCATCATTTTGGGCGCGCTGGAAAAGACCGACACCTCGGCGGTGTGGAGTCAGTCGGACGCACTTTCCACCGTTTACCGCGGACGCCTGCCCTACGTGGTGGACGCGGTGGAGGGTCTGTTCGTAAACGCATGGCAGCCCACCGTTCACATGGCACTGGAGGGCCAGTTCTCCAAGGGCTGCCCCGGTGACACCGACGGGGACAGCCTGCTCACCCGGGAAGGCCCCGGTCCCAATGCACAGACCATCGCCGGTGCCCACTTCCCGGTGCTGTGCAAACTGGCACTGTATCCCATGGGCGTGAGCGACTATATCGACCGCATTGCCGAGGTTTGGCACATGGCAGAGGATGCCGGTCTGAATCCCACCAGCGTTCATTATGCCACCCGCATCAACGGCGATGTACAGGCAGTGTTTGACTATCTGCATGCGGTCTGCCGCCACATGGAGCAAACGGTTCCCCATTACATTCTGCATTTCACCCTCTCGGTGAACAGCCCCACGGTGGAATGATTCCTCACTATTCAAAAACAGCAATTAAGGAGTTGGAACAACCAATGAAACAGAAAGAATCAAGCTATTCCTGGAAACTGCAGGACATTATTTTTGTGGCCATGCTGTGTGTGGTATTCGGCGTGGTATATCTGGCGGGCGTTTACCTGATCTCGCCTCTGACCGCCATCTTTGCCCCTCTGGGCGTTTCGTTGCTGGGCACCGAGATGATTTTCGGTATCTGGTTTATGGCTGCCACCCTGGCCGCCTACATTCTGCAGAAGCCCGGCGCAGCCATCATTGCCGAGGTCTTGGCCTCCCTGATCGAGGTGCTGCTGGGCAATATGTACGGTCCCATGGTAATCGTGGCGGGTATCGTACAGGGCGCGGGCGCTGAGCTGGTGTTCGCTGCCTGGCGCTACAAGCGGTTCGACCGCACCACCATGTACCTGGCCTCTGTGGGCTGCACTATCACCGGCTTTTTGTGGAGTTTCGTACGCTCCAACTACCTGGCCATTGCACCCCAGCTGCTGGTGGTATACTTTGTGGTACGCCTGATCAGCTCCTTTATCTTCTCCGGCGTGCTGTGCAAGCTGATGGGCGACAGTCTGGCCCGCACCGGTCTGCTGAAGAGCTATGCCCTGGGCCGGGCCATGCGGGATGAGTAAGCCGGTGCTCAGCTGCCGGGACCTGACCTTCCGCTATCAGAAGGAGGATGTGTTCCGGCAGCTCTCCTTTGCCATTCAGCCCGGGGAGGCTGTGCTTCTGATGGGGCCTTCCGGCTGCGGCAAAAGCAGTCTGGCCTACTGCCTGGCCGGGCTTTACCCTGCCTACGCGGGAACTCTGAGCGGTGAAATTCTTCTTGAGGGTAAGCCTCTGGAGGATTACCCGCTGGCCCAGCGAGCCCGGGGTGTGTCCATCCTGTTCCAGAACCCGGACGATCAGTTCTGCATGGACCGGGTGGATCACGAGATCCTGTTTGCGCTGGAAAACATCAACTATCCGGGCGATCTGCGTGCCCGCACCCGGGAGCTGCTGGCACTGGTGGGTCTGGAGGATGTGGAGCATCATCTGATCCACACCCTGTCCGGCGGAATGAAACAGAAGCTGGCGCTGGCCACCGCCCTTGCCACCGAGGCAAAGCTGCTCATTCTTGACGAGCCCTTTGCCAATCTGGACCCCGGCTCCTGCGCTGATCTCTCGGTGAAGCTGGCCCAGCTGAACCGGCAAGGGCTCTCCCTCTTTGTTGTGGACCACCGGCCGGATTACTGGCTGCCGTTTTTAAGCCGCATTCTGCTGATGGACAAAACCGGCAACCTTTTGCCGGAAAGCGTTTTTCCAGAGGAGCTGCAGGCCCACCGGGAGCTGTTCCGGGAACGCGGCCTGTTTGTGGACGACAGCTGGCTGGAGGGTCAGTCTCCCGCACCTCTGCCCCAGCCGGAGGAATCTATGGTGCAGGCAAAAGACCTGCGGCTGCTGCAGGGCAAAACCACGGTGGCCGAGCATCTGAGTTTTGACTTTCCCCGAGGCGGAATCACCGCGCTGGTGGGGCGAAACGGCAGCGGCAAAACCACCCTGCTCACCTGCCTTGCCGGGGCCGGACGCTGCAAGGGCAGCCTGAAAGTAAACGGCGCTGCGGGGCTGGTGTTCCAGAATCCCCGGTTCCAGTTTTTGAGCCTGACCGTGGAGGATGAGGTTTTGACCACCCTGCGGGCACTGGAGCCCAAAGCAGAGGAGCAAGCCCTGCGCCAGAAGGCCCGGGCACTGCTGGAGGAATTTGACCTGCTGGCCTGGCGCAAGCGCTCCCCCTATGAACTGAGTCAGGGGCAGCAGCGGCGGCTGGCTTTGCTGGCCATGCTGGCGGGCAACCGGCCGCTGCTTCTGTTGGACGAGCCCACCTATGCACAGGACGAGCGGGCCACTCAATTCATCATGGAGCTGCTGCGCCACCGCATTGATCAGGGTCTCACCGCCGTGATTGCCACCCATGATCTGGCGCTGGCCCGCTGCTTTGCCAACCGAATCTATTTACTGGAGGACGGCCGCATGCAGCTGCTCAGCCCGGAACAGCTGGATCAATATGCCGAGGAAAGGAGCCATGCCCCATGCGCGCTTTGAATCCCGCCTACAAGCTGCTCACCCTGATCATTGCTTCGCTGATGCTCTCGGTCACCTACAACACCCGACTGGATCTGGTGGTGGCAGGCTGCTGCCTGGTGGTAACTCTATGCACCCCGCGGGTGGATCGGAAATTTCTGTTCATCTCGCTCACACCGTTTCTCATCGCTGCCTTCGGCATGTTCATGACCGGCCTGCTGTTCCCCAGTCAGGCGGCTGCACAAGGGGTGGAGACCGCTGTATTCGGCCAGCGGGTGATCTACGCCAGCTCGCTGAAAAGTGCCTGCCAGCTGGCCGCCCGGGTGCTGGCCTTCGGCGGCCTGGGCATGCTGTTCGCGTTTACCACCGAGCCAATGGAGCTGATTATGAGCCTGATGCAGCAGTTCCATCTGCCCCCGAAATTTGCCTATGGCATTCTGGCTGCCTATCATTTCTTCCCGGTGGTGCGTAGCGAGTTCGGCACCGTGGGCGTGGCACTGCGGGTTCGCGGTGTAAAGGCAACACCCTTTTCACCAAAACGAATCCTCCCCATGCTGGTTCACGCACTGGAACGTTCCCAAAGTCTCGCCATGGCTATGGAGTCCCGAGGGTTCCAGAATGATGCGCCCCGGGCTGTGGCCTTCCGGGTACGGTTCGGCTGGGCGGATATCGCCTTTCTGATCGGTTTGCCCGCCGCACTTCTGGTCGGGCTCTGGCTTTTATAACCACAGGAGCAATGCAATGAATCATACAAAACAAGCGGAGCTGGCCCAGCTGCAGGCGGCCCGCTACCCAAACTTTTCCCCTTTTGTGCTGCTGAAGCTGAGCATGATCCGTTACGGGGCAGTGCTCACCCCCGCCGCGCTGGAGAAAATTCAAGGCTCCATTTACGCCTTTTCCAGCGACAATGCCTTTGACATCCGTTTTTCCGGCCGCAAGGCCTGTACTGCCGTGCCCGGACCGATTCTGCTGCGGGACGGCACCTTCGTTTACATCAACTACGGCGACCCTTATGAGGACCCCTACCAGATCGACTGGGAGGGCGGGCTGTTTTTGCTGAAGGAGGGCAACACGCTGATCGATGTGATCGACTTTGTGCCCCGGCCCGAATTTTACGGCAAAATCACCAGCCTCGGCACTCCCATGGCCGCAGTGGCAGACGTACGCGGCCAGAAGCTGATTCTGAACGCCTTCCAGCGCTGCCGCTTCTGGGAGGGCGGCCACCAATGTGGCTTCTGTGCCTTTTTCACCGGCGGACAGAGCCGGGGTGAGGTGAACTGCCAGGATGTGCGGGAAACCATTCAGGAGGCGCTCAAAGAGCCGGGTCGTTTTTCCGAGATCAGTCTGTCTGGTGGATCGGATTTTTCCGGCGAACCGCCCTTTTCCTGTGAGGTGGACCGGTACATCCGGGTCCTGCAGGCCATCGGGGAAAACTTCACCGGCCGCTTCCCCTGCCAGTTGATGGCACCTGCCTATCCCAAACAGCAGCTGGAACGCATCTGGCGCGAGACCGGCATCACCTCCTATGCGCCCAACATCGAGGTCTGGGGCAAGGCTCTGTTTCAGGAGCTCTGCCCCGGCAAAGAGCAATGGGTCGGCTATGAGGAATGGATTCGCCGCACGTTGGACGCGGTAGAGGTATTCGGGCGCGGCAAGGTGTGCACCCAGGTTGTTGCCGGTGTGGAGCTGGCCGCAAAGAACGGCTTTTCCGATGTGGAGGCCGCGCTGGAATCCAATTTTGAGGCCTGTGAGTTTTTCGCCAGCCACGGAGTGAACTTTTTGTGCACCATCTGGCGCCCGCACCGGGCCACCCGGCTGGGTTACCGGCCCATGCCGCCGCTGGAATACTATGTGCGGCTGGCCGAAGGGCTGCACAGCATCCGTAAAGCGCATGGACTTTACAATACAAATGACGACTATAAGCACTGCGGGAACCACCCGGACAGTGAACTGGAAAGGGGTGATTGAGGATGGAACTACCGATTTTCACCCCACTTTCGTCTGAAACGGCTGCCCTCCTGCCTGTATGGGACAATGCGGTGGCACAGGCGCAGGATCTGGAGGGTTCGCTGTCATTTTCCTGTCCCGTGGTGGCCAGCCAGAATGGCGCCACACTCTTACTGGGCCTTGCCCAGGAACGGACCGCCGCCGGACGCGCACTGGTACGGGCACTCTGGTTCGATCAGCCGGTGACTCTGTGGCTGCCGGGTAAGACCGACTGGCTTCAGCTGACTGCCCGGGCCTGGAAGTGCCACATCACCGGCCCGGTGTTCCGGGAGCTTCTGGAGCAGGCACGCCGCCGGGACCCCGCCGCTGACCTTGCCGTCGTATGGGAGCTGCTGCCCACGGCGCAAAGCTCCTCTTCCCAGCCGCCTCAGCCGGTGGACTGCCCCCTTCTGCGGGAGGCAGAAATTCATCTGGAGCTGCTGCGGCCTGCGGAAGTTGATGAACAGTAATACAAAAAGACAGGCGCTCTGCCCGGTGTATCTGACCGGGTGGAGCGCCTGTTTTTTGACTGAGGCAGCCGTTTGCCTCCGGCTTTTTGCAGGGGACAGAAATCGGCTACTTTTTGTTTCTTTTCCGACTGCGGAAAAAGGCGCAAATTCCTGCGCCGCTCACGCCGCTTCCATGCGATATCGCAGCGGTGTTTTCCGTCTCTTTTTTTACCGCCTTAATGGTGATGCTGCAAAGAGCAATTTCCTGCCCGCCTTCCGCAGCAACGGTGACCGTAGTGCTTCCCTCTTTCAAGGGTTTCACGATTGCTTTCGTTCCATCCACCGGGTCCTGGGTGATCTGTACAACACCATCGGGAGTGCTGCTCCATGTTATCTTTTTGTTTGCAGCAGGTGAGTCCAGAGAAGCTTGAATCTCGGCAGCACCGCTTTGTTCCAGACGCAGGCTGTTCTGCTTGACTACACACGCAAACAGGGACTTGGGTGGAGGCAGGTTTTTCTGCCAGCCACCGCTCCCGCAGAGTGGCAGGATCGGGAAACCCTGTGGAACGCTGTGGAGGAAACCGAAA
>ENA-OURU01002014-OURU01002014.1-human-gut-metagenome-genome-assembly--contig:-NODE-2014-length-21769-cov-9.420512_pt1 | contig 21769 bp, 15 predicted proteins | sample MGYA00242137_ERZ509064 | MGnify/ENA primary metagenome ERZ509064 (study PRJEB26280, sample SAMEA2338777) | human gut metagenome | biome: human gut; feature: human-associated habitat; material: faeces...
GTCCTCGCCCTTTTTCCTCCGTCTTCCTTGCGACTTCACCGCCCGATAAAGGCGGAATCGGGGGTTCTTCCTTGTATTCTAACCCCCTTGCCCTTTGGGCACTCTCCCTATATTTTGCGGTGTAAAACACCCCGTAAGACTACGGGGCACGGTAAGGGAAGTGGTTGGGAGTAGCTTATTTTTCTTCTTTCTTTGATACTCGCGGAATGAGAATCGATGTATATAATTGTAGGACAGCGGCGACAGTAAGCAACATAATCCAATCGGGGTCTTCTTTGAACATGAAATATGAAGAGGCTACCAAAAAGAGAGAGGAGAATGTTTCGATGTGGTAGAGTCTTTTTAACCGGAAATTTTTCCCTTTGTAACGGAATGTGAGTCTGCAAACGGCCATACCTGCGGCTCCGAAAGCATAAATGTATGGAACCCACGGCATTTTGAGCATGAACAAGGGCATAGCCGCCCCTATAATGACGGCAATGGAGGATACCATGAATAGTATATTGCGTGTTTGCTGGTTCATATTTATCGTATGTGTTATAGTGTTATTTTTTATTTTCGATGAGATAGATGTCTTCGTTGGGTTTACTCATAAGATATTGTTCGCGCGCGACTTGTTCAATGATATTTTTGTCGGTTTTCAGTTCTTCTATTCTATGGTTGTAGTATTCGGTCGTATCGTTTTGTGCCGCTATTTGTTTACGCAGGTCGTTGATTTCGGCATCGTATTTTATGCGTTGTATACAGCTGTTTTCATCGATGAAGATGATGAAAATAATGAATATGGCAAGAAATAATTTCCCGACGGAGATCCGGTTACGAATGAATGAGAATACTTTGTTTTTGTCCAGTTTCATCGGAACGAGATTGAAGTCACAGATTTTCGGGTAAAAGTACGAAAAATTTTTCTTCGGACAAATGGAGCGTCGTGTTTAGTGTTTGATTCGTTCCGTAAATTTCGGAAGTCTGTCTTAAAGTGTTTGTACAATTTATTATGCTGTGTTTCATGTCTATGATGTGGAATGCCCGGTGAATTACATCACCGGGGTTTGAAACAGAAAATCGAAAGGTTTGCTGTCTCGTAAATCTTTTATAGCATCGTCTGCATAAATTTCTCCGTTCGATAGCGGGAGTTTTTTCACTTTTGCCGACGGACTGAAATCTATTTTCTTCAAGTCGAGCCAAAATAAATTGGGGGTGAGTGTCGATTCGAAGTAATATACTTTGTTCTTTTGATCGGAGATTGACCTCCAACGGGTAGAGGAGATGTGCGGTTTGTCGGGTGTATTTATACCTAAGGGAACCGATACATTGCGCATGACACTCAATACACTGGGTACTGCGATTTTGGCATCGGAGGTTTGGGGGATTGCTTTTATGTAGAAAGAAGCTCGTACAAAACGGTCGCTCGCCCGGTTTGTTCCCGGTAACATTACCAGTCCTCCGATTTCTTCCCAATAGCGGTTAATGGCTAATTGTTCTTCATACCGAGGTGAGTTTGTCATCACTCTATATTCTTTTCCTTCGTGGATATTCAGTTTCCCGTCGAGATATTCCAAGATTGCCGTATTCCCGGTTTCGTCGGTAATTGCTAAGTGCAGGGTAGATTCGGGTCCATTGTTCGGCATGCGTGGAGCGTCTATGCGGAAGGTTTCTTTTTTCAATTCTTCGACAGCTTCGTGCACAGTTGCAAAATTGTCGAGTACATATTGGGTCCATATGCTGATTCCCATTACCGGACGGGTATCGCCCGGCAGTGAATAGACGGACTCGGGTAAAAATAGCAGGCTTGCCACCAATCCTTTTTCGTTTATTCCGTCACAGGTTCCTATATCGTATCCTGTCGCAATTACACTTCCGTATTTAGAGGTCCAATTCACGGTTTCGCCCTTGTTGTATCCGGCTCGTTTCATTCCACGAGGAAAGACGTAGATGTTCGACATAATGTCTTCTTTCCAGTCCATCGTACGGCCTGTTATTACCATTTGTTCGGGGCCGATATACACGGCGCGTGTACAGGCTTCCATAGGCTCTATGTTCCCGGTTGAAACGGCTGCCAACGCTAAAAATGCTCCTGTCATACTTTTTTTCATTATGTTCATATTTACTTTCATTATAGAGGTTGTTTTTTTAAGAACAATCGATGGGCGATTATTATCGGTTTAAAAGGAACATTAAACGGGTTCTTAGGTTTATTTAAGAAGCTGTTTTAAATTTATAGAGAAATAATATTATCATTTCAAGCAGGTATGTTCCGGCCATATTGCGCCCCTGTCTCGCATCTAGAATCCCTTGATTTTTATCAATAGCCCGCTATTGACTGCCTATCTCGGACTCCAATCTGCTTCAACATAGATCTCAATCTGTCTCGGAATAAATTTAAAACAGCTTCTAAGAATAGCGAGTGGAGTTGGCGGGTGCGTTATGGCTAAAAAGCGAGGGTCTCGAAATGCCATTCGAGACCCTCACTTTTTAAGATTTTATTTTCTCTGATCGTTGGCTTATCAGAAGCTATCGGAGAATAGTTTTGACTCGGAAACTTTGACTACTTTTCCGTATTTTTCAAGAGCCTTAGTATCGAAATCTTTCGGATTTCCTACGATGGCGATAACAACCGGTTTTCCCTTGATGTTCTCGTTGTAGAAATCGATGATGTCCTCGAATTTGAGCGTTTCGATCTTTTTCATTTTGTCGATGGCCGGATCTTGTGTATAGCCCATTCGTTTCCATGCCTCATATACGGCACTTGCAGAACGGAATCCCGGTTTCGCACTGAGGATAGATTCTTTGATATTGGTTTTTACTACGTCGAAACGTTCGGGTGTGGACGGCATATCTTTCAACAAATTCATGTAAATTTCGATAGCGTCGAGCGTTTTGTCTCCCTGAGTGCCGACAAATCCTTGAAATAGCGTGTTTCGACCGGCAACGGAGGGAGTTCCCACGATACCGTAGGAGGTATATGCCATGGCTCGTTTTTCGCGAATTTCATCTACGACGAGGCTTCCGAATCCGGCTCCAAAGTAGCTTGAAAAGGCTTCGATGAATATATCGTCTTTTACATCGAATGGTTTTCCTTCTATAAAGAAGTATATTTTACTTTGAGTCGCTTTGCTGTTGGGCAGGAAGAAAATCGTATTTTCGGTATATTGTTGTCGAGGACGTAATTCGGGAGAGGTAGAGGGCATTTCTTGCGCTTTCAACGGCAAGTTTTGGCTCAATACTTGATATACGTCGTCGAATGGCGCCGTACCTACGTAATAGATTTCACATTCGTAATTCGTGGCGGCTTGGAATTGAGTCGTCAGATCTGTAATAGAAAGGTCTATTAAATCACGAGTGGGGATGCGTTGCAGGTAGTCTGAACTATCCTTGTATAATACATATGACGTGAGGGCACTTTCCAATGTCCCGATACTGCTTTTTTCCATCTGGCGAGAGCCGAACGCGCTACCGATGAGGCTTTGCAACTGCTTGTCGTCGAGTTTGGGGAAAAGGATTTGTTTGGAAAGAAGCTGGCAGGCTTTTACCAAATCTTTTTCGTATCCGCTCATCATGACATACATGTAGTTGTCGTCCACAGCGTATGTGCAATTTGCATTTAATTCGCCCATAGCCCGTTTGAATGCCAACGGTTCGATATCGGGCAGCATACCTGCGTTGTTCATCAGGGCGACGGCATATTCGAGTTTAGGCATCTTTTTCGTTCCGATGCCGTATTTCAAAGTCATCGTGAATACGTCGTTCTCGGGGTTGAGATTGTAGAACAGTTTGCTGCGTGTGTTGATTTGCTTTTGTTGGATAGAGTTGAAGTCGCAGTATTTTACTTCGGGCATGTTGACCGGTATACTTTCTACCCATTTAGCATATTCCGATTTGGCTCCTTTTTTCGTCTCGATGGGTTTGTAATCGGGCTTTTTTAGTTTTTGTCCTTTGCTGTCGAGGTTTTTCGCTTCTTGAATATTCAAAGCGAGGTAATTGTCGTTAAAGTATTTTTTTGCTACGGCTTTCACCTCGTCGATGGTGACGGCTTTGACTTTTTCTTTGAAGTTGACGATGTCCGACGGATCGGCTCCCGTATTGAAAAGAGAGGCTAAGATATAAGCCTTCATTTCGTTCGATTCCATTTGCAGGTCGTATTCGCGTATCAGGTTTTGTTTGATAGCTTCGAGGGTCGCTTCGTCGAACTCCCCGTTTTGCAGTTGGCGCAAAGAGGATAATACGATTTTTTCTACCGATTTGTGACTGTCCCAACGATTTTGGTTCGCATCGAAAGAGGGAATGGCATTGATCATGAGAATCCCTGCATCTCGCATGGCATTTTGAGATGCGCCTACGCTCATGATGTCGCCGTCGAGTTGCAGTTTGTCGAGGATACCGGTTTTTTGTGAATTGGAGAGAAGTTGGCAACAGATTTCCAATGCGATTTCTTCTTTGTCGTTCGAAGGAACTCCGTTATAAATGAGGGCCAGCATAGGATAATAGAAAATTTTCGCGCTCTTTTCCGTGCGACCTTTGAATTGGCGGACGGGTTTCTTTTCCCGATGTATCTCGGCTCGGCGGGGAACTCTTTCGAATTTATCGCGAATCATCGGTATTGCCTCTTTGGCGTCGATGTTACCTACCAGAATGATAGACATATTCTGAGGACCATACCATGTATTATAGAAATCGATCAGTTTACTCAACTGGGGATTTTTCAAGTGTTCGGGGAGACCGATAATGGGACGGGCGTACGGGTGATCTCCGAATGCTTGTTCATAGATGAACTCTCTCATTCTCGATCCGCGGTCGTCGTTATACATGTTGTACTCTTCGTATACGGCTTCCAATTCGGTCTGGAAGCCCCGGAATACGGGGTCTATAAGACGTTCGGAATAGATTTCGAGCCATTTTTCGAGTTGCGAAGGCGGGAAAGAATTGTGGTATTCCGTTTGGTCGTAGCCTGTGCTGGCGTTTAGTCCTTGTCCTCCCATGTGGTCTACCAAAAGGGAAAATTCATTTCCTGCGGCATATTGGGCTGCTTCACGGGTCAGGTCGTTAATTTCCTTGTCTACGGCTTCGCGGGCAGCGGGGTCGCTTAATGCTGCTCGTTCGTCATACTTGGCGATAATTTTTTCATAGATGGGTTTCTCTTTTTCCCAATCCAGTGCATCGATGGTTTGGGTCCCTTTGAACATGACATGCTCCAAGTAATGAGCCAGTCCGGTGTATTGTTCGGGATCGTCGACCGAGCCTACTTTGAAAGCGATCATACCGAATACATCGGGTTTACTTTTGTCTTCCCAAATGTAAACCGTTGCTCCATTACGTAGAGTCATTACGCTAAGTTGTTGGGCTTTACCCGGAGTAAAAAACAGACATAGCGCGATAAAGCACAATAGATGTTTGATTTTCATATTGTTAAGTATTTGTGTGATTGTGTTTGCAAAATATTCCTATTCTTAGGAGCAAAAATAACATAAAATTACTAACTTGTAGTCGTTTTTGACAAATTTAATTTTGAATGTTTATAAATTTATTCTTATGAAAAGATTGTTATTTGCCGGATTACTGGGGGTGATTACCTCTCTTGGGCTTCGGGCGGGAGAGCCTACAACTATGTGGCCGTATTTATTCGATGATTTTATGGAGGCTTCTATTTATTCCAAATCGGGGAATAAAGGGGAGGCGAAAGTAAACATTCATTTATTGCGTAACGATTTGCACTATTTGAATGGTTCGCAGATATACTGTCCCGATAATCAAAACGATATCGGTCGGGTTGTTTTTGCCGACAGTACCGAATTCGTACGTTGCGAGAATTTTTTTATCGAGGTATTGGGCGAGACACCGCAAGCGATTCTCGGTCGTAGGACGACGGGCGATTTCGACCGTTTGCTGCAAGGGACGGGGGCTTACGGTACATCGTCGTCTACTTCGGCGGTCGATAATTTGTCGAGTTTACAGCTCGGCGGCATTGCCAATCTCAATTACGATATGATTCGCGTGGAGCGTGAAAACGGACAGACATTACCGGTGTCTACTCGGTTGTGTTTCATTATCGGTGGTGAAATTGTCAATGCCAATAAAAAATCTGTTTCGAAGCTCTTGCCCGAATCGAATAGAAAAGAGTTTGATGTATTTCTTAAAGCGAATAAGATCAAGTGGAGTAAGGTCGATCATTTGCAAAAGGTTCTTGAATATATTTCTCCTCTTTTAGGGAAATAGTTGTAAGATTCCATAAGAGTTTTTGATTGTGGGGTTTAACCCCCTCGCCCTTTGGGCACTCCCCCTATATTCCCTAACGGAAACACCCCGTAATGCCACGGGACACGGCAGGGGAGAGGGTGATACCTGATTTGTTACTGCCGATGTTTTCTAACCCCTCCGTCACTGCGTGCCACCTCCCCTATATTTTGCTGTGCAAAACACAGAGGAGGAGGGTGAGATGTATTTTCCTTTCGCTTCTGCTCCGATTTTATACGTGACACCCCGCAATGCCACGGGACACGGCAAGGGAGAGGGTGATACCTGATTTGTTACTGTTACTGTTACTGCCGATGTTTTCTAACCCCTCCGTCCTTCGGACACCTCCCCTATATTTTGCTGTGCAAAACACAGGGGAGGAGTTTTAAAATATCTTTCCGATAGTGAAACGTGAATCCTTGCTGTTTTAAGAGCCGACTTTCTTATTTTTCAGAATATAGGGAGGAGGGGATTCTTTTTCTTTTGTGGTCTAGTATTTTTATGTGGTGAGCAGGAGCTATTTAACCTTCTCCCCTGTGTTTCCGTAGGGAAATATAGGGGAGAGACCGAAGGAACGGCAGTTTCTGAGGAGAGGGGTTGAAAAAGATCGTTTATTTGTTCATTTTTCTCAACAGCGAGAAGAACGAACCAAGAAGCGCCGCCGCAGTTATCGGGCCTTTTGGCTTGTCGCTACGGTCGCCGTCGGGGGGGCTGCGGAACTCGCTCCGCTCAAACAGTCCTCGTCCTTTTCCCTCCGTCTCCCTTGCGTCTTCGCCGCCCGATAAAGGCGGAATCGGGGATTGTTACTGTCGCTGTTTTTTTTAACCCCTCCGTCACTGCGTGCCACCTCCCCTATATTTTGCGATGCAAAACACAGGGGAGGAGTTTTAAAATATCTCCGATAAAATGATAACTGAGATGCTCCGAAATGCTACGGGACACGGCAGGGGAGGTGGGGTAATGTTGGTAGCGGAAACGAAATTGGGTATAGATCTTTTTTCCTTATATTGTTTCGCAACGCAGGGGGAGAGATTAGATGAAAATTCGGGCAGCCTAAAAAGGTAAGAAGGAGGTAAAAACAATTTTACGAAGGAAGAGCCGTATCATTGCTCGAAACAGAGTTTTGATACGGCTCTTTGGGGTTTAGCGGTTACAATCTGTGACTTTTCAGAAGGGTCATTTAGAAGCTGTTTTAAATTTATTGAGAAATAATATTATCATTGCAAGCAGGTATGTTCCGGCCATATTGAGCCCCTGTCTCGCATCTTGAATCCCTTGATTTTTGTCAATAGCCCGCTATTGACTGCATATCTCGGACTCCAATCCGCTTCAACATAGGGCTCAATCTGTCTCGGAATAAATTTAAAACAGCTTCTTAGTTTTGACGCAATCGCTTCGTCGTTTTTATGGGTAATAGAATTTTATTCGAACTTGCGTTGCCAGAACCACATCTCGTTAAAAGTGAGGCTTACCGATATTCTGAAATGGTCTTCGGTAATGAGTTTAACGGGGGTGCATTGGCGATTGATGTACTCGAACGATACGTTGACTACCGATTTGTCTGTGGCAAGGGGAAAACCGAAACCGCAAGTGGCTCCGATTTCGTCCATATCGTTCCCGTTTATTTTCAGATAAGAGCGATTGTAGAAGATACCTGCCCGGTAGTTGACGTGTTCGAAATAGTTTCCTCCCATGTTTTTCGGACGGAATTCGGCTCCCAATGCTATTTTTAATCGGTTATTGAATTGTCCTTTGGAAGATTGTAATTGTCCGGCGGTGAGATTCGTAAATTTGGCATCGGCCCAATTCTGGTAGGTTACGTCGGCCGCTATGGTAAGGCGTTTGTCGTAGTTGTAACTGATACCGCCGCCGTATGTCGAGGCCAATGAATAATTATTTTTCATTTTCAGGGTATCGGCATCGATCGTCGTGTTGGAGCTTACATCGTAGGTACTGGTGTATGCCCGGCCCAATAGGGTTTTCCCGGGGGAGTAAACCGCACCGAGCGTGATCGTGTGCTTTTTGTTCCATTCTATGGCGTATTGGGCTCCGAACGATAAATGGTAGTCGCGTACTTTGAGCATGGTTTCGAAAATGCCGCTGCTGCCGCTCTCCGGTACTACGGTGTTGGTGTTGGTGAGGTTGCCGAAGAGGTAGCTGATGTTGGCTCCTATCGAGAATCCTTTGAAGGGTCTACCGCTTACTCCCACATAGGCTTGTGAGATGTTGCCATCGCCCGACCGGCTATCCGAGCCGTTGTCTATGCTGTTTATGAAAGAGTAGCCTACATTGGAATAGGGCAGGAGCCCCACGCTACCGGCCATGTACCGTCCCAATGGAAACTGCATGACGATGTAGTCGAGCGACCCGCTTTGGCTGTTTTCTTTTAGCGAGCCTTCTCTGGTGATTGTATTTTGATAGGTGAGTCCTATATCGAAAAGAAAAGTGAGCGAATCCATGCTTGCATAGGAAGCCGGGTTCATCACATTGATTTGCCGATTGTTGTGCAAGGCATATCCTACGCCACCCATAGCTCGTTGAGCGCCTATGGCGTTGTCACCCAAAATACCATATCCGAATCTGGAATAGGGCGAGCTTGTCCCGTTTTGGGCAAAGGCGACGAGCCCTATCGACAAGCAGATAAAGAGAATTTTATATTTTAGCATTTTCTTGTAAGATTCTGTTTAAGCCGGTTAGTACCAAGTTTTCGTCCACAAAGATGCGACTTTTTATTTTTGCAGCCAATTTTAAGGCATCTCCCCCTGTTAAAAAAACGAAAAGGTCGGGATAAACCTTGTTTAACCGGGCTATATATCCTTCTATTTCATAAGCGACGCCGAGCACAGCTCCTGCCCGCATGGCGGTTTCGGTGCTGAATCCTATTTCGGGTGTCTCTCCTGCATCGTCGATGAGGGGGAGTTTTCCCGTGTGTTCGTGCATGGCCCGTAATCTCAATCGGATGCCCGGTGCTATGTTTCCGCCGGCAAACGTACCGTCGGCGGTGAGTAGATCGTAGGTGACGCATGTGCCTGCATCGACGATGAGCACTGCTTTGTCGGGGCATTGCATGGCGGCTCCCACTACTGCGGCGATTCTGTCCAGACCTAATGTTTCGGGGGTGGCATATCCTATTTTAATGGGGAGTTCCGATGAATGGTCGAATTTTAAAAAGTAGGGTAGTCGCTGTTGCAGTATCGCTATGGCTTGGGGATCGTACTCGGTCACTGTCGAGAATATGGCGGCATCGACTTCGTGAGCATCCAAGAAGTCGATAACGGTCGTTGAGTCCCATTTCGGGTAGAAATAGACATTTTGCAATCGTCCTGCCCGAAAGAGTGCCATTTTGGTTATCGAGTTTCCTTGATCGATGATAAGATTCACAGCTTAAAATTTTAGACAAAAGTACAAAAGAGAATGTGTATGCATGCATGAACGGTTCTTTTTTTTCTCAGATTTATACTAATGGGGCGATTTTGTCTATTTTCTTTTATTTTTCAACTCCCTTTTTATACGCTTGTGTTTTCGGAATGGGGCTGTTTTTTTCTGCTCGGTGAGGTTGGGTAGGGGGGATACAAAGGACTTTCTTTGACAGGGAAAGAAAGTCCTTGTTATACTAATTCGCTTTCTTTGTTCATTCTTCTCAGCAGCGAGAAGAACGAACAAAGAAGCGCTGCCGCGGTTATCGGGCTTTTGGCTCGTCGCTACGGTCGCCGTCGGGGTCTGCGGAACTCGCTCCGCTCAAACAGTCCTCGCCCTTTTCCCTCCGTCTCCCTTGTGACTTCACCGCCCGATAAAGGCGGAATCGGGGATTGTGCTCTTGCTTGTATTCTAACCCCATCTGTTTTATTAACCCCTCCGTCACTGCGTGCCACCTCCCCTATATTTTGCTGTGCAAAACACCCCGCAATGCTGCGTGACACGGCAGGGGGAGAGTGTGATACCCGGTTTGTTGCTGCTGATGTTTTTTCAACCCCCTCCGTTTCTTTAACCCCTCCGTCCTTCGGCCACCTCCCCTATATTTTGCTGTGCAAAACACCCCGTAATGCTACGGGGCACGGCAAGGGGAGAGTGTGAGATTTGATTTTGTTGCTGCCGATGTTTTTTCAACCCCTTCTGTTTCTTTAACCCCTCCGTCCTTTGGACACCTCCCCTATATTTTGCTGCGCAAAACACAGAGGAGGAGGGAGAAACACCCTGTAATGCTACGGGGCACGGCAGAGGAGGAGGGGGAGAAGTGTCGAATGTTAATTGAATAAACGAATTGAGTTAAAATTTTGATAAGATTAGCGCTATTTGGCGATAATACGATTATAGTAGGTTCTGTTTTATATTTTATTAACATAGAATACTTCTTGTTTCTCGTATTATTTTATAATTAAATTAAGAATTATCTATTATATTGTTTCTTAATAAGTTAGTCTTGTTGTGAAAAATGTATATTTATGAATCTCCGAAAAAAGAGAATGGGTTTTATCAAAAAGAAAGCCCGAAAGGTATGTTTTCTTTCAATTTGATTTTTATATTGTGGTTTTTTTGTTATCTTTGCATGCTGAATACTTCTATGAGAAGTTGATTTGAGCATAGAGATTCGCTATTTTTATTAAGTTTTATATATATAATAAGGTTAAAAAAGGAAAGAAAAGTTTTAGTGTTAGTAGTGTGTAATGAAAAAAAACTTGACAAAGATTGTCGAGTGTGTGTAATGTGAAAAAAGAAGAAGGAATAATCGTTTATTTAAATTTAATTTCAGTCGTATGAGAAAATTAACATTGTTATTGTGCGCTCTGTTGGCTGGCATTTCGTTAGCGGTGGCTCAAACGAGTATCTCCGGTACGGTGTTGTCGGCAGAGAATGACGAGCCGGTTATCGGTGCGTCTATCTTGGTGAAGGGCGCGAATGCTTCTACTATTACCGACACGGACGGTAAGTTTACAATCAAGATCCCTGCCGGGGCATCGAGAACTTTGGTTATTTCCTACATCGGTATGGAAAAACAGGAGGTTTTTGCGCGTAATGGTATGGTCGTTAAATTGAATTCTGCCGATCATACTCTCGACGATGTCGTGGTGGTAGGTTACCAGACGATACGGAAGGAGGCCAAAACCGGTTCTATCGCGACGGTCGATGGTGATGATCTGGCTTCTATCCCCGAGACTTCGGTGGACAAGATGCTTTCCGGTAAAATGGCCGGTGTGTCGGTTTCGTCGAGCAACGGGCAACCGGGATCTGTGGCTACGATTCGGGTGCGCGGAACCAGTTCTATCGGCGCCGGTAACAACCCTTTGTATGTGGTCGACGGTATTCCCGTGGAAAGCGGTGATGTAGGCGGACTTTCCAATAGTATGAACGCGATTGCCTTGATCAACCCCAGCGATATAGCTTCGGTGACGGTGTTGAAGGATGCCGCTGCCGCTTCTATCTATGGTTCGCGTGCTGCCAACGGTGTGATTTTGATTACCACCAAATCGGGAGAATCGGGGAAATCCAAGATTACCGCCCGTGCCCGCTACGGTGTGTCCACGCTTGCCAATGACAATGACTTCGGCATGGCCAACCTCGAAGAGTATGTGCAATATCAACGCGATGCCCGTATCAATGCCGGGTATAATCCCGATGATCCCTCGTCGGAGTATTATTTTCCGCAGGCTATGGCCGGCAGACGCGCGACCAACTGGATGAAAGAGTTGACGCGTAACGGCAGCTTGCAAGAGTATGAGCTGATCGCTTCGGGCGGTGCGGGCAAGACTACTTACTATACTTCATTGTCTTATAATAAAACGAACGGTATCGTGCCGACCGTAGGTTTCGAGAAGATGCAGATTCGCGCGAACCTCGATACCGAGTTGAACAAATGGTTGAAAATGGGAACTCGTCTGCATGGCGGTTATATGAAGGTTTCCGATGTGCAAAATAGTTTGTTGGGCGATAGCGGTTTGGCTCCTACGAACCCCTTCTATTCGGGTATGGCTTTGGCTCCGACCATGAACGCTTACAACGAGGACGGAAGCTACAACTTCGATTTGCCTTTCGTGTTCAACGTGAACCCGATCGCCGCTATTCGCGAACAAGACAAATACGACAAGCAGTATAAATTCAACGGAACCGTTTATTTGGAATGGAAACCGATCAAGCAACTGACGTTCCGTACCAACAACTCTATCGAGTATGCCACGACTACCAGCCGCGCTTACAGTCCGGCTTTCGTGAACACTGCCTCTTACGGAGCTTCTTTGAACACGGCCGAGAGCCAATATCGCATATTGACTACTTCGAATACGATCGCTTATGACGACCTGTTCAACGACGACCATTCGGTGAATGTGTTGATCGGTCAGGAAGCCAATGCATATGAGTCTTCTTTCTTGCAAGGTATATCTTATCATGTGAACCAGCAACGTCCCTACCACTCTGTGGGTGTCTCGGTAGAAGACCAACGAGTGGGTGACGGTCTTACCGAAGCGGCGATGGTTTCTTTCTTCGGTGTAGCCGAATACAATTACAAAGGCCGTTATTATGTAAAAGGTTCTATTCGTACGGACGGTAGCTCTAAGTTCGGTCCCGACAGACGTTGGGGTACTTTCTGGGCTGCCAGCGCTTCGTGGAATATTCACAACGAAGATTTCATGCAGGATATCAAATCGGTACTTAATCAATTGAAATTGCGTTACAGCTATGGTGTGAACGGTAACGACAATATTGCATCCTACGCTCACTACGGTCTGTACTCCGATGTCGTGTACAACGGTATTACCGGTCAGTTGCCTTCTCAGTTGCAGAACCGCAAATTGACTTGGGAGATCAACAAGACTCACAATATCGGTATCGACTTCCGTCTGTTCGACCGTTTGAACGGTTCTATCGACTGGTATACCCGTCGTACCGAGGATATGTTGATCGCGTCTCCTCTGCCCTATACGACCGGTTTTGCTTCGCAGGCCCAGAACGTGGGTAAGATTCGCAACAGCGGTGTGGAGGTTCAGTTGGATGCCGAGATTTTCAATACCAACGACTTCAAATGGACGGCCGGCGTGAACTTTGCGGCCAACCGTTCGAAAGTGCTCGAACTTGCTCCGGGTCAGGATTTTATAGGAACGACTTTGCGTTATGTCAAGGGCGAACAGCTTTATACCTATTGGTTGTATGACTATGCGGGGGTGAATCCTCAGAACGGTAACGCGTTGTGGCGTAACGAAGAGGGGCTGTTGACCGAGAATTACGGAGAGGCTCGTCGTATCAATGCCGGTTCTCCCGAACCTCTGTGGACGGGCGGTTTCAATACCGAGCTTTCTTGGAGAGGCATATCGCTGGGCATTCAGCTCGAAGCCCGCTATGGTAACAAGGTGTTGAACCAAGACCGTTCGTTGTTCGAAGCAGACGGCTCTTACGGCGATTCGAACATTTGGAAAGGCGCCATGAATTATTGGAAGAAACCGGGCGACACCAATGTATTGCCGAAACCGGTTTACAACAATTCGAGCAACAGCTCTGCTATTTCTACCCGTTATCTCGAAGATGGCAGCTACTTGCGTATCAAGGATATTACGCTGGCATACAGCTTGCCTTCGAAATGGACCAAAAAGGCATTGATGAGCGGTGTTCGCATCTATGCCAGCGCATTGAACCTCTATACGTTCCACAACATGAACTACTGGGATCCCGAACACGGAACCTCGGGTGCTACCATCATCAGTTACCCGATGACCCGTTCGATGATCGTGGGTGTGGATATTACTTTCTAATCAATTAAAAAAGAATTGTTACAATGAAAAAAATAATTTTATCGATAGCAGTTTTAGCGTTGGCTCTTTCTTCCTGCGAGGACTTCCTGACGAAGGAGCCGCCTATGGATCAGTCAGACGAATTGGCTCTGTCGACCTTTGAAGGGATCGACGGAGCGACGGCGGGTAACTATCGGGCAGTCATCTCGTGGTATGGGGCATCGTTCCCGTTGACATTCGATGTGATGTGCGGCAACGGTATGGTAGGCCCGGTCAATACAGGACGTATGCGTATGGAACCGGCATGGAACTATACTTCGACCAGCACGATGGGCCTTTGGTCGAGCGCATATAGCGCGATACTGGGCTGTAATAAAGCACTCACGGCGATTAACGAAGGAAAATTCTCGCGCGACGGGGTAAGCGACGAGCAAATCAACAACATCAAAGCCGAGAATTTGTTCTTGCGTGCTTTGGCTTACTTCGATTTGGTACGAGTTTACGCCCAACCCTACGGTTATATCAAGGCAAACGGTATTACCGGAGTAGAAGCGATGGGTGTGCCCATCGTGTTGAAGGACGACCTCTCGGCCCGTCCCTCCCGTAACACGGTAGCGGAAGTGTATGAAAACCTCATTATACCCGACTTGGTGGAAGCCGAACGCCTGATGAGCGACAGCTATGTGCGCGCCGGGGTGAAAGATGTCGTGGCCACGGTGACGAAACCGGTTATCCAAGCCTTGATGGCACGGGTGTATCTGCACCACGAAGATTGGCAGTTGGCCGCCGATTATGCGACGAAAGTGATCAAGAACGGGCGTTTTCGTCTGCTTTCGGGCGACCGCTTCGTATCGATGTGGGACGGCTCGGTAGACGTAGCCCCCCAATCGGGCAGCGAAATCATATTTGAAGTTTACGTATCCCAGAGCGACGGCAGCCGCAGTGACCTCGGAGACTATTTGACAGCACCCGAAGTTGCAGGCGGAGCCGGTTACGGCGACGTTCGTGTGTCGAACGACCTTATCGATTTGTATGACGCAACCGATGTGCGCCTGACCGGATTGACGAAAACCAACAGCAGATATCCGGGCTACCGCTGGTCGACCAAGTATCCCGGCAAAGGCGGCCTGCTGGCCTACAATAACGTGCCGGTGTTGCGTATCTCGGAAATGTATCTGATACGTTCGGAGGCTATTTCCCGTGGAGCCACGGTATCGGGCGTAACCGCTATCGACGATTTGAACCGCGTAGCCACGAACCGTAATGCCGAGGCTTACGCCACGGTGACGCTCGATAACCTGTTCGAGGAAAGCCGCAAGGAGTTCTTGTTCGAGGGCCATATATTCTTCGATATGAAACGATTGCAGAAGTCGTTGGTTCGGACCGATTACGACTTGGATCCGCTCACGAAAAATATCGATTTCCCGAGCTATCGTTGGGCATTGCCAATTCCCGAGAACGATATTTTGAATAACAAAAACATGGATCAGAATCCCGGTTATCAAAGCAAATAAATTTTAATAGAAGACAATTATGAAAATAAGTAAATTTATATATGCGGCTGTTGTAGGAGGGGTGTTAGCTTCGTGCCAATCGGTGGATACTCCTATGTTCAGCGACAAAGATGCATTCGTGGCTTTTGACAGCAAGACCACTTCCATAGCCGAGAATGCAGCTAGAGAGGTTAAAATCCCCATTTCATTGGTGGCTTCCAAAGGGCTCGATGTGTCGGTGGGTTTTGAAATCGATACGACTGCCTATGCCGGTAAAAACGCTGCGAAAGAGGGCGTGAATTACCGTTTGAAAAATACGTCGAATACTTTGTCGTTTACCGCTGACGGCGAGATGGTCGCTTACATATCGATCGAACCTATCGATAACGACGATTATAATGGCGATGTGTGTTTCGATATCAAACTTTCTGCTCCCGAAGGCTGTAATTTAGGTGCGAACTACACGACTACCGTCACGATCAGCGATGACGACCACCCGCTGGCCGCTGCCGGAATCTTGGGAACTTATACGGCTTCGGGTGTATCGCCGTTCGAAGACGACAATGGTGCAACATTCACTTGGACTTGTGAAGTCGTGAAAGATGCAGACTATATAGATCGAGTTTGGTTTACGCAGATCGTTCCGACAGAGAGTGGAGCTGTTTACAAATCGGTAATGGGTACGGTAAGTGCCGATTTCAAGTCGATAACGATTAACGCCGGTCAGGATTTGGGTACTTATGGTAGCACTTATACTTTGTCCCTCGATTTCAATGGCGCAAGTTCGGCGACGGCTTACGTGTCGAATAACACGATTGCCATAAATACATTCGTGTTGGCTTCGGCTGCGTCCGGGGGTGAGACTGTTGGTTATCTCACGGGCGTAAGGACTCTTACATTGACAAAAGTTGAAGAATAATTAAAATCATAGAGCAATGAAAAAATATATTATAGGATTATTCTCTGCAATCTGCCTCATGGGGGCAGGTTGCACCGAATTCGAAGACTTTACGCCGGTGGATATGGGCGAAGGTCCTGCCGTAACGGTGACGGCTGAAAAAACAGCCGTGGATGCTTTCAAGGTAACCATTACTCCGGCAGAGGGAACCGTATATTATTCTTATATTGTGACCGACGAGGCGATGACTGTCGATCCCGACCAGTTGTTGCAAGCGAAATACGAAGGTTCTACATTGGTGAAAGCTGCCGAAAAACCCAGCGTGAGCGGTACGCTTTCTAACCAGAATTTAGGGGCTACGTACTATGTATATGCCGTGGCATCCAATGAAAAAGGCGTTTGCGGGGCTGTGGCTTCGGCATCTGTCGAATTGCCCGACGAAGAGGCTCCTTATTTGGTGAACGTTCCCGACGGTAATAAATATAAAGCTACGAACGGCGGACGCAGTGTCGTTTTGACTTTCAACGAGACCGTTGTTCGAGGAAGCGGTGCTATCACCTACGATGTGACGAAGGGTAACCTTACCTCTTATGCCAACGGTACGATCGAGAGTGTCGCTATCAATAATGAGTCTGTTACGATTACTTTGCCTGAAAGTGTAGTGTTCGACGAGAACGAAGCCGTATCGTATGTATTCCTCGATTTTGCCGAGGGTGCTTTCGCTGATGCCGGTGGAAATCAGTCTGCTGCATTGGTTGGTGGCGTCGATGAAGAAACTCAAACCGTTGCGGCTCCTTATTGGGAGTATACCGCTGCACAAGAAAGTGATTTTACAGGTACATTCGGATTCTTGTTCTATCAATATGATCTTCAAACACAACAACCCGGAAGTACACCTATGGGATTCGATACTGAGTTTTCATTAAAACATGCAAATAATCCTGATACTCTTGTAATAGACCATTTCTATTTTAAGGATGGGTATCCCAATCAACTGGAAGCCGAAGTGACCGATAATGGTTTTAGAATTGCTGATTTACAAATTATGGGAGTTATGCAGGTAGAAACTAATGTCGGAATGGTTAACGCTATTTTCACTTTCGCAGGACTTCCAGAGAGTGAAACCGATAATTTTGAATATGTAAACTTCGCTGAAAAAGCACAAGGCGACGAGGTTGTGTATGCGCAAGATCGTTGGTGTGGACTTTATTGCTTTAATGCCGATGCCGACCCCAGTGACAGCAATTTTAGCTTAGGGTGGTATGATTTGTGGAATGCATCTCTCTTCTTTAAAGGATCTGTTCAAGCCGCAGCCGCAAATACTAATATCCCGTCGTCGATAAAGTTGTTGAAAAACGAGATGAAATTGTCGGAAATGAAACCGTTGTCTGCAACAGAAAAACTTCATATGCAGTCCCTTATCAGACAAAATCTTAAAATGAAAAGTATTCGTTGATCCTTTTAAGGATAGAGTTATTGAGCAGCCGGTCTTTTAGAGATCGGCTGCTTTGTTATTGTCAGTACCGAGTCTGTCGTTGTAGAGTAAATCTGCGGAAGCTGGATTTAGTCGAAATCTTGTGCCTTCTCGTGACGAGAAACTTTTCGTATTTTCTTGTGAAATTTGTATATCCTTTCGTAAATAAAGGACTCTGAATAGCCGAGACATCGGGAGATGTTTCTTATAGAATCTCCGTGTATGTATTTTTTAACAATAGACCGATCGATTTCGCCGAGTGAATAGAATATTTTTGTAAAATGTTCTATATCAATCATGTTCGCTGAACAAATCCACTCCCGGATTGTTCTTAATAATCTAAGCCGTAAGAAAGAATATTTTGTCATCGCTTTTTATATAAAAAAGCCTCCGACCCTGATGAGTGAGTAATTGATACTGTAAATGGACTCCTAATGCAAATCGCTATTTGCATCATCATGGACCGGAGGCTATATAAAACCTCCTCTCGTGGTATATCTGTTCGATACCACCGCGAGTCCATTTACGGTATCAACACAAATATAAGCATATTTTTAATTAGTTTATAGTGATTTCTTAATTATTTATCGATTTTGTAATAAATAATTTTTATCTATCTTGTATTCAGATTGATAGATATTATAAAGATGCAACATAAATTTATCCTTATTTACTTATTCCTCTTTTAGACATCGACTCTTTTTTTATTCTTTTCTAACCCCTCCGTCCTTCGGCCACCTCCCCTATATTTTGCTGCGCAAAACATAGAGGAGGAGGGTGAGATGTATTCCCCTTTCGCTTCTGCTTCGATTTTATACGTGACACCCCGTAATGCTACGGGACACGGCAGGGGAGAGTTTGATACTTGATTTTGTTGCTGTCGCTGTTTTTTAACCCCTCCGTCCTCCGGACACCTCCCCTATATTTTGCTGCGCAAAACACAGAGGAGGAGGGTGAGATGTATTCCCCTTTCGCTTCTGCTTCGATTTTATATACGACACCTCGTAAGGCTGCTGGGCACGGCAGGGGAGGAGTTTTAAAATATCCTTTCGATAGTGGAACGTGAATCCTTATTTTAAGAGTTGACTTTCCTATTTTTTTTCAGAATATAGGAGGAAGGGAGATTCTTTTTCTTTCATGGTCTAGCATTTTTTATGTGGTGAGCGGGAACTATTCAACCTTCTCCCCTGTGTCGCGTAGCGGTATAGGGGAGAGACCGAAGGAACGAAGTTCCGGAGAAGAGGGGTTGAAAAGATAGCATAAGAATTTTTTGATTGTCTGGTTTAACCCCTCCGTCACTGCGTGCCACCTCCCCTATATTTTGCGTTGCAAAACACCCTGTAATGCTACGGGACACGGCAGGGGAGAGTTTGATACTTGATTTTGTTGCTGTCTCTGTTTATTAACCCCCTCGCCCTTCGGGCACTCCCCCTATCGCTGTGCGACACCCCGCAATGCTGCGGGACACGGCAGGGGAGAGGATTGGTACTTGATTTTGTTGCTGTCGCTGTATTTTAACCCCTCCGTCACTGCGTGCCACCTCCCCTATATTTTGCTGCGCAAAACACAGGGGAGGAGGGTTGAGAAGTAGCCTTTTCTTCCTATTGTTTTGTAGCGTCCCGCAATGCTGCTAGGCACGGCAGGGGGAGAGGATTGGTACTTGATTTTGTTGCTGTCGCTGTATTTTAACCCCCTCGCCCTATGGGCACTCCCCCTATATTCCTTGTAGGAACACAGGGGGAGAGGATTGATACTTGATTTTGTTGCTGTCGCTGTTTTTTAACCCCTCCGTCCTCCGGACACCTCCCCTATCGCTGTGCGACACCCCGCAATGCTGCGGGGCACGGCAAGGGGAGAGGATTGAAAGTGGTATTTCTCTGTTTTAACCCTCTTGCCCTGTTGGGCGTTTCCCTATATATTGTTACGGAAATATTGGGGGAGTGGGGGTAATTCTGTTTTTGTTACGAGGGTATTGCCGTGTAAAGAAAATAAATACTTCATTTTGTCGGATAAAAAACATAGAAAATGTTAAATTGTTGCAGAATATATTCGGATTGCCTATTTTTGTCAGTCAATATAAAAATATATTTGTAAAACGAAACCCAAAACCGATTATGAAATATAGATTATTGTTATTAGTGGCAGTGCTTTTCTCATGGATAGGTGGGAATTATGCGGCGGTAGTGCCCGAAAGCACGGCGGTAGAGACGGCCAATATGCTGTTGAGTCAACGGGGCGGCGTTCTGTTTAAAAGCGGTAAAGCCCAAGTGGAAACCATATTTCAAGGAAATGAGCCGATGTATTATATCATTCGGTTTGAAAAAGGTGGGTGGGCTTTGATTTCGGCCGAAGATACCGTAGATCCCTTATTGGGATATTCGTTCGATAGCGAGTATGTTTCGGAAGGCCAACCGGAATGGATAAAAGGTTGGTTGAAAGAATATACCGACCAAATAAAAATAGCTCGTCAAACCCCGGCTCTCCAACGTCATTATCGTTGGGCGGGCGATCTCGTAAGCCGTGCGACAGAGGATAGAATCGATCCGCTGATAACAGTAGCATGGAATCAAGATTCACCTTACAATAGTCTTTGTCCTCAAATGTCCGGCGGTCCGGGCGGTCGAGCCTACGTCGGTTGCGTGGCCGTAGCTATGGGGCAGGCTCTGACCGTAGTGCGGTATCCGTTGCGGGGACAGGGAACGAAATCCTATACATCGACGAATGCCGGCTTTTTGTCGGTCAATTTCGACAACGAACCCGATTATGATTGGGATGCGATTTTATCGGGAGCCAATAATTATAGCGAGGTAGCCAGATTGTTGTACCATTGCGGGGTGTTGATCGATATGGAATACGGTGCAGACGGTTCAGGAGCCATAACACAAAATATCCCGGGGTATTTCAGACACTATTACGGTTTCCCGGAGACATGTACGACCTATTCTCGCGACATAGATTATGCCGGAAAGGACAATGAATGGCACGAGCTTATTCAAAGCGAGTTGAAACGAGGTCGTGCGGTCATCTATGCCGGTAACGAAGGGAACCAAGTGGGACACTGTTTTAACCTCGACGGCTGGGACGGATTTACCAGTTACCATGTAAATTGGGGCTGGGGAGGTGTAAATAATGGATTTTACACGTTAGATAACTTAGGAGACCATGTACAAGGATCCTATCCCGATAATCATAGAGTGGTCGTAGGGGTGGCTCCGAAATCGGAAACCCCGTATGACATACGCCTGAGTACGACTCGCGTGAAAATAGGAACTCCGGCGGGAGTCGCAGTCGCCGATGTCACGGTATTGAGCGACATGCCTGATGCCGAATATGAATTCGAACTGAAAGGAATGATGCAATTCGGCGGTACTTATGCCGAACCGAGTTACGAAGTCCGTGACGGTAAGCTCTATACGACAAAGTTGATCGAGGACAAAGCCGTTCACAAAACTGTTTATATCAAGGCGATTCATAAAGAAAGCCGTAATTCTTATGAAAAGAAATTCGATTTGCAGCTTTCGACTTCGGGTATCGACGAAGTGCTTGCCGAAGATGTTAAAATTTATCCGGTTCCTGCCACCGATGTACTTACGATAGAAGTACCTTATGCCGAAGGCAAATATGCTATCTATAACGTGGCGGGTATGGCGTTGCAAAGCGGTGAGATTGACGATAACGTGACGACTGTCGATGTCTCGAATCTTTCGAAAGGCAGCTATATGTTGCAATACTCTACGTCGCAGGGAGTTGTGGTAAAATCGTTTATCGTGAAATAATTTGTATGATTAGCCATAGTGTGGAAACGCCTCGGGGAACCGGGGCGTTTTTTTAATCCCTTGTGTCTTTACCGCCCGATAAAGGCGGGTATTTTCCCCGTGCTTTTGATTTCTTTCTCAACCCCCTCCCTTTTTAACCCCCTCGCCCTATGGGCACTCCCCCTATATTCCTTGTAGGAACA
>ENA-OURU01002019-OURU01002019.1-human-gut-metagenome-genome-assembly--contig:-NODE-2019-length-21731-cov-5.955204_pt1 | contig 21731 bp, 20 predicted proteins | sample MGYA00242137_ERZ509064 | MGnify/ENA primary metagenome ERZ509064 (study PRJEB26280, sample SAMEA2338777) | human gut metagenome | biome: human gut; feature: human-associated habitat; material: faeces...
GGTGTGGTTCGTGGAGGTGGAGGGCAACGAGACGGTCCCCGCCAGGAAGATTCTCCTGGCAGCTGAGGAATGCGGCGTAAAATTCTGGGCTAAGTCTGGGGAGATCCGAAGTGAGCAGGTAAAAAATCAAATTTTAAACCTGGTGCCGGAGCTTCAGTGGGCGGGGGTCAATTTTTCCGGAGGCTTGGCAGTCATCTCCGTCCGGGAACGGCTGCCGGAGGAGCCGGTTCGGGGGCGGAGCTCCATCACCAATGTGGTAGCCGCCCGGGACGGGGTCATTGTCTCCATGAGCGTGCTGGGCGGCCAGTCCCTGTGCCAGGTGGGCCAGGCGGTTCGGGCAGGGGAGCTATTGGTGACGGGATGCGTAGACCTGGAAACTCATACCCAATTTACCCACGCTGACGCAGAGATTTATGCCATGACGCAACGAACTTTGACGGCAGTCTATCCCCAAACGATCACCCGGAAGGCCTACACCGGCCAGGTGATCCGCCGCTATAGCCTGGTGGTAGGGAGAAAAAGAATAAATTTATCCGGAAACAGTGGAATTTCTGATGCCAGTTGTGATAAAATGACGGAGAGGAAAGCTCTGACTCTTCCCGGCGGCTTTTCCCTGCCCGTAACTCTGGTGGTGGAGACCTACCGGCCCTATGAGGCCGTCCAGACCCAGGTGCCCCAGGCCCAGGCCCAGGCGGCCCTCTGCGAGTATGCCCAGCGGTCAGTACTGGGCGATATGATCGCCGGAAAAATTCTGGGGCAGGAGCCTGCATTTCGGGAAGCGTCCGGCCTCTTTTGGATGGACATGACTTGCGCTTGCCAGGAGATGATCGCCAGGCAGCGTCCGGCAGAACTGTTTGAAGGTGAAGATACAAATGACTGAACGAATTGTAAACGTAGAACGTGTAGAGGACCTCATCAGTGTCTTCGGCTCCCTGGATGAGAATATCCATCGCATTGAGCAGGAGCTTGGGGTCCAAATCCTGAACCGGGGCTCGGATCTGAAAATCTCCGGTGAGGAGGAGGCGGCGGACAAGGCGGCCCGCACCATCGAGGGCCTCATGGCCTTGGCCTCCAAGGGAGAAATCATCGATGAGCAAAAGGTCCGATACCTCATCACCCTGGTCCAGTCTGGAAATGACGACCAGGTTGCCCAGATGGCCCGTGATGTGGTCTGTATTACGGCCAAGGGCAAGCCCATCAAGGCCAAGACCATAGGCCAGCAGAAGTATATGAAGGCCATCCAGAAGAACACCATCACCGTGGGTGTGGGTCCTGCCGGTACCGGCAAAACCTACCTGGCTGTGGCCGCCGCCGTAGCCGCTTTCCGGGAGCGGACTGTGAACCGGATCATTCTGACCCGACCGGCGGTGGAGGCCGGGGAGCGCCTGGGCTTTTTGCCCGGCGATCTGCAAAACAAGGTAGACCCCTATCTGCGGCCACTGTATGACGCTCTGTACGACATGCTGGGCCCCGAGACCTACCAAAAGTACTTGGAGCGGGGCAGCATTGAGGTTGCGCCCCTGGCTTATATGCGGGGCCGTACCCTGGACGACAGCTTCATCATCCTGGATGAGGCCCAGAACACCTCCCGGGAGCAGATGAAAATGTTCCTTACCCGTATGGGCTTCGGCTCCAAGGTGGTCATCACCGGCGATGTGACCCAGATCGACCTGCCTGCCGATAAGACCAGCGGCCTCAAGGAGGCCATTCGGGTACTGAAAAACGTGGAGGGCATCGGCATCTGCGAGCTGACAGACCAGGACGTGGTCCGCCATGTGATGGTCCAGCGGATCATCAAAGCTTATGATGACTACTATGCCCGCAACGAGCGCCGCCGGGAGAAGAAGTAACGCCGGAAAAAGCGCCGCCCCTGGGGCGGCAGGAAAGGGAACAGCGTATGGGAACCTTTCTAATGGGATTGATTTTTCTGTATGTGGATATCAGAGTGTATACGGTGTCGATTCTGCCGGCATTTGTGGGATATCTGCTGCTTCTGTCCGGTATGCGTTCTGTCCCGTCCTGCCGGTCGTTTGAGCAGGGCTGCCCTGATGCTGTGATCGGTGCGATATACAGTGGTATCGTCTGGCTGATGAGCCTTCTGGGAATGGAACCCACGGGATTTGCTGCCCTGGTGATGGCCTTGATATCCCTTGCGCTCCAGATGCTGGTGACCTATCGGTTGTCCCGGGGGATGGAGGAGTTGGAGAATACCACCGGTCTCGCCTTGGAGAGCGACAAGCTGATGACTGCCTGGATCATTTTGATGATCCCTGGTGTGTGCGGCCTCTTCCTGATGCCCTTCCACAGCTTGCTGGGCATTTTGACCTACCTGGCTGCGCTGGTGTTTTATATGTCTCGGTTCAAATATTCCTATGATATTTGGCAGACAGAGACAGCGAAGGAGGCACGCATATGACCAGATTTTCCTGGTTTGGCTATGAGGCAGAGGTCGACGAGGCAGCTACCGCCGCCTGGTATGACCAGGCAGAGGACTGGGGCTGCGCCTGCGGCCACTGCCAGAATTTCCTGGCTCTGGCCAGGGAGCGGCGGCTGCCGGCGGAGCTTCTGGGGATTCTGGACAGCCTCTGCATCCCGCCGGAGAAGGCCACCTATGTCTGTGAGCTGTACCACGACAAGACCTGGGAGGAAAAGGGCCTCCTCTACCAGTTCTCCTGGCGTGTGGCCGGAGAGATCAAGGCAAAGCCTGCCGGAGAGGACCGGGGGCCCGGTTGGGGGCCGGGGGTCGAGTTCGCCTGGGGTGAGTGGAGCCTGGGGCATGAGGACTATCCCTACGGGGCGCCGGACTTTCCCGTGCCCCACTTTGACCTGGAATGTATTATGTACCTGCCCTGGGTCATGGACGAGCCCGTCGACGGGCAAAAGGAGGAATAAGACCATGGCGAAGCGTCATTATATCCCGGTGACGGCGGATGTACCGGGAGCGGCCAGCGAGGGCAACTGCGCCCTCATCCGCAAGGCCATCCGCACGGCTCTGGCCCTGGAGGGGGTCACCGCCCCCTGTGAAGTGGATGTACTGCTCACCAATGATGAGGGCATCCATCAGATCAATCGGGATATGCGAAATGTGGACAGGCCTACCGATGTCCTCAGCTTCCCGGAATTTGACCTGACGGCCGGTGATCCGCCTCAGGCGGAGGATGAGGAGCTGCTGGACCCAGCTACGGGACTGCTGCCCCTGGGCGACATGGTGATCTCCATGGAGCGGGTAAAGGCCCAGGCCAAGGAGTACGGCCATACCAACCGCCGGGAACTGGCCTATCTCACGGTCCACTCCGTGCTGCACCTGCTGGGCTACGACCATCTGGACGAGGGGCCCCAGAAGGCGCGGATGCGGGAGCGGGAAGAGGCTATCATGGCCGAGCTGGGGCTGGAGCGGAAAGCGGAGGCACAGCCGTGACCTGCCCCACGGTTCCGACCTGGTATGCTGAAATAGCTCCCGAATATGATGTAAAACCGCTGACAGAGGCGGATATCCCGGCGGTACTGGCGCTGTGTGAAGGCAATCCCCTCTTTTATAAGCACTGCCCGCCACCGCCCACGGCGGATGGGATACGCCGGGATCTTACTGCCCTGCCGCCGGGCCGTACCCTGGCGGACAAGCACTTCCTGGGCTTCTGGAAGGGAGACCGCCTGGCGGCGATACTGGATCTGATCGAAGGGTATCCGGCGGCGGATACCGCCTGGATCGGACTCTTTATGACGGCACGGGAGACACAGGGAGCAGGGCTTGGTTCTGCTCTGGTGGAGCAGCTTCTGCTGTGCCTGAAAAAACTGGGCTATGTCCGGGTGGGGCTGGCTTATGCCAAGGGAAACCCTCAGAGCAAGGCCTTTTGGCAAAAAAATGGCTTTTCCTGCACAGGAAAAGAAAAACCTTCTGATGGGTATACTGCTGTTATCATGGAGCGGTGCCTGGAGGAGGAAAATACAGATATCAGTAACCGGTGAATTGCTCAATACCGGAAATATATAGAAAGTTGAGGATCATCTATAATGAATGAGATCAAAAAGACCGCTATGATCGCTATTGTGGGCCGGCCCAATGTGGGCAAGTCCACGCTTACCAACGCCCTGGTGGGGGAGAAGGTGGCTATCGTCTCCAGCAAGCCCCAGACCACCCGCAATCGTATCTGCGGTGTGGTAAACCGTGGGGATACCCAGTTTGTACTGCTGGATACCCCGGGCCTCCACAAGGCCCGGACCCGTCTGGGGGATTACATGGTGAAGGTGGTCCGCCAGAGCGTGGCGGATGTGGACGGCGTGTGCCTGCTGGTGGAACCCATTGCCAAGATCGGCGCCCCGGAGCAGGCTCTCATCGACCGTATCCGGGAGGAGAAGCTCCCCGCCGTGCTGGTCATCAACAAGATCGACACTGTGGAGAAGCCCCAGCTGCTGGAGGTGATGGCAGTATACGCCGCCGCCTTTGCATTTGACGCTATCATCCCCATCTCCGCCGAGAAGGGGGATGGGCTGGACATCCTTATGGAACAGCTGGAAAAATACGCCGCTGAGGGACCTCAGCTGTTCCCGGAGGGCATGACCTCCGATCAGCCGGAGCGGCAGATCGTAGGGGAGATCGTTCGGGAGAAGCTGCTGCGGAATCTGGATAAGGAGATCCCTCACGGCACCGCCGTGGAGGTGACCCGGTTCTCCGAGCGGGATAACGGGATCATCGACCTGGATGTGACCATCTACTGCGAGAAGGCCAGCCATAAGGGTATTATCATCGGCAAAAACGGCGAGATGCTCAAGAAGATCAGCAGCCATGCCCGCCAGGACATTGAAAAATTTATGGGCACCAAGGTCTACATGGAGACTTGGGTGAAGGTAAAGGAAAACTGGAGAGATAACGTCAATTTCATCCGGGATGTGGGCTATCGGGAGGACTGATAGCTGGGGTGGTAATTTTCCCCGCCATAACTTCCCACGGATGTCCCGCATCCGGCCGGACCACTCTATAGGTGGGAGGCGGAGCTATGGACGAACAATTTTGGACGCTGTTTCAGGAGACCGGCGCGCCGGAGTTCTATCTGATGTATCGGGAAGAGGCGCAGCCGAACAAAGACTCTGACAAAACATAACCGGGCGGCGGCAGCGCCGCCTACATAAGCGAGGGACATATGGCCAAGGAACGGACAGTGGTAAAGGGGATCGTCCTGCGGGGCGTGGATACCAAGGAGAGCGACCGCATCCTGACGGTGCTTACCGCGGAACTGGGAAAGGTGGCGGTGGTGGCCAAGGGGGCCAGGAGCCGCCGCAGCCGCGTCACTGCTGCCACCCAGCTGCTGGTGTACTCCGACATGGTCCTCTCTGAGAGCCATGGCTGGCAGATCCTCAGCGAAGCCAACACCATTGCCCTCTTCGACGGCGTGCGTCAGGATGTGGAGCTTCTCAGCCTTGCCAGCTATTTTGCAGAACTGACAGAATCGGTCACTCTGGAGGGAACGGAGTCCGGGGAGATCCTGAGCCTCCTCCTCAACGCACTGTATGCTTTGGGGGAGCTCCGCAAGCCGCCGGAGCAGGTAAAAGCCGCCTTTGAGCTGCGGCTCATGTCCCTGGTGGGCTTTGCCCCGCTGCTGGATGGCTGCGCGGTTTGTGGAGAGGCGGACCCGGCGGAGCCGGTACTGGATATCCGGGGTGGTGTCCTCCGCTGCCGCCGCTGCGGAGGAGAGAATGGGCTGTCCCTGACACCGGGGACTTTGGCCGCCATGCGCCATGTGGTCTACGGGGAGGCCAAACGCCTTTACAGCTTCACCCTGGCCCCGGAGGACCAGAGGAGAATGAGCCTGGCCGCTGAGGCCTATGTCCGGGCTATGCTGGAGCGAGACTTCCGTACCCTGGACTTCTACAAGTCCCTCCGGGGGGCAATGCCCACGCCGGAAGGGGAAAAATCATAGACAAATTGTAATATTTTGCCGAAAATCAACGGACTGTATTGGAAAATGGCTCCTTTTCTCAAGAATGGGCTGGCTTCCCATACAGCTGTGGTTTTCAGGAGAAGGAGATATGAGCGAATTATTTGATAAATCCATCCGCACGCTGGAGCTGCCGGCGATCCTGCAGATGCTGGCGGACCAGACCAGCTGCGAGGCCGCCCGGGCCAAAGCTCTGGCGGTGACACCCTCCACCGACAAGCAGGAGGTGGAGCGGCTCCAGGACGAGACCGACGCCGCCCGGGAGATGATCGGCCAGCGGGGCAGCCCCGCTTTCTCCGGCATCAAGCCGGTGGCGGAGAGCCTGTACCGGGCAGACCGGGGGGGTGCTCTCAACACCCGGGAGCTGCTGGACATTGCCGGAGTGCTGCGCTGTGCCCGGCGGATCAAGGAATATTGGGGGGACGGCGGCGGCAAAAAGACCGCTGTGGACCACCTGTTCAACTCTGTAAAGGGGAACCGCTTCCTGGAGGAAAAGATCACCACCGCCATTCTGGAGGAGGATGTGATCGCCGATAACGGCAGCCCGGAGCTGGCGGATATTCGCCGCCACAAGCGCAACGCCGCTGCCAAGGGCCGGCAGATCCTCCAGAAGATCATCTCCTCCCAGAGCTACAGCAAAGTGCTCCAGGAGGCTATCATCACCCAGCGGGATGGCCGTTTCGTGGTGCCGGTGAAGGCGGAGTTCCGGGGCAGCATGCCTGGCCTCGTTCACGATGTCAGCTCCAGCGGCGCCACCATCTTCGTGGAGCCTATGGGCGTGGTCCAGGCCAATAACGAGCTCAAGGAGCTGGAGGCCAAGGAGAAAAAGGAGATCGACCGAATTTTACGCTCCCTCTCCGCCGAGGCCGCCGCCTACCAGCGGGATATCCTCTGGGACTATGAGATGCTGGTGCAGCTGGACCTGATCTTTGCCCGGGGCCAGCTGAGTTATAAAATGAACGGCAGCCGTCCGGAGATCAGGAAGGATGGCAGCGTTACCCTGCGCCACGCCCGGCATCCTCTGCTGGACAGCGCCAAGGCGGTGCCTATCGACCTGGAGCTGGGACGGCGGTTCGACACCCTGGTGATCACCGGCCCTAATACCGGCGGCAAGACCGTGAGCCTCAAGACACTGGGCCTTCTCACCCTGATGGCCCAGTGTGGGTTCCACATCCCGGCGGACTACGGCAGCGCCGTCAGTGTCTTTGACCGGGTGCTGGCGGATATCGGTGATGAGCAGAGCATTGAGCAGAGCCTCTCCACCTTCTCCGCCCACATGGTGAACATTGTGAAGATCCTGGAGGAGGCTGACGGCCATAGCCTGATCCTCTTCGACGAGCTGGGGGCGGGCACCGACCCGGTGGAGGGCGCGGCCCTGGCTATTGCCATCATCCAGCATGTCCGGGAGAAGGGGGCCAAGGTGGCTGCCACCACCCACTACGCCGAGCTGAAAACCTTCGCCATGACCACCGAGGGAGTGGAGAACGCCAGCTGTGAGTTTGACGTGGAGACCCTGCGGCCCACTTATAAGCTGCTTATCGGCATCCCTGGCAAGTCTAACGCTTTTGCCATCTCCCAGCGGCTGGGGCTGGACCCGGCGGTGATCGAGACCGCCAAGGCCCAGATGGACAGCGAGTCCATCCGGTTTGAAGATGTACTGACCCAGCTGGAGGCCAAGCGTCAGAGCCTGGAGAAGGATAAGGACGAAGCGGAGCGTCTGCGTGCCCAGCGGGAGGCCGACGCCAAGCGGGCCCGGGAGTTCCGGGAGCAGATGGAGCGGGCCAAGGAGAACGCCCGTACCCGGGGCGAGGCCGAGGCCCGGCGGATCATCCGGGAGGCCAGAGCCCAGGCGGACCAGGTCATGGCAGAGCTGGACCAGCTGCGCCGCCGGCAGGAGAAGGCGGCGGATTGGCAGAATATCAACGACGCCAGGGCCGCCATTCGGGGCCAGCTGAATCAGGCGGAGGAGGCGCTCCATTTCAAGGAGGAGAAGGAGCCTATTCCCGCTCCCAGCCGTCCCATTCAGGTGGGCGATCTGGTGGAGCTGGGGGGTACCCGCACCAAGGCTACCGTCACCGCAGTGAACGGCGACCGCCTGCTGCTGCTGGCGGGACATATGAAACTCACCGTGAAGGCCAGCGAGGTACGTCTGGTGGAGGAGGCGGAGGTCCAGGAGAAGAAGGCCGCCCAGCGCCAGGTCCAGACTACGATTCGACTGGCAGGGGCCCGGGCCGCCTGCAATGAGATCGACCTCAGGGGCATGATGACCGATGAGGCAGAACTGGCGGTGGAGCGGTTCCTGGACAATGCTGTTATGGGCAAACTCAATGAGGTGACTATTATCCACGGCAAGGGGACCGGCGCCCTTCGCAAGGCGGTCCAACAGCAGCTGCGCCGCCACCCGAGAGTAAAAAGCTTCCGCCTGGGCCGCTACGGCGAGGGGGAAGATGGCGTCACCGTGGTGGAGCTGAAGCAGTAATCCGCAGAAGGAAAGTGCCCTCCACAGAGGAACCCTCGCCGTACCCGCCGCTTTGCGGCGCACAAGCATGTTTGCCGGAGGCGAACATCTTGGCGCAAGGGCGGATTCATTCCGCCCGCGCAAGTGAAATAAAGGCGGGGACCCCACGGGGCCGACCCCGTGGGGCGGAGGGGGAAGATGGCGTCACCGTGGTGGAGTTGAAGCAGTAATCCGCAGGAAGGAAAGGGCTGCCCAAAGCGTTTTCCTGCACATTTTTACGCATACCGCGTAAAATAGAAAGAGCGGCTGCCGAACGAATGATTTCTGTATTTTCGGGAAAAATTAATTTATATTGAGGCTGATTCCAGGGAATATCTTGTCTAAAGTGAGTGCTTTTTGTAAAATTTCCCACAAAATGGTAGTCTGCCGTTTTGATTGAAAGAATAATTTTGTGGAATGTGCCGTTGACGGGAAAAGAGAAATTTGCTAACATATCCGTATATTCCCGAACTGCGGATAACAGCTTGCAGAGATTGCGATAGAAGAGGAGAATAGAGGCCTATGTATACTCAGGAAGTAACCATCAATAACGAGGTCGGTTTGCACGCGAGACCTGCCACCTATTTCATCCGCAAGGCCAATGAGTTCAAGAGCGGTATCTGGGTTGAGAAGGACGAGCGGCGTGTCAACGCCAAGAGCCTGCTGGGCGTTCTGTCCCTGGGCATTGTCAAGGGTACCACCATCACCCTGATCGCCGATGGTTCCGATGAGAAGGAAGCTGTTGAGGCTCTGGCCGAGCTGGTTCGTTCCGGCGACTTTGGAGAATAATTGGACGGCGGATAGAAGACTGTTTCGGTAACACGAAGCAGTCTTTTTTCTTTTTCGGAAAAAAGGAGAGGCAACATGACCAAGGCAGAACTGCTGGAAAAAGCCAACAGCCTTCCTCTGGCACCAGGGGTATACCTGATGCATGGTGAAGATGGTACCGTGATCTACGTGGGGAAGGCCAAAAAGCTGAAAAACCGGGTGAGCCAGTACTTTCAGGAGAACCGGGGCCACGACTTCAAAACCCAGACCATGGTCAGTCAGGTGGACGACTTTGAGACCATCATCGTCCGTACGGAGTTCGAGGCCCTGGTATTGGAAAACGCTCTCATCAAACAGTATATGCCCCGGTACAATATCCTCCTTAAAGACGATAAGGGCTACCCCTTTGTCCGACTGACCAGGGAAACCTACCCCCGCTTCTCTATGGTCAGCCGCCCGGCGGCGGATGGTGCCCGGTACTTTGGCCCCTATGGCGGGCGCTATGAGACCCGCTCTGCCTTGGACGCCATTGCCGCTGCTCTGAAGCTGCCCACTTGCAGCCGCCGCTTTCCCAGGGATATCGGCAAGGAGCGGCCCTGCCTCAACTACCACATGGGCCGCTGCGACGGCTTCTGCCGGACTGCCATGACTGCCGAGGAGTACAACCGCCGTATCGACATGGCGGTACAGCTGTTGGAGGGGAAGATCCGTGCTGTCACCGAACAGCTGGCTGGGGAGATGGAACAGGCGGCGGAGGATCTGCGCTTTGAGGAGGCTGCCGCCCTCCGGGACCGCATCCAGGCCATAAAAGTCCTCAGTAAACGGCAAAAGGTCATTGCCGGCGTCTGTGCCGACACCGATGTGTGGGGGCTGTACCTGGGGGCCAAGTGCTGCTATGCTGTCCTCCACTACGAGGAGGGGCAGCTCACCGGCCGGGAGGCGGAGCTCTTTGCCGCCTCTGTGCTGGAGGACCGGGGGGAGATCCTCTCCGCCCTGCTGCTGCAATACTATGGCGGCCGGCCGGCCATCCCCAAGGAGATCTGTATTCCGGTGGATATTGATGACCGGGAGGCCCTCGAGCAGCTGCTGGCGGAGAAGGCGGGTCACAAGGTGGCCGTGAAGATCCCCCAGCGGGGGGAGCGGGCAGAGGTGCTGTCCATGGCGGAAACCAATGCCCGGGAGGAGGCGGAACGTCAGACCACCAGTGCCGAGCGGGCAGACAAGACCATGGAGCTGCTGGGTAAGCTCCTGGGCCTGGGGGATACCCCCAAATGGATGGAATCCTACGACATCTCCAACACCGGCGGGGATGACATTGTAGCCTCCATGGTGGTGTTCCAAGGCTCCCGGCCTGCCAAGGACCGTTACCGCCGCTTCCGCATCAAGTCCCTGGAGGGGCGGCCTGACGACTACGCCTCCATGGAAGAGGTGCTCACCCGGCGGCTCCAGCGGTATATGGAAGAGGACAAGAAGTTTATGCCGCTGCCGGACATCTTCCTGATCGATGGCGGAGAGCAGCACGCTAAAGTGGCCCAGCGGGTGGTGGAACACTTTTCCCTGGCGATCCCGGTATTCGGCATGGTGAAGGACGACCGCCACCGGACACGGGCCTTGGTGACGCCGCAGGGCCGGGAGATCGGTATTCAGAACTATCAGGCGGTGTTTGCCCTCATCGGCCGTATCCAGGAGGAGACCCACCGCTTTGCCATTACCTACAACCGCCAGAGCCACGGCAAGAGTGTCCGGGGCTCCACTTTGGACGCTATCCCCGGTGTGGGAGAGGTCCGGCGGGCGGCGCTGCTGCGGCATTTCAAGAGCCTGAAGGCCATCCGGGAGGCCACGCTCCCAGAACTGGAGCAGGTGGTGCCGAAAAATACTGCCCAGGCAGTCTATACGTATTTTCATCCTCCGGAGGAGGAATAAGGAAAGCCCCCGGCCAATGGCCGGGGGCTTTCCTTTAGTTTTCTCAGGCAACATGCCGCCGCAGCCGTGCGGACAGGGCCAGAGCCAGGGCGATCTTAACGAGATCAGGGCCGATAAAGGGGATCACGCACCAGCCCAGCACCGTCCACAGACCCACAGGGCCGGAGGCCTGGGTGTAGACCACCATAAACCAGGCGGTACCGAATGCGTAACAGACGACAAGACCCAATACCATACCGAGACCCAGAGCCCACAGGCTTTTTCCCAGAGCGGCCTCCACCGCCCACATGGTCAGTGCACACAGAAGAAAGCCCAGGATATAGCCGCCGGTACTACCCATCAGAGGTCCGAAGCCTCCGGTAAATCCGGCGTACACCGGCGCGCCTACCGCGCCCAGCAGCAGATACACCAGCACTGCCAGAGAACCCCGACGGCCTCCCAGCAGACCGACAGACACAAAGACCCCGAAAGTCTGCAGGGTGAAGGGTACTGTGGTGGGAATAGAGATCCAGGCGCATATGGCCATCAGTGCCGCAAATACGGCCACATAGACCAGGTCACGGGTGGACATATGCTTTTTGACAGCAGCGGTATTTTCCATGGGACTTCCTCCAGAATAATCTATTTTGCATCGGTGTTACTGTATCATGTTGATGGTGCATTGTCAACCTATAATTTTTATATAGTTTACTAATGGGGGAAGACAAAGCCCCGGCGGATTGTTCCGCCGGGGCTTTATTTTCTGGTTATGGTGAGGTCACCGTCTCCAGCAGCTGGCCGTCGCTGTCGTAGAAGGTCAGAATATAGGAAAAGCTCAGGCGGTCCGGGCCGTCCATGTCCAGAAAAGCCAACATGGTGTCCTCGGTCCGGCTGAGGATCTGCTCCTCCTCCGTGGCATCCTCCTGCATGTCGAGATGCCGGTACTGGTGCTTGAGCTGGAAGAAGAACACGCCCTCCTGCCGCTCACCTTCAAGCGAATAGGTCAGAGTCACCGGAACCTTATCGCTGTCAATATAGACTTCCTCACTGCCGAAATCCAGAAACAGCCGGGCTGAATCCGCCTGGGGCGGCGGGTCCACAGCTATCAGGGCCGGGTCAAGGTAGCTGTTGGCCTTGTCCTGGTACCGGGTCCTGTCCGGCAGCACCACTAGGGTGGCGGTGTCCCTGCTGCGGGGCCAGAGGGTCAGCCTGTAATCCTCCGCGTAGGCGTGGACGTAGTCGGGACTGAGACCCACCAGCATGTCCCGGTCATTCCCTTGCCGCCCCTGATAGGACCAGACCACCGTGGACTCCGGTACCAGCCGCTGCCGCTCCCGGCGGTGGAGCTCCATCTCCTGGGTGGGCAGCGGGCAGCCTCCGGCGTACCAGATCACCAGGGCCAAAAGGGCCGCGATCAGCATATTGCGGAGAAATCTCCGCCGATGCCGCTGTGCCATCAGGAGATCACCCCCTTGCTGAGATCTACCCGAAGAACGTCGCCGCCGCAGCCCACGGGAATGTCAACCCAGTCCGGGATGAACCAGTCATCGAGCTCCCGGGTCTGGTTCAGCTCTACCCGCAGCCAGGTGGTGGCGCCCCGCTGGGCGGTTTCGCAGAACAGAGAGAGTGGCTCGTCTGTTTCAGGGGGCGTATCCGTGTCGTAGCCGTAGGTGTTGCCGTCGCTGTCCACCGGCATGTGATCCAGGATCATAAACTGGCTGCCGCTTAGGGGCTCCCAGAACCGCCAGGTGCTTGCTTGCAGGGTGATGACCAACTGCCGTACCGCATAAGAGTCCCCGGCATCCTCGCCGGAGATGGTCCACTCCTCCACCCAGGCCCCGGACACGGTGAAGCGGTAGTGTCCTAAGTCTACGCTGCCATCAATATCCCAGACTTGGGGGACACGGATCTCTTTGGTGTAGTCTGCGTAGTATTCCCGTGTGTAGGAACCCTTTTCCACTGAGAGGGGAAAGGCGGGGCTGTCCAGATGGTATTGGATGTCCTCCCACAGCTGGGGGAGGGCGGAGAAAATAGTTATCAGGATGGCGATGGCCAGGACCCACTGGCTCAGCCGCCAGAGCCGGCCCCACCAGGGGCTGTGGACCCTTGCCAGTTCCTCCGCCAGGGCAGAGGGGTCCCCCATGGCGGCGGTGGCCGCCTCCTCCGCCTCGTAGGGGGAGAGACCTTTGGCTTTTCCTGCCTCCATCCGGTCCTCCAGATGATCCTGAAGTTCCTGGCGTACCGCCTTCCGATCGGGCAGAAAGCGGATCTTTTCCGTAGCAAGATCCAGCCAATATTCGGCGTTCATGGCTCCACCTCCTAGGCACCGGCCAGAATGGCCGTCACCGCCCGGGAAAAGGTCTGCCACTCCTCCTTTTTCTCCTCCAGGGCCTGGAGACCTGCCGCTGTGAGGCGGTAGTACCGCCGCCGGCGTCCTGCCGGGGTCTCCTGCTCCCGGGCGGTCACCAGCTTGGCCTTCTCCAGACTGTGAAGGATAGGGTACAGGGTCCCTTCCTGCAGCTGAAATACCTGGTTAGAGCGCTTTTCCAGCTCCTCAATGATCTGATAGCCGTACATCTCCCCCTCTTTCAGCAGAGCGAGCACCAGGGTGGCAGTACCGCCGGGAAGGGCTGCCTTGTCGCCGCGTGCCATGAGACACACCTCCGTTACCTAGATTATCTAGGTATATTATACCTGGATGATCCAGGTATGTCAAGAGAGGAGAAACATGGCAGAGAAGATGGAGTTTTTCATCTCGCAAGGATGGGATAGACGGCGGGCGGAGCCGGCGCAACAAAAAGCGCCAGGGGGAAATTGAACGGTAAAAAAGGAGAAAAGATGGACGTGTGATGGGAATTGACACTAATTTTTCCCGTGCATCCGGCTGCAATTTTGGCAGAATCCTCCGTTTTATGCAACGTATTCCTGTGGTATACTGCAAGAGTGGAAATTCAAGACCCGGAGAGGAGAGGTCACCTATGCGCGTGATCGACATGCATACCCACATTTTCCCTGAGAAAGTTGCGGAGAAGGCTACACTGGCCACCGCTGAATATTTTGACCTGCCTGAGCCCCCCAACCACTACGGCACCGTGGGGGAGCTGGAGGATGTGCTGCGGGAGGCGGGCATCGACTATGCCATGGTTTTTTCCGCCGCTACCTCTGCCCATCAGGTGGAGCACATCAACCGCTACATCCTGTCGGAGGCGGAGAAGGAGCCTAAGTTCATCCCCTGCGGGACCCTCCATGCCGACTACGAGAACTACAAGGAGGAGCTGCGCTGGATGCGGGACCACGGCATCCACGGCGTCAAGATCCACCCGGAGTTCCAGCATTTTGCCCTGAATGATGCCCGGCTGTTCCTGATGTACGAGGAGATGGAGAAGAACGATATGTTCCTCATCGCCCACATGGGCGATCCCCGGGTGGATGTGTCCGGCCCCTCCCACATGCTGCCTATTGCGGAGACCTTCCCCAAGCTGCGGTGTATTGCCTCCCATCTGGGAAACTGGGGGGACTGGGATGTGGAGAAGATCCGGCCCCTGGCCAAGCTACCCAATGTCTATACGGATATCAGCAGCTCCTTCAGCTATGTAAAGGACAAGAAGCCGCTCTACGATATCCTGCGCTGCTACGATCCCACCCATGTGTTTTTCGGCAGTGACTACCCCATCTGGTGCCCCAAGAAGGAACTGCAGAAAACCTTGGAGCTGGACATCCCCGGCGAGATGCTGGAGGATATCCTGTTCAACAACTTTGCTGATTTTTACCACTATAAAAAGCTCTGATACAGTAGACAGCGATCCAAGCGCCGCCGGCAGTTCTGCCGGCGGCGCTTTCCAATTCGTAACGGCATTGTTGCCGTCTTGTAACGGATATGAGGGGATTTTGACACAACTGTCTGATATGCTGGACGTGTCATAAAGAAAATTGGCTCCAGCAGAAAGGAGTGGACACAATGAGCAAAAAAGCAAAGATCTGGTTGTTTTCCGGTCTGGGAGCTCTGGCAGTACTGGCCATCGTCCTGGCGGTGTGGCAGCCCTGGAAGCAGGATGAGACAGAAGAATCCCAGGGCCCGGGCCAGCTGGTAGATAAGGACGAGACAGAGACGGAGGAAAAAGGCCTCTTTCTGACGGTGGGCAATGAGGAGATCCCGGCGGTCCGCTATAAGGTGGAAGGGTGGAGCATTTTGATCCCGGAGACCTGGAAGCAGGAGATGGTGGAAGAGAGCGGCGTATTTACCCAGGACGATCAGAGGGGCGGCCCTCAGGTCCTGGTAAGCCCTGACGGCGGGTATTTTGGTACCTTCATGTCTTTGGAGCCGGAGGAAGGGGAGGACGGCCCGGGTCTGGTACGCCGTTTCTATGTCAGCGGCGTTGGAGGAAACTGGCAAGTGAGCTGCCGGGCCCTGGCCAAGAGCTGGACCCAGGCGGACAAGCTGATGACTGCCGTGGCCCGAAGCTTTACCCTGGGGGAGGAGACGCCCTTTGCCCAGCTCTATCCGCTGGCGATGGAGCCTGACTGGCAGAATGATGGGGGTCATACCGCTCTGTTTCTGGACAAGAGCGGCTACCTGGTGGAGGAAGGACTGGGCAATGCGGTCAGGGACCGTATGCTGGCCTGGTCGGATGAGACTAAGAAGGCCTTTACCGGGCAGTACCGGCTGGAGAATCTGACCTGGGCCGGCAGCTATACCGGTATCGGGGAGGGTTACATCGACGTATTCACCGCTCCAGTGTGGTATGAGGCGGTAAAGGATGTGGACTTGACAGGCATTATCGGGCAGGACTGGATACAGAAAGACGGTTGGGTACAGGACGGAGAGCGGCTGGCGGCGGCGGTATGCCACGACGGCAGCGAGGTAACGGAGAAGCTGGTGCTGTGGATCGGGGAAGAGAGTTCCGGCGGAACGGCTATGGCTTCCCGGCTGGCCCAAGAGCGGAGAGTTCCCTTGACGGCGGCGGAACGGAAGGAGCTGGAGGCTTACTTCAACGACCAGGAGAACAACGGCCTGCTGCGCTTTGAGATGGACCCTGACCAGTACAAGGGACTTTCGGAAAATCTGCAGCCCTACCTGATATGGATCTTCTACGACCTGGGGGAGCATGACTTCAGCAAGGCGGAAGAGGAGATGTTCCAGAAAATGATCGACGCCGGGGAGTGGATGGACCTGGACAAGAGCCGGCTCAGCAGAACGTATATGGCTTCCTATCTGGAAAAGAAATTCGGCTTGAGCGCCGAGGAGACGGACAGCCTCCTGGCGTCTGCCCAGGAGCCGCCGGGGGTATATGCGGAGGAGTTTGATGCCTGGTATATGTGCCATGGGGATACGGAGATGCGCACATACCGCTTTGACAGCGGCTACCGGCAGGGAGATGGCCGCTGCGTGCTCTTTTACACCAACGAATTTGTCCACACCAATTCTGGACAGGATACGGAGATAAACGCGCCCATGCGCCTGATGATCAGCCCCAGCCCTACAGAGCCAGGGGGCTGGCGGGTGGATTCCAACGTGATCGTGGAGTAGCAGCAGAAACGACAAAATACCGGCTGTTTTGACAACAGCCGGTATTTTTTGTGATTCACATTACGATTAGTTTTCGAATTTCTCCAGAATACCTGCCACAGGGGACAGCCAGTTGCCCTCGAAATCCTCGATGCGGCCGGCGTCGGTCAGCTCCGCCAGCTTGGGATCGATGGGCATCCGGGCCAGAAGCTTGAGGCCGTGGGCCTCGGCAGCGGCCTGGGTCTTGCCCTGGCCGAAGAGGGGGATCTCCTTGCCGCAGTCGGGGCAGAGGAGATAGCTCATGTTTTCTACCACGCCCACGATGGGGATATTCATCATCTCCGCCATCTTCACGGCCTTCTCCACCACCATGCTTACCAGCTCCTGGGGAGAGGCCACGATAATAATGCCGTCCAGCGGCAGGGACTGGAACACACTGAGGGCCACGTCGCCGGTTCCCGGAGGCATATCCACGAACAGGTAGTCCACGTCCCACACCACGTCGGTCCAGAACTGGGTCACCACGCCGCCGATAACAGGGCCCCGCCACAGTACCGGGTCGGTCTCGTTGTCCAGCAGCAGATTCACGCTCATCAGCTGGATGCCGCCCTCAGTCTCTACCGGCAGCATGCCCCGCTCATCGCCCATGGCACGGTCATGGACGCCAAAAGCCTTGGGGATAGAGGGGCCGGTGACGTCGGCGTCCAGGATGCCTACGTTATAGCCCTTGCGGCGCATCAGCACCGCCAGCTGGCTGGTGACCATGGACTTGCCTACGCCGCCCTTGCCGGATACCACGCCGTAGACCTTACCTACCCGGGCGGCGGCGTTCTTTTCCTTCAGAAAGGACTGGGGAGCAGTGCGTTCACCGCAGCTTTCGCCGCAGGTGCTGCAATCATGCGTACATTCAGACATAGTTTTACATCTCCTCGGTGATATATGATAAGTGAAAATGTGATCGTGAAAGCATGGGAGAAAGAATAGGATTATTTTTTCCTCTTTTCCCAGTATTCACGCAGTTTCTTCAGAAAATCTCCGTGACGGGGGGACCGGAGAGTGGGGAAGGAGCGCATCAGACGACGCTCGAAAATATCCTGACCGGCATACAGCGCCTCCAGACGCTGCCGCGCCTCGGCTTTGGCCCGCTCCAGCCGCTGGGTAAACTCGTCTCCCAACTCGCTGAGAGGTTCCAGACGGTCCTGAAGTGCCTGCGTAGCTTCCGCCCGGCGCTCGGCAGCTGCCTGGCGAGCGTCCGACAGAGCCTGTTCCGCCTCCGCCCGGCGCTCAGCAGCCGCCTGACGGGCCTCGGACAGGGCAAACTCCAATCTGGCACGCTGCGCTTCCTGCCGCTGCTGCTGTTCCCGTTTGAGCTCCTCCAGCTTTTCAGTAAGTTCATCCTGGATCGCATGAAGCTTCTCCAGACGGTTGCCGATCTGGATGGCGCTGCGGACAGACAACACGATATCTGCCAGGTAGATCACAAACAAAATTGAGGCCAGGGGGATCAGCATATGGTGATCCTTCAGCCACATCAAAGGAGCAAATACCCACGGATGGACTACGTAGCGCAGTACCAGGCAGGCCAGACCGAACAAAATGGAGTTGAGCAGGCAGACCCGCCCACCCAGATTGAAGCGGCGCTTGCTGTAGTCCCACCAGCGCATATGGAAGAGCTTTTCCATGGCGTAGCTGGTGATATACTCTACGGCAGAGGTGAGCACCATGCCCACCAGGAAGGTGGCGGCGGGCGTGTTCCAGCGGTTGCCCAGTGCCAGCAGTACCAGCAGGGCGCCGTGGCCATAAATGGGGCAGAGAGGGCCATTGAGAAAGCCTCGCTTCTCACAGAGTTTTCTCTGGCCGATGGAACAGTATATCATTTCGCCGCACCAGCCCAGGAAGCTGTAAAACAACAGCAGCAGGAAAAGTACGGCAGCGTGATTGAAAAAAGGAAGCATAAATGGTCCTCCAAAAGGGCAGCCGGACATCCCGTCACAGCCGCAAAATATGGGCGTCGGAGACGCCTGCTTGCCGCAGGTAGGCCGCCTCCCGGTTCTGGCAGGTAAAGAGAAGGATCTGCCGGGTCTGGGCCAGCTGGAGCAGTACATCCAGAGCAGCTGCCATGCGCTGGTCATCAAAGGTCACCAGAGCGTCGTCCAGCACCAGCGGCGCCGCCTTGTCCTGGGGCAGTACCATATCGCAAATGGCCAGACGCACTGCCAGATACAGCTGATCGGCAGTACCCTGGCTGAGCTGAAAGGTCTCCCGGGGAAGGAGGGACCCCTGTTCCTGAGCGGAGGGGATCAGTTCCTTATTCAGCAAAACCTTATTATACTTCTCTTTGGTAAGCTTTGTAAAGATTTCTGCGGATTTTTCTCCCAACGCCGGGGAAAATCGCTTTTGCAGAGACAAATCAGCGCTCTCCAGTGCCTGAGCGGCCAGTGTCAGAGCGTCGTACTCCTTTTCCAGAACCTGGCGCTGCTCCTCCCGATCCGCCAGGTCTGCTGCCAGCTGTGCCGGATCTCCCAGCGCCTGCATCTGGCCCTGGAGCGTGTGGCGCCGCCGGCGCAGCTCCTCCAGCTGAACAGTGTGGGAGGAGAGCTCCGCCTGGAGCTGGGAACGGGACAGTACAGGGCGCTCCGCATTTTCCGGTACAGATGCATCGGCGACGGGCCGGCGCAGCTCCCAGCGGAGAGCGGCGCTCTCCTCCTCGCGGCGGGCCTGCTCGGCGGCCAGGCGACGGGCCAGAGCGCCTTCCACAGCAATCAGAGCATCCTCGATATTGTCGGCATCCGGCTGGAAATTCTGCACCTGCGTCAGGGCGCGATGGAGATCCTGCTGGAAGCGGGCTTCAGCGGCCTCCTTTACGGCCGCTGCGTGCTGCCAGGCTTCCCGGGCAGCATCCGCTTTTTCCTTTAATATGGTATATGCGGAAGATTCCTGCTCATACTGACGGTGCAGCGCCGCCTGCTCTGCGTCCCAGCGGGAGCGCCGGTTGTGGGAAAATATGATGCTGGTCAAAAGACCCAGGGCCAGTATCCCGCAGCCTGCGGCTGCGCCGACGGGCCAATTTCCGGCCAGGGAGAGGACGGCGGCGACCAGGACACCGGCACCCAGGGAGAGAAGAGGGATAAGGATACCGGCTTTGGGAGGAGACGGTTTACTGTTGCCCTCAGAGGGGACAGGAGCCTCGGAAAGCTGCCGCTGGGCTTCCTCAAAAACAAGACGGGCCTGGGCTGCCTCCTGAGCGGCATCAAGAGCGGCACCTTCTTCCGGTGTCAGATTCTGCAAAGTTCCCCGCAGCATCTCCAGATCAGAGCGGGTGGGGAGAGCGTTGACAGACGCCTCCTGTGCCTCGGCCCGCTGATGGGCCTGCTGCCAGGCATCCCGGGCGGCAAGTGCTTCCTTTACCTCACGGGAACGGTCGGCGGCATCGTGCAGAGCCAGTTGGTGACGCAGTTCGGCCTCCCGGGTTTCCAGACGCAGCTGTTGTTCCCCGCAGGCGGCTGCCTCCGCCTCCAACGTCCGCATTTGATCCAGAAGAGCCTGCAGCTCGGCGCAGTCCCGTTCCAACTGGGGGAGAAGGCCGGTCTTGTTGTGGCGGCGGCGGTTCAGCTGCCGGCGCAGACAGTCGGCGGCAGCGGTATAAGAGGTATCCTCCTCGCCGGCGGTGATCAGGGAAGCGATCCTCTGCTCCAGAGCCTCACTGTGATCCACGGCCATACCGGACTGGCGGATAAAAGCGCTGCGCTCATAGACCTCCTGGGGGACGCCAAGAAGCTCCTCGCCGCAATTGGAGGAAGTGAGCCAGGGCACGGGCTCAGAGGAACCGGTATAGAGGGCGGAGAAGGCTCCCATAGGGGAGTTGGCCCGGGCGGTGCGGCGGAGGATCGTCAAAGCTTCTCCGCCGGAGGTGACTTCCATGCGGCCCTCCATGGCGCTGCCGCTCCAGGGGAGATAGCGGCGCTTATCCGCCTGGGGGCTGCGGTCCCGGGTGTTAAGGCCGTAAAGCATCACCCGAAGAAAAGCGGTCCAGGTGGATTTGCCGCCCTCGTTGGGGGCTTCTATAATAGTAAGACCCGGACCAAGGTCCAGGGTATCATTTTCCAGCCGCCCAAAAGTAGCGGCCAGCCGGTGTATCTGCATAGGGTGCCTCCTGGTGAATCCATATCTGGGGGAATAATATATGTGTGTATACTATATCACGGACGGGGCAAAATGTCTTTGGCGGAGCCTGAAAAAAAGTGGGAAAATTTTGAAGAAAAGTGTTGACAAAGGAGGATGGGTCTGGTATAGTAAGCAAGCTGTCTGAAACGCGGCGGTCGTGCCAGCGTCGAGAGCAAAAAAGTTTTCAACGAAGTGAAAAAGCACTTGACAAGTTCTGGAAGCTCTGATATAATACATGAGCTATCTAAGAAACGGCGGAAACGCTGAGGTCGAGAGCGAAAAAACTTCGAACGAAGTGAAAAAAGAGCTTGACAAACTCAAGCGGCTCTGGTAAAATAAATGAGCTGTCTGAGAGAGCGGCGAAAAGCTGCGTTGAGCGCCGAAAAAACTTCGAAAAAGTTGAAAAAAGTGCTTGACAAAAGCCGGACGACGTGGTAAGATAGAACATGCTCCGCCGCTGAGGCGGACGGGCGAGTACCTTGTAAATTAAACAATGTAACGAACGAAAAGCACCAGAGATCGATGTTCGTTGTGAACATCGACGATGAAAGCAGCTCGGCAGGGTTCAGTCAATTACCTGCCTGAGATGCAAAAGTTTTTGAAGCTAGATAAAGCTTCAATAGAATGATTTGAAGGGCTTCGGCCTTTTAGATACCATTTTATTGAGAGTTTGATCCTGGCTCAGGACGAACGCTGGCGGCGTGCTTAACACATGCAAGTCGAACGGAGTGCCTATGACAGAGGTTTCGGCCAATGGATTAGGTTGCTTAGTGGCGGACTGGTGAGTAACGCGTGAGGAACCTGCCTTTCAGAGGGGGACAACAGTTGGAAACGACTGCTAATACCGCATGATGCATGATCAGGGCATCCTGGACATGCCAAAGATTTATCGCTGAAAGATGGCCTCGCGTCTGATTAGCTAGTTGGTGAGGTAACGGCCCACCAAGGCGACGATCAGTAG
>ENA-OURU01002028-OURU01002028.1-human-gut-metagenome-genome-assembly--contig:-NODE-2028-length-21667-cov-3.744031_pt1 | contig 21667 bp, 25 predicted proteins | sample MGYA00242137_ERZ509064 | MGnify/ENA primary metagenome ERZ509064 (study PRJEB26280, sample SAMEA2338777) | human gut metagenome | biome: human gut; feature: human-associated habitat; material: faeces...
CAAGTTGTCAACGGGCTGAGGTAAAGCGGGTCCTGCACTGCGATGCAACAACAAGGGCGGATATGAACGTTTTTTCATCAGATACTTTCTACTGCCGAGATATTTTCACCCCAACAACTACAAATTTACACTACAAAATTCATCTTCTGCTCATCATACTCCACAGAAAATCCTTTTCTTTCAAAGTATGCTTCCACCAATCCGTACATCTCATCATACTTCCCTTCACATGCACAATTTCCAAGTGGTTCGATCCAGAAGGACTGTCTTCCACAGGTGTCTCTGAGATGAATTTTAAAATTCAGACCTTTTTCTTTAAGGATTCCATTCAGTTCAATTACATCATTAAATGATACATAACCCATTTTTTATTTCCTTCTTTCTTATCTGATAAAACAGGTTCCATTCGTTCGAGAGATCATCTCAGCAGCACAGTTCTTTCTTCTCTTTTTATTTTCAGCGTCCTGAGATACTCTTTCTGTTCTGATGTGATCCGGTAACTTTCTATTGCTTTCTGAATTGTTTTATTATGCGTCCACAAATCCATTCTCCTCTCTTCCAAGAAAGGAAGAATCTGCTCATACTGCTTAGCAAGTGCTGTTGCAAAATACCATGCACGCACCATATTCACATAATACTCCTCTGAACGGATTGCAGCAACTTTTTCCGGATACTCAATTTTAAAGTTATCCCCCAGGTAATATTTCATCAGCATATTCACTCCAAAGCGGATCGTATATGGCTGATCCGATTCCATCCATCGATAAACTTCGCTAATATAAAGATCCAGATGGTTTTTCACCGTTTTCACTGCCAGCAGATCACAGGTTGCCCAGTTATCTATATATGGCAAAAACCGTTCCAGTTCTTCCACACATTTCTCATACTCTTTCATCTGCTCAATCAATAACCCATGCAGATTATTTTCTTCGTAGTACTGATGCGGTAAAATTTCAAGAAACTGCTTTGCTTCTTCTTTCTTTCCAAATTTCTTTGCATATGCCCTTAGTGCCGGAGTTCTGATTCCGATCACTTTCTCCTTGTCTACAGAAGGGATCAGTTTTGCATGAAAATCCCTGTATTTCAGATCCTGCAACACAAAAAGTTCTTTTTGGACTGTCTTTCTCACTTCTTCTTTCGTCATCTTATGTCCTGTCCTCTATTTTTGTAGTTCTGCATTGTCTGATAATTCTATTTCAAATTCAGATCATCTATCCATTCTACCTGCTATATATCTGATCCTTATCTTTTATTTCCCATAAGGAAAACCGCAACTACTCCCGGTCCAGTATGACTTCCGATCACAGTACCGATATTATTGATCAGCACTTCCGGATTTCCCAGCTTTTCTTTTACTCTTTCCGCTACATATTCTGCGTCCTCTATGCAGTCTCCATGAGTGATCATCACCATATCATTTTCCCAGCCTTCCGACTGCTCCACCGCCATATCAACAATTTTATTCAGTGATCTTTTTCTTCCCCTCTCTTTTCCGATCACCTGAAGCTTGCCATTCTCATCCATATGTATGATTGGCTTCACCTGCACCAGTGTTCCAAATACAGCAGCCGTCTTGGAAATTCTTCCTCCTCTGTGCAGATGATTCAGATCATCTACCGTAACATTATGGCAGATATGCAGTTTATTGGCTTCTACCCATTCAGCAATCTCTTCCAGAGTCTTTCCCTGATCTTTTAACTGCAACACTTTGTATAAAAGGAGTCCCTCTCCCATGCAGGCACATAACGTATCGATCACTATAATCTTTGCATCCGGATAGTCTTCTGCCAGCTCCTCCGCCGCAATCCGCATACTATTATAAGTTCCGCTCAGGCCAGAGGAAAATGCAAGATGCAGAAGATCCTTTCCTTCTTTCAGAAATGGTTCCATCATCTCTCTTGCTTCCTCAGGATTGATCTGAGAAGTTACCGACATATGCCCTTCTCTTAATTTCTGAAAAAATTCTTTTGCAGACAGTCCTTCCATATCCTGATAAGTCTGTCCGTCAATGGTATATTTTAAAGGAAGAACAGGGACATTCCTCTCTTTCAGCCATTCTTTTGGCAGATCCACCGTACTATTCACCGTAATTACAAATTCTCTCATTTTGCATCCTCCCAGTCTTTCAGGATATTCCTGACTTTTAGATATTCTTGATTTTTTAAAATATAAGCTTCCATAAATCTGTATTTTGGATCAGATCAGATAATCTTCCGCTCCCATCATATCATGTATCTTTCTGCTACGCAAAATTTTTCTGTCTTTTTAACAGGATCTTTTCAATCCTATTTTTGTTCAGTCTGTTTCCGCTTTTTGATCTATTTGGGCAACAAGCCAGAGTCTGTATCTGCTCAACACCCTGGCGACTGCCACAATAATTTAAGAATCCTTCAAAACAGATTTCTCGTAGTTTTATCCATCCCTTTAATTCAACTTTACATTCAGATAACTTCTCCCTGATAAAGTTTTATTGAAGATCAGGAAACAGAGTACCAGAATACATCCTATGATAAATCCCCACAGATTCAGCCAGGCTGTCAGAACCAGTAGCATCAGCCGCATGAACTTTAATGCATAGCCCAGTTCAAAATTAGGCTGGGTATAATTTGCCACTGCCACAAAAGCCATATACAGCATAACTTCTGAATTAAACCAGCCCGATTCTACTGAAAATTCTCCCATAACGATACCTGCGATCACACTGAGCGGTGTACTCAGCATCGTCGGCGTATTCATGGCTGCAAGCCTCAGACCGTCAATCGAAAGTTCCAGCAAGAGAAACTGCCAGATCAGTGGAATATTTACCTGATCCTGCACGACTACAAAGGAAAAGATTGACGGCAGCCATCTCAGATTCTGCATAAACAGCAGATAAAGTGGTGTAAAAAAGACTGTTGCAATCGTAATCAGCGTCCTTGATACCTTCAGATACACACCTGTGATCGTCGGAAAATAATAGTCATTCGCCTCCTCAATCATATCCAGGATCGAGGTTGGCAGAATCAGTGCGGATGGCGAATTATCAACCAGTACCACTACCTTTCCTTCCAGCAGACACGCCGCTGCCGTATCCGGCCGTTCCGTATATTTAAATTTAGGAAAAGGGTTGAACCATTTTCTTTTAAAAAGTGCTTCTGCAAGACTTTGCTGATTCATCCTCAGATCTCCTACCTGTAGACTTTCAATCCGGTTTTTCAGATTTTTCAGGAGCTCCCTGTCCACCCGGTCTGACATATAGCAGACAGCAATATCTGTTCTCGATGCCTGCCCTGCCTCCGTCATCTCCATCACCAGATGTGGATCACGGATTCTTCTTCTCATCAATGCGGTATTAAATACGATCGTCTCTACAAATCCGTCTCTTGATCCCCGCAAAGACTTGTCTTTATCCGGTTCATCCACACTTCTCGCAGGATAGGTCCGGCAATCGATGCAAAGGCAGCCTTCATATCCTTCAATAAAAAGACAGGAAGTCCCCGACAGAACATTTCTCATTACCTGATCAAAGTCTGTCAGAACTTCCACTTCAACATAAGGTACCTCTTTCACCGAAAATGCCTGTGCATCTTCCGGCATATCCTCTTCTGTGACCGACAGGAACGAATCCATCAGCTTCAGCATCGCTTCGTCCTTCACAAATCCGTCAATAAAATAAAAAAAACTCTTTCTCCCGCCGATCTCCATCTCCCGCTTGATGATATCAAAGCTTTCTTTTACGGGAAGCACCTGATCCATATAAGCAATATTTTCTTCAAAAGAACTGCTTATTTTTTTCTCATCTTTTTTTATCATAAATCCGATCCTCTTTTCTTATCTGCATGATTCTCAAGGATTAGATTTACCATTTTTCTTCCAAATATACTACTTTGTCGTACTTCCAAATCCGCCATTTCTGACAGCCGATGCTTCATCATCTACAGTAATACCATACTGTACAAAAATTCCCTGCATAAATCCTTCACCGGCATGCACCGTTACAGTCTTATCTTCGTTGGAGTCATTAGTCAGTTTCGCAAAAATATGACCCTCATTGTCAGAATTATAATAGTCACTGTCAATAATTCCGACGGTATTGTTCAACTGTAATCTGTACTTGAATCCAAGACCGCTTCTCGGATAGCATTTCAGTACCCAGTCCTGCTCCATCCATACACGCACTCCTGTAGGAATCTTGATCGTCTCTCCCGGTGCAAGAACCAGATCCACCGGTGCAAAGAAATCATATCCCGCACTTCCGGCTGTTGCACGCTGCGGCAATTTTAATGTCTCATAAATCTCACGGATCTTTTCTTCGGACCGTTCCTGAAATGTATCTTTCCATGCCGCAGTAAACTGCCCGATACTCACTTTTTCAAATTTTGCAATTCTGTTCATCTGATCTCTCCCTTATTCTTCTTTCCTCAGTCAGTCTTTAAAAATTCCCGACTCATCCAGCACCCGGATGATCTCTGCGATCATCTGCTCGTCCACAACCAGTGCCATTCTCACATAACCTTCGCCTTCACTTCCAAATGCACTTCCCGGTGTCACGATCACTCCGGTACGCTCCATCAGTCTGATACAGAAATCGGCTGAAGATTCATATCCCTCCGGGATCTTCGCCCATACGAACATCGTTCCCTGGCTGTCCGGCACATTCCATCCAATCTTTCTGAGACCGCCACATAATGCACGGTTTCTTGCCTCATACTGCTGCCGCTGTTCTTCAATAAAATCATCCGGTCCGGTCAGTGCTGCGATCGCCGCATACTGGATCGGCAGGAAAATGCCATAATCGATCTGAGAGCGGAGTGTACGGAATTTCTCAATGATCTCCCGGTTTCCTACAACGAAAGAAATCCTTGCTCCTGTCAGATTATAAGACTTGGATAAGGAATAAAATTCTACTCCGACTTCTTTCGCCCCTTCAAATGATAAAAAGGATCTGCCCTGCTTTCTTGTATAAATAATATCAGAATACGCATTATCATGAAGTATCACGATCTCGTTCTTTTTTGCAAAATCGATCAGTTTCGGATAAAACTCATCCGGTGCACAGACGCAGACCGGATTCAGCGGATAAGAAACGATCATATATTTTGCACGCTTCAACGTCTCTTCAGGAATATGATCCAAATCCGGCAGATATCCATTTTCTTCTTTGATCGTATAATACTCCAGATTCGCCTTCGCCATGATCCCGCTCATCTCAAACATCGGATATCCTGGATTCGGCACAAGGATCGTATCTCCCGGATTGCAGAACACCATACCAATATGTGCCATACACTCCTGTGATCCGTACACCGACATGATCTCATCGGTCTCTACTCTGACTCCGAATCTCTTTTCATAACGGTACTGAACTGCCTTTAGAAGTTCAGGGAGATCCGCCAGTGCATACTTATAATTCTCAGGATCTTTACAGGCGTCCTGCATTGCTTTCATTACGTGCGGAGCCGGCTTGAAATCCGGTGTCCCCACAGAAAGATTATACACTTTTCTTCCCTCTTTGATCAGTTCCTCTTTTTTTTCATTCAGCGTGGCAAAAATCCCGGTCTTAAATCCATTCACCATCTCCGAAAACTGTATCTTACTCACATTCATTCCTCCCAGGTATTTATTCAATTCACATAGCCATAGGCTTCATTATAACATAATTCAGGGAAGAATAGTCACTTTTTCCTAATTAATTCCTGTCGTGCTTTTCTCCTTTGTCCGGTTGTTCTCAGAAGTATTCTCAGAAATATACCGATACCTCCCACTACAACTGCCACACCACTTAAGAGCAGTCCTGCCTGACTTCCGGCAGACTCATACCAGATCTTCACCTGATGTTTTCCCTCCTGGATGTGTATACCGAGAAAAGCGGTATTTAGCCTTTCCGGCTGTATCTCTTTTCCATCCACGGTTATGTGAAAGTTTTCATCATAGGGCAAGGATGTGACCAGCCACCCGGAATCATCTGCCTGCACCAGTCCTTCATAGCCATTGCCGGAGCTGCTTTGCGTCAACTGTACCGGATTCTGATACAGACTCCGGTTTCTGTCCTCATCCACAGATCCGGTCAGGCAGGAGATGTCTTCCAGTTCATAATCTCCTGATCCATAGATAACCGATAGTTCCCTCGTCCCTTCCGGCAGGGCAAATACATAGTGAAATGTGTCGTCCCCGGTTGCATAATCTGTGTGAATACTGCTCAGCTTGTTCTTTGTCCCATTTACCGTCACGCTTACATCTTTTCCAGACTGGTTGTTTTTCACCTGGAAAGAAAGAAACAGATATTCCCCTTTCTGTGTCTCCCTCTCCATGAAAATTTTACCTGCAGCCGCCTTTTTCAATCGGATCCGGAGTTTCCCGGCTTCCGTGTAACTGACCGTCTTGTCCGAACTTTCTGTTCCGGCAAATGTAACACCACATTCTGAGAGAGAATCTTCTGCATCCTTTCTTGCGTTTTCCATTCCGGCTTTCTCCTGGCTGCTCTCCTTCTGCTCAGGCACAATGGCATACTCCAGCAGGTCGATCTGTTTCTCCTGCCATGTCAGATTCTGAAATGCTTTCTCCCCCATCGTCTGATCCGTCAAATAAAACAGAGGGGCTGCCTTCTCCTGACGGTACACCCGTGACTGACTGCCTGCTGATACTTTCTCTTTCTGATTTTCTGCATCCCCGGACAAGGGAACTTCTGTCCAGCCTTCCGGACAGTCACCGCCGATCAGATATTTCACACCCATAAACCGAAGGAACAGAGGATTTCTCTGTGCATCCAGCATCAGCCGGTTCCGGGTGGACTTCTCAAGACCGATTACCTGACGAAACCTTGTATACCATGGGTTTCCTACGGAAGAATAACAGGTGGTGAGATTCTGTCCGGCTGTCAGAATTCGATTCTGATTTGCCTTCTCATATTCCCTGTCGCCCCGCACTTCCATACGGACAGCATAAGATTCCTCTGACAGGATCGTTTCCGCCGCTATACGCACGCCAGGATCATAAAGTTCCTGGATCAATGCCCTTTCGGTATGGGTATCCCGGGATAGTACTGCAGTTCCTATACTGACTGCCAGTGCCATCATCAACGTCAGGATCGCTGTCAGTCCACCAGGTCGATCCAACCGCTTACTCTTTATTGGTCTCCCTCTTCTCATAAAAAGGGAACTCAATCCGGTACCAGTAAAAAGCAGACCGACACCGATCATCACCAGATCTAAGACCAAAAGAAACTGTTCTTCCCTGGAGGATCCAGCAGCTCCATAAAGCAGCACAGCTACAGCCGCCACAAAGCCAGTAAGAAGTTGTTTTCCGGAGAATATCCGATTCTGATCCGACAGCGTTTCGAGAAATGCTGCTGTCAGGAAACATACCAACGGCAGGAATGGCAGGAAGGCTTTGCTTCTTGCATACAGCCCGCCGTTTAAAAGCCAGGGGAATACTGGCAGGAGAAAGATCACAGCCAGGAGAAGAGCCAGTTTCCACCGTTCTTTTCCGATTTTCCTTCCTCTTATAATCCACATGCAGACTGCCATTACTGCAATGGCCGTCATGCCCAGTCCATAAGGATTGTACAGGTATTTTCCAACCGTCACATCCGGGATAAAAAGATCCGTGGCCTGGATGTCTTTCCCACCGCTCCTTCCCCCAGCCAGCGTACACAACACCGGACACAAGTAAAAAGCAGACAACACGATCCCGTAAAAAACAGGAAAGAGCTGCCACAGACAATCTTTGAAAAAAAGCAGAACGCTCTTAAGTCTGCCCGTTCCTTTTCCGGTGCTTTCTATCTTTGTACCGCACAGGACATAAATTCCAACTGCAGTAAACGCCGCAGGTGCAAAGTAGAAACTGGTCATAACTGTACACATTGCCCCTATAATCAACAAAACCTTACCCTTCGTTTTCCGGAGAGTATCCACCCCGATCAGCATGAGCAGAAGAAAGGGCAGGTAATCCACAAACATAACCTGTGCGTAGGTATGGTACACCACAGCAGAAGAACACATCAAAAACATTGCCCCGCAGATGCTGTACGGCTTCTTCAGATGGCGGTTCAGCCAAAGGAAACATAACACTCCGTCTGCCGTATACGTCAGGATTCCCATGATCTGAAACCACATTTCCATAGAAAGAAAAGGGAACGCATATGACAAAAGAACCAACGGGCTGTAAAGCCCGTAGTAAGCAAAATTGTAAATATTCTGCCCTCCGCCCAGTTCCGATGCAAACTGAGGGAAAAATTCATGGGTGCTGTAAAAACGCTGTCGGAAATATTCAGCCAGCACTGTGTGCTGACTGATCCAGTCAATCTGCGATCCTGCGATGGTATGTGACGTATTCTGTAGAAGGAACAGAATCCCCGCAGTCAGCGGAAATATCAGGATACCGTATTTTTCCGCAAACAGCATGGGCTTTTTTATTTTCCATTCCCTATCCTTCATTCTCTGTTTCCTCCTCATCCGTCTCTTTTAGCAGATAGACCGGCCGATTCTTCACCTCCAGATAAATCCGGGCCAGATATTGCCCCAGAATCCCCACGCACAGAAGCTGCACACCACTGATCAGAAGCATAGCACACATCAGAGTAGTCCAGCCCTGCACCGGGTCGTGCCAGATCAGATACCTGACAACCAAAAACAGGATTGCCAGGAACGCAGCCCCACAGAAAAAAATTCCACCGTAGGAAGACAGGGACAAAGGAAGTGTGGAAAATCCCATGATACCATCCAGCGAATACCGGAGCAGTTTCCCGAATGACCATTTCGTTTCCCCTGCCGCCCGTTCTACGTTGTGATAAGAAAGCCATTTCGTCCGAAATCCTACCCAGCTGAACAATCCCTTGGAAAAACGGTTGTATTCCCCCATCTTTAACACAGCATCTCTCATCTTCCGGGTCATCAGCCGATAATCTCTGGCACCTTCCACAAATTCAATCTTAGAGATCTTGTTGATCACTTTATAAAACATGGCAGAGAAAAATGACCGGATCCGTCTTTCCCCTGCCCGGTCTGTCCTCCTTGCTGCCACACAGTCATACTCACCAGTCTCCAGCGTCCGGTACATTTCCCCAAGGAACTTTGGCGGATCCTGCAGATCCACATCCATCAGCCCTACATAATCCCCTTTCGCATGGGTGAGTCCTGCATAAATAGCGGCTTCTTTCCCGAAGTTTCGCGTAAAAGAAAGATACCGGCATCTTCTATCCTTTTTCTTCAGTTCCTTTAACACCTTAAGAGTCCGGTCATCGGAGCCATCATCCACGAACAGAAGCTCGTATTCTGCATTTTCCAGACTGTCCAACACTTCTGTCACGGTTCTGTAAAAAATCGGGATAACTTCCTGCTCATTCAGGCAGGGAACAATGATACTGATCAGTTTCATAAGATCTGCACTTCCTTTTCTTTGTTTCTGATGTACAGTGTACGGGATGCTTCTAAACAATTCCGTAAAGATTTGTTAAACTTTTCTTAAATAATCCCTCTAATCCGCTCAACAACCGTACCACTTTTTTCCAAAACCATCCATGTAAATACAGGAACTGAAACACCGGTCAGAAAACTTACCAGCACTGCCAGCAGGATCGGCATCAGTGGAATTGAAAACGCAACTCCACGGTAATTCATTGACTGATAGAGAAAATAAGTTACTCCCATTCCTGCTGTCAATGTAACAGCCCATGCACCACATACATAGAAGAGTCCTTCCCTTATAAGCATTCCCAAAAGCTGTTTCGGAGTCATTCCAATGCTTTCCATCACCGAAAGGTATATCATCCGGTTCTGCACATTTGCGACAAAATTATTCATATAATTCATGATCCCGATCAACGCCAGGATCAGTACAATTCCCATTCCTAACTGTGGCATACTTCCCTGTGCTTTTCTGATCTCGTCTGCTTCTTCTATTTTTGATTCCCAGGAGAAATCGTTCGCATTCTCATCTTCCTGTAATAATGCCAGAAGCTTCTTCTCTGTATTTCTGTCATATTCTTTCTGGTATTTGATACTGGTCTTTAATGTAATGCACTGATCTGCAAATGACCGCACTACCCGATCACTTGTTATGATCGTAGGCGGATATCCCAAAATTGCCATATAATAGCTTTCATCCGTAATGCCTTTTATGGTAAAAGTTTTTGTCATCTGCTGATCTCCATACAGAGTACAGGTCACCTTTTTTCCTGTAAGCTCAGCATCCGTAAAATCCAGTCCATTCCGGTAAATAATACATACTTTTCCCGAAAGAAATTCTTCTTTCTTCACTGGATGCTCAAGACTTTTATTCAGATAATCAAATTCTGCTTCACCAATTCCAATCAGGGAAGACTTGAATTTTTCAGGATGATTCTGATACTCTTCCTTTTCCTTACTGTATGGAATACTCATCCATTTTGCATAAAATTCTTCCATCCACATTTCAGCGAAATCCGGTTCCCACGGAACTGTGATCTCTGTAAATATCATAGAATGAACTTTTGAAACTCCGTCTGTCTCACGGATTGATTTTATCAGAGATTCATCCAGAATATTTTTTCGTTCTGCCACATTTTCTTTTAGTGCCGTATCATTTTTGATCAGCAGATCCGTGTCCATACTATTCGACACGATTGTTCTTGCTGCCTGACTGTCCAGCATTGTCGTAATGCAGAGATATACCGATAAACTGGTGGCAAGCGACAGGATTACTACAGTAGTCCGCTTTTTGTCTTTTGTAAACTGTCCCCACGAAAGTCTCCGTATTATGTTTCCTTTTCTTCCTGCCTTTCCGCCTTTTCCGGCTGCCCGATAACCAAGTGCCTCCATCGGAGAGATATTTGCAGCCATTTTTACAGGTTTTCTGGCTGCAAGGAAAATCGTAGTTCCGACAAGCAGAACCGTTGCGATCAAAATAACCGGATGAAAGCAGATCATAACAGAACCGACATAGCTGCTTTTGATCCCCAGAGATTTTATCACTACAGGGATCAGGAAAAAGGATACCAGCACTCCCAGCAGACATCCTGTTCCCGTTCCGGCAAGGCCGAGCAGCAGCATCTGCTCCTTCATCATTCTTTTGATCTGCGTTTCTGTCATTCCAATGGTCTGAAGCAGACCATAATAACGGACTTTTCCTGCTACTGAAAGATGCATGATATTATAAATAAGCAGATACGCACACAAACACGTAACCGCACTCAGCCCGAGCAGCCCTGCCAGGATCTGTAACGATGTGCCAGGATCTTCAGTGAAAAAGAGAGACTGCTGCTTTCCCAGATTCATCCGTTCGATAAAGGCTTTCTGTTCTTTTTGTGTCATGAGTTTTTGCTTAAAATCAATAAAATAACGCCCCGAAGCAGACTGTGAAAGCTGCCAGCCTGACTGATCGTAAAATTCTTTTGAGACATAAAACTGCTTCTTTGGTCCATACCCGTCCCAGATGCCACTGATCCGGAAACTCCCTGTAGCAGTCCCGCTATATGTCCCATAGGACATAGTAAGTGTATCACCTACTGTCAGATCTTCATAACCGCATTCTTTCAAAGCTTCTTTTGTCACCATGATTTCATTGAAAGCTTTCGGATATTTTCCTTCCAGCTTTTCTCTCACCGACTCCATCATCTGTGTCCAGTATCCATCATCTGCCCAGACCAGCCCCACATTGGGTGTGGAATCTTTCTCTGTCTTTTCTACCCATCCACAGATCCCTATTGTACCGGTCAGAATAATCTCTGGAGCATTTTCACATATCTGTCTTTGTTCCTCTGTCACACCATACATGATCGCATCAAAATCAGCCCCTGACATACGGATATTCTGAAGTTTCTGAAGTTTGAAATAGGAATTTCCAACCGTAAATATTGTAAAGATCAGAAAAGAGGAAAGGAGTACTGCAAGAAACAGAGTTATGGTCTTTCTCCCATTCGCTTTCAAATTTCTCCACGCCATCCTTCGGATTACTTTATAATTCGGATTTTTAAGCATGAAGTTCACTCCCTTTCCCGGTATTGCCCACGATCTTCCCATCTTCAATATGTACAATACGGTCTGCAAGCTGTGCAATGTCCCTGTCATGCGTGATCAGGATGATCGTCTGACTGAATTGTCGGGCTGCCATCTTCAGAAGTCCAAGCACCTCATGACTGGTAGCCGAATCCAGGTTGCCGGTCGGTTCATCTGCAAGGATTATGACCGGCTTTGCCGCAACAGCCCTGGCAATCGCAACTCTCTGCTGCTGTCCGCCGGATAAATTTCCCGGGAAAGCATCCTTTTTCTTTGACAATCCTAAAAGTTCCAGTATTTCGCTTACATATTCCTCATCCACTTTTCTTCCGTCCAGTTCCACCGGAAGAACAACATTTTCATATACATTCAGATCCGGTACAAGATTATAATTCTGAAAAATAAAACCAATCTTTCTCCTTCGTAAGATCGCCAACTGCTCTTTTTTCAACCCGCTCAGAATCTTTCCATCAATCAGCACACTTCCATCTGTCGGCTCATCCAGTCCTCCCAGCATATGCAGAAGCGTGCTTTTTCCGGACCCGCTTTTCCCAATAATTGCAACAAATTCCCTGGCTTTCACGCGGAAATCAACACCATCTAATGCCTTTACTGTATTTTCACCCATCTGATAATATTTTTTCAGACTTTTTGTCTCTACAATGTATTCTTTCATTGGTCTGTCTCCCTTCCTGATATCAGACAGAATATCTTATAAAAATCACAAACCAGTCTCAATCTGCAATTATCTCAGGACTGTGACAGATGGAATTTTTTTACACTTTTCCCACCGGAAAATACAGATTAAAAGTTGCTCCCTGTCCTGCTTCGGACTGAACTTCAATATAGCCTTTCTGAATCTCCATTATCTTTCTCGCAAGATATAATCCGATTCCGGCTCCCGGTTTCTCATGCACTTCCGGTTCACGATAAAATCTTGTAAATATTTCTGCCTGTCTTTCCGCAGCGATTCCTTTTCCCGTATCAGAAATGCTGACCTTAAAAAATAACTCCTGCTTCTCTGTCTGAATACTTATTTTTCCACCAGGCTCCGTATATTTGATTGCATTATCCAGGATGTTATGAATTGCTTCCTCCGTCCATTTACTGTCATGACCGATGACTATATTTTCATCACTCTTCACATACAGATCAATGCTTTTCGATGCTGCCTCCGGTACAAGATCTGCAACTGCATGGTGGATGGTCTCATACAAATTTTTGTCTTTTTTCTGTATCTGGATAATTCCGGTTTCAAGTCTCGACATTTTTAGCATGCTCTGCATTAAGAAATCAATTTTTTCCATCTGTTCTTTAATTTTTGAAATAAATATTTTTCCATTTTGTGAGACTACTTCATCTTCAAGAAGTTCCGTATATAACTTCATATTGGCAACAGGGGTTCTTGTCTGATGTGAAATATCAGCAATCAGTCCTTTTACTATTTCTTTTTCCCTGAAGCTATCCTCTTCTTTTTGCCAAAATACAGATTCTGCTTTCTCCATCTGCGTTCCGGTTCGCCCCCAAAGACTGTCCTCCAGCTCTTCTTCTGCTTTCCATCCTCTTCCCGTTATGATCGCTTCCAGGGTATCTTCTACTTTTCCCGCAAATAGTTCTGCTTCTTTTTTTATCTGATAATTTTTCCGTATCATTATAAGTACCGCCACAGATAAAGCGATTATTATGCTCCATATCAGCCAATCCATTGATATCCCATCCCATATACATTTGAAATATATTTGTGAGTTTCATCTTCGATCTTTCCTCTCAGACGGTTAATGTTGACTGCCAGGGCATGCCTGTCTACAAACTGACTCCCGCTGTCCCATAATCGTTCTAACAGCAGATCATAGGTAAGCAGTTGTCCACGATTCAAAAGGAACTGCCGAAGCAGCCGGCACTCTGTTGGTGTCACCGAACATTCCCGACCTTTCACAGATACCTTCACATTATCCATGTCTATAGATAAATACCCATCTTCAAAGATCAGTTGACTGACCAAAACCGTCCTTTTCAGAATCACATCGATTTTCCTGGACAAAATCTTCATTGAAAATGGTTTTGTAATATAATCTTCTGCACCGGATTCATATCCCGTCAGCACATCTTCTTCCATATCTCTGGCTGTCAGATAAATAACCGGAGTTTCCTTCCTGCTTTTTATCCAACGGCAAAAAGAAAATCCTTCTCCATCGGGAAGATTCACATCCAACAACACCAGGTCAATCCGGTTTCTAAGGAACTCTGTCCGTCCGCTCTCAGCAGACTCAGCACCATAAGTTCCATATCCCGACTTTTTCAGAGAATAACAGATGGCCTGGTTCAGATCATGATCGTCCTCTACGACTAATATATTCTGCATGTCCCTTCTCCTCTCCTTTTCCTGTAAAGCTCACATTGAAACTCTATAAACCACGGTTTACATTCATCATAATCTCCACAGTATCTCTCCATAGTTTACCATAAATCATTCCCTATAACAGAGTAACCGGAAAGTATCTCAATTTTGTGATTTTAGCTGAAAACGCCAGGCACCGGAATCCCCTGAAAACCTCAAAATTTTCCATTCCAGATGCCTGACATTTTTTCTTATAAAATTTTTTTCTTCCTGTTCCGAAACAAATTATAGGTTTCTGATTTTTTTAACATTTCTATTCATCAAATGCCTGCCCAAATGCTTATACATAAATGCTTTAACTGCTGACATTTCCTGATGATGTACTTGAAGTAAATCGTCGGGTGAATCATATATTCCGAAATCCTGAGTAATTCCCTCGCTTTGGATATATGTATTATTTCGGTTAAAGTCAATGGTCGGATTTTGAAAATCCTTAACTGCTACACCGTATCCACAAAAAGTACCTGTGCATTTTTTGTTCTTATTTTGCAATTTTCTCAAATACATAATATCAAGAATATATCCTTCTAATTCATACCATTGGTTTTCGTGATAAACCTCAACCCAGCTATGAAATACTTTTTGTGGTGCATTTTTATATACAATCCCTGTCATTGCACCCTTTTGCAGCTTTTTATCAATCATAAATCCATGAATCCTGCAAGGAATATTGCACGCTCTCAGCAATGCCATAAACAGCGTTCCTTTTGTGTTGCACTGACCAAAACCATCAGCCAGAACTTTTGATGCAGGAAGACTGTCATCTATATTGTATCCGAACAATATTTCATCTCTTACAAAATTGTATATGTCTCTGATGCACTCAAATTCATCCAGCTCATTCCATTTTCTCTCTTTAATCAACTGCTGTATTTTTTCATTTGAATAATCCAGCATCATTGTTTCTTTCAAATATTTTTCCATATTTTTCATTTCCACCTGCCTTTGGCAATTCATATAACGTTAAGAGCACAGTAGATTGAATAGGCAATGAGTAAAACTGGTACTTATCCATTGCAATAATCTTAAGGAGTGACAAATTTATGAACGCAGTAGGTATCGATGTTTCAAAAGGTAAGAGTATGGTTGCTATTATGCGACCTTTTTCATCCATTTTCTTCTAACCATTTTCTTATTTCATTTGTTATCTTTAACTGCATCTTTCTTTATGCGGTTTCCGAAATACACTGGACATAGCCGGAGCTACCTTGCTACCAACTGCTCCTCTTCCCTTATCGGAAGTCTCCAGTAATTTTAATTGTCATCTTTTAATTCATACCGAAAACTCTGTTTCTTAATTATTAGATAATCTTTTGTTTTATCTATTTTATAATCTGACATTTTTAAATCCAAGCTGTTCACATCAAACATTTCATTAAAAAAAATCCAAATATCAATGTTATGTGCATTATTTAAGAGTTTATTCATATCTTCATCAAACTCAAAAATAACCTCCTTCCCAATTGCACATACAATCAATTGTTTACCAATCTGGGGCATCGCAAATGAAATAAATGATTTAATTAATTGATAATAATTATTTATATTTTCATATTTATTATTATTAAACCAAATTGTATAACAAAATCTTTTATCAACCTTTTCTATGTTTAATCCCACATACCCATCCACTGCTTTCTGCGTAATGCATACAATTTTTGTATCAAGTAGATTTTGTATATCTTCTTTAGAGCCTAACCTATGTAATCCCTCATACGCCCAATTGTTCATTGCCTCAATAGTCCTATTGCCCTGTATTTCAACCTGCTCATGAATAAATGAAAATAATATATCATTATCCAAAACAACGCTAGATATAATATTTATTTCTACTACTTCTGCCATATAGTTCCTTTCTGTTATTTACTTCTTTTCGGAATACCGTCAGACCAGTTCCAGGTATGTTCATGCAGATATGCTGGATGTGTTTTACAATTTTCATTTATATACAAAAATCCACTCAATTGCTGGCAAGTTTCCCATTGCTTTTCTTGCATACTCAAAATAATACACTGTATTAGAAATTTCATCATACAACACTTCCAAATTATACATTTTCCCGTTTTTATACATAGTAGTATAATAAATACATCGTTACATTTGAACCTCTTTCATTCATCATAAAAATCGCCCTAAAAAACTGATACTCCTTCGTAAATTCAAGTAAAAAAATCAAATTCCCTCATATAAAATATCTGCTTTCAAACATTCCGCTTTATCGCACAATCGCAATAGTCCATCAAGTATATTTAATAATTCACATTTTTTATATATTACTTTTTCGTACTTCATCTCATCTATTAAAAAATCACCTGTTAAGTTTATTTCTTCTGTTCCCAATGAAAATAACCCTCTCCACTTTTCTAATATTGTTTTAAATTTAACAAGTTCCTCATCAGATATTAAGGCCTCTCCATAATATGGTAATCCACTCTTAAGTGTTTTCCCATTCCACGATGAAACAATCCAAAAAAGGCTGTCTTTTATATAGTTAATAAAATCATCCGGAATATTAACCTTTTCAATTTTCTCTTTATTTTTGATTATACTGAAACAATGTTCCAATGCCATAGTTTTACCTCCTATTGTTTTCCAAATAACACAATTGATCCATCTGGTGCAATATCAATATATTTTCCATTTTTCTTATAGCGAATTACACCCTCCACTTCACCTCTAACACGGCTTTTTGTTGATCCTTTCTTTGCGTTTTTTGCAAACTCTTCTGCCTTTCTAAGATATTGTTCAGTATTTTTTGCACCAACTCCGTCACCATTTCCTTTACTACTTTCCGATTTCTGGATCCGTACATCGAACATATTCGCCAGTGCGGAACCTGAGATTGCCAATCCGGTGCCTGCAATCGCAATTCCCGATGCAGCAGCCGGAACACTGATTGCTGTACTCACACCGCCTGTCAATATCTCACTTCCGCCACCCAACAATGCTAAAATTATTCCTGCCGCCGTCGTAGCCATCCCAACTCCAAATTTGAGGCTGTCTTTCCATGTTCCAGTGTAACGGATACTGATATTCGGCAGTTTCTCTTTCAATCGTTGTAATTCCATCTTAGTTACAACCATCGCACTCATTCCTGCTATCATCGTTGCTTGTTTTCTAAATCTTCTATTAGTGGATTTTTCATTAATAATTTTCAACAACCTTTTCATTCTTGCTAATGAAAAGGTTCATCTAACTATCCCATGCTATTCCAACTCATATTCATATATTGGATTAATTAAAGATAAAACAAATACAATAGCATTATTATATCCTGACATTCTTTCTTGCTCATTGTCTCCTAGATTATGTTCATTGTCTAATTTCTCCGAAACTTTTTTTAAAATACATAAATATTTTTCAACAAACGCATCAATTGTTAACAACTCAATATCAGTTAATATTTCGCTATATGCTTCTATTTCACCCTTATTAACATACATATATTCCTTTTTATCAAAAATATTATTATTTTCTATAAAATCGATTCTAGAATAAATAATATCTCTAATTGTAATATTTTTTGTCATAGTATTTTTCATTTAATCCCCTATTCTATTCAAATTTCCATCATAAGTTCCAAGTCTTGTACTTTTACTATTTAATTCTTGTGGAGATTTTCCCATTTTCCATACCCCACCGTTATGCGGTCCACTTCCATCGGCACTCCCGATATCTTGACTTATATATGTTTTTGTCTTTTTATTGTAATAAATTGGTTCTCCATTTTTTGCTCTGTAGTTTGTTTTTTCGTACCCCAACTTCTTAGCAGCTTGTTGTGATTCCTTCGAAGTCATTCTATGCCATTCAGAATTTGTACCCTCCTTATTCAATGCCTCTGATGTGTCACTACCATTCTTCCCGGATTCACTGCCTTTACTGAAGTCCCAACTGCAAACCGTCTTTCCACGTTCCTGTATAATCAATACTGATATTGATATTAGGAAGTTTCTTTTTTAACTGCTCTAATTTCATCTTGCCTATGGTTATTGCACTTATCCCGATCGCAATATTAGCAGCCTTGACAGACCTAACTGCATCTTTCTTTATACGACTTGCTGTAGTACAAAACTTTCTTACGGTTTTCTCTATTGCCTTTGTCCAGGAATTTCTGATATTTCCAGATTCTTTCATTTTTGAACTAAACCAGTTATACCTGGACTGTCCAAAGCCTTTCGCCCATTCATAGGTCGATGGCCGATAAAAATTACTTTTACCGCTTCCTCTGCTGGATGATGAATATTTCCTGTTTCCAGCATTACTTCCTCCACTTGAATACCTTCCCCCTGATGAAGATTTTCCGGATTTGTTTTTTTCTGATGAGCCACTACTGGATACTACATTTGTAAGTGCCTTTTTTGCATTTTGATAGGTATTGGATACCCAGTTTTTCGCCTTATTGTAGGTGTTTTTCACCCATGTTTTGGCTTTATTATAGGTATTTTTTACCTCTGTATCGAGACATTCTAACGGTTCTACTAATATATATATCCTACTTTACATGGACATGGCATGAAAAACAAATTAAACTATCCGAAGCACTTACATCGTTTAATCTTCACCAGGTAAAACTATTTACTGCTTCCATCGTCGCATCATCACATTCCTCTGATTTATCATAATTTGTTTCCTGAATAAGACAATATTTCTTTTCACCTATAATATAATATTGTGTCGTTACCGTACCATTTGATTCCGTTATAGCAAAAGTAAGCAAAGTATAACCTTGATCTGTAGTACCTGCTGTTCCTTTTAATGTTGCATTATCTAACTGTCCTATTTTACTTGACAATTGCTGTAAAATTGCTTTCTCAAACTGTTCATATTCTTCTTCTGAATAATCACTCTCACCTGAACCAACAACAAAATTATTGAACTCATCCTTATTATCCGTGCCTTTTTTCACATATACATATTTTTCATCTCTGGAATAATCACTTTCACTCCATCCCTTCATAATATCGTATTTTCCAAAAGACTTTTTCTTTGTTCCACTATCATCAGAGTTATCTACCGGATCCTTCTGCACTATACAAGCCGTACAAACAGTAATAATCCCCATTATAGTTAAAATGCATCTCAATTTTTGTCTCATGTTCATAATTCATTTTCTCCTACTTACTTATTTCTGAATATTTTTACAGTTTATCAATTTTTAGTATGACTCTTTATTTTTCATAGCTGAATTATATGCCTCCACTACAGCTTCTTCTATAGTAGCTTTCTCTTCTTCCCTTTGATTAATTGGAACATCTCCTATTCCAACTATATTTTTTCCCTCTGTCACAAAATCGTATAGAAGTTTGTACATTTCTGGTTCAGAGAAGTAATTTTCAACTCCTGTTGAAAAAGTGGTATCTGGATAGTCTATCTCAGGTAGCGTTGGTGCAGCATTCAGTATTTCTACTATAGTTTCCGTCACATCACTGGTATCTACTGTATGATCTACGTCTATCACCAATGCCAGTGTTTGATTATCCTCATCATACCTAATGTCATATCCATGTTTCTTTGCTATCTCAGCAGTCTTATTGATGAAATTCCCTTTTTTCTCAATTTCCACTAAATATTGATCATAACATCCAAAATGATATCTATTATCATACATGATTGTATGAACTTTAAATTGAATTCCCTTTTCATCTTCACATACCGCATAATAATTCCCATTATATTTATCATAAGGTTTTACTATTTGAAATGTATGCTCTGGATATGTCTTTTCCAATGACATAATAATTCTTTCCTCTCTGTTTGCTCCTGCAAACGTGTCTTTATCCGCGCATCCTAAAACACTTAATATAATGAAGCCACATAATAATATACAATATAATTTTCTCACTACTCTTTCTCCCTACTGAATCATCCAATCCGCATCACACAAGGTGGTAAAATTGCAACATCTCCTGGACATCCTTTTCATTATCATTTTTGCATCGTACAATCACATATCTTTTACCATTATAAGGAATGATTATTTTTCGTCCTTTGAATTTTACCTGTGATAATGCATTAGATGGGATTTTGCTGACCATATTCCCACCACGATCCATAAATAGCAGTCCACCCTCCCAGTAAAGAATAACCCACATATTTTTTTGAAGTACAATCGTATATACAAACATTGCGATGGCACACGCCATGAAAAACAGACTATATCCCCAGTTTTCTGATCCACTTATATACGAACCAATTGTACACAACACAAGAAATATACAGAGTACCGGTCACAGGTATCGAATAGCAATCCCCTCATAATATCCTGATACAAAATAGCGGAAATTTTCGTTCCATTCCTTTTCACTACTTTCAATCAAATCCAAAGTTTTCTTCTGCATTATCACTTCAAATGCTGTCGTTGCAGCCTGCGCAACTATCATTTGAATAAGATTTACCATTTAGTTATTCCTCCCAGCACAAAAGATTTAAACCTCTTTCAAAAAATTAATCAACTTATCACATTATTTTTTTGGATAAAGTATCTATCATATCTTTAAATTCTTCCTCTTCTCCAGCATATATCCAGTCACGTGTTTCACTTTTTACTAATGCATTCTTAATAATATTTTTTAAGTCATCTGCATAAGATATTAAAAATGAACTATCCATTTCTGATACTTTTTCAAGGAGCTCACCTTCATATAATTCGCCAACAAATACATCCTCTTTCAAAAAATTTATTGCCTTTGATACAGCAAGATTTGTAAATTCTTTTTGACGTATCATTCTTAAAACATCTTCCACAGTAATTTCTGCAATTGTTTTTTCTATTAATTGATTATACCATTTCTGCAATGGATACAATTCCTCATTAGAGGAAATAGATATACAATTATATATTTCTTTTATTTTTCTCTTGTCTTGCATCAATTTATACCTCCATAGGGATCAAACAATTCCTCTATTTTATTAATATAAGAATTTGCTTTATTCAGCCCTTCTTGCAATAATGCTCTATCTACATCAGAGAAGTTTGGATTTTTTAGTGAACCTTCTAAGGCTTTCTTAATTTTTCGTAACGATTTATAAGAATCTTGCATTTCTCCTAAATGATCAAAATATCCACCTCTGCCATTTGGAACTGGATCCCCTTGCAAGTCTCTTAATGTTCCACTAAAATCTCCATCTGTTAAATGGTCGTTAATCGTATTTTCCAACGCATTCAATCTACTTTTCTGAGCATCAGTTAATGTATTATCTACTTTCCCACTCTCACCAGTACTCTTCCCAGATTCATTTCCTTTATTACTTTCTGATTTCTGAATCCGTACATCGAACATATTCGCCAGTGCGGAACCTGAGATTGCCAATCCGGTGC
>ENA-OURU01002063-OURU01002063.1-human-gut-metagenome-genome-assembly--contig:-NODE-2063-length-21333-cov-4.162562_pt1 | contig 21333 bp, 20 predicted proteins | sample MGYA00242137_ERZ509064 | MGnify/ENA primary metagenome ERZ509064 (study PRJEB26280, sample SAMEA2338777) | human gut metagenome | biome: human gut; feature: human-associated habitat; material: faeces...
AGAAATGGTATTACCAAAATTATACACGACCAAAATCCTATATTCATAATACATACCTCCGCTTCAAATTCCAATTTATCAAATTAATATTATAATTATATCATAATAACAATAACATTGTATATCACTTTAGCAAAATACAATGTTATTACATTTTTGACGACACTTTTGACGACCCTTTTTTAGATTTAAGAAGTTTCAAACGGTCTCGAACAGTCAATTTTTTACTTACCCAAAAAATAAAACCCTTGAAAACTCTATGTTTTCAAGGATTCTTATAAATGGAGCTGAGGGGAATCGAACCCCTGTCCGAAGCCTCTTCCATTAAGACTTCTTCCACCACAGTCTATGTTTTAACATTCCCTCATTCATACGCTCACAGACAGGCTTACGAACTTAGTAGCTTCATAAATTCTTCTGATACCTCAAAGCTTTGGTAAAAGAGTGCCTCGCAAAGTCGATGCCGAACTCTTAAGCAGCGAGTGACTTAAGGTCGACAGCTGCCACTAGGCAGCGTACGCTAAATTTTCGTTTGCGTTTATATTTAATTTCTAAGTTTTTACGTGGTCCTAGTCCACGGGTGGCTATCCTAACTTCTAAAACCCCGTCGAAACCAGTACAACCCCGAAAGAGTTATTACTGTCACTGTCACAAACGACACGTATTAATCATACTACAACTAATATCTTAAAATGTCAATATCTATAATTAATTATTCAATTCATATGACAATATTTAATACAGATTTCTTACTTTAAATTCCTTTTCTGCCTCTCTTCGCTGGTCTTTCTTAGCTATATCCTGTCTCTTATCATATAATTTCTTACCTTTTGCAAGAGCGATTTCTACTTTGACAAGACTTCCCTTAAAATAGACCTGCAATGGAACTAAAGTATAACCTTTTTCTGCCATTTTGCCTGCTATTTTATTAATCTCATAGTTGTGAAGCATAAGCTTTTTAACTCTTAATGGATCTTTATTGAAAATATTGCCTTTCTCATATGGGCTGATATGCATTCCATATATGAATACTTCGCCATTCTCTATTCTGACAAATGCCTCTTTGATACTGCATTTACCCATTCTAAGAGATTTTACCTCAGTTCCATGCAGGCATATTCCTGCTTCATATTTATCTTCTATAAAATAATCATGATATGCCTTTTTATTATTGGCAACTAATTTAAATGATTCTTTACTCATTATAATTTATATTCCTTTCATTCATTGTCATCTTCAGGCTCGTATATCATAAAATCAATCTGGCGCTGTAATTTATCAGTACCTGTTACTTCTACCTTAACTTTCTGTCCGAGCTTATAGGTATTGCCAGTATCTTTTCCTACTAGTTCGTAGCTTTCTTCATCATAATAATAGTAGTCATCTAGTAACGCTGTAAGTTTTACCATTCCCTCGATGGTATTAGGCAGCTCCACATACATTCCCCAGTTGGTAATTGACGAAACCACGCCATCAAAGACTTCACCTATATGATTCTGCATATATTCAACCTTCTTGAGTTTATCTGTGTCTCTTTCTGCCTCATCGGCACGTCTTTCAGTCTTGCTTGCCTGCTCTGCTATTTCTGGAAGAATACTTTCGTAGTGCTTTATACGTTTTTCAGACAGACCCCCTCTTAGATTCTCCTTAATTATTCTGTGAATCTGTAAATCAGGATATCTTCTGATAGGAGATGTGAAATGGCAATAATACTTAGCTGCCAATCCAAAATGTCCTGTACATGAAGTCGTATATTTAGCCTGTTTCATAGAACGTAAAGTAAGTCTGCTGATAAGAGTCTCTTCTTCCGTTCCCTCAATCTTCTCTAATAGCTTCTGTAATTCTTTAGGATGTATCTCTTCCTGTGTAGTCTTAATTCCGTATCCGAAATTATTTATAAACAAACTTAATTTAAGCATCTTTTCAGGGTCAGGAATATCATGTGTTCTGTATACAAATGGCAATTCCTGCCAGAAATAGTCTTCTGCAACAGTTTCATTTGCAATGAGCATAAAGTCCTCGATAAGTTTTGTTGCAGAATTTCTCTCATACGGCTTAATATCTATAGGCTTGCCTTTCTCATCTAAGATTATCTTACTTTCAGGAAAATCAAAATCTATAGAACCACGTTTATGACGTTTCTCTCTTAAAATGAGTGCAAGCTCATTCATCTGTCTAAACATCGGTACAAGCTCTTTATTTTCTTCAATTGCAGTCTCATCATTAAATTCAAGAATCTTATTAACTGTAGTATAATCCATTCTTTTATCAATTCTTACAACTGTTTCAGCTATCTTATGTCCTACTACATTTCCCTTTTTATCTATCTCCATAATACAGCTTAATGCAAGTCTGTCTGCATTAGCATTTAACGAACATATTCCATTTGATAATTTGTGTGGAAGCATAGGAATTACGCGGTCTACAAGGTATACACTTGTTCCACGCTTTACAGCCTCTTTATCCAGTGGACTATTCTCTATAACATAATTAGATACATCTGCAATATGGACACCAAGTGTATAGATTCCGTTATCATAGCTTAAAGATACTGCATCATCTAAGTCTTTGGCATCTTCTCCATCAATTGTAACCATCATAACATCTCTTAAATCTAGTCGTCCTGCCATATCCTTGCTATTAACTTCATTTTCAATATCTTCGGTCTGCTTCATTACACCATCTGGAAATTCCATTGGAATCTCTAAGCTTTTTACAACAGATATTATATCTGTTCCCGGATCATTAATATGTCCTATTATCTCAATAATCACGCCCTCAGGTTTTCTGTTTTTATCACCATAATCTGTTATCTTAACAACAACTTTATGACCTGTCACAGCACCTTTAGATTTCTCTAATGGAATAAATATATCTCTGGAGATTTTAGCATTATCAGGAATTACGAAGCCGAAATTCTTTGATTTCTGAAATAATCCTACGACCTCAACTATTTTATGCTCTATAACCTTGATAATCTCTCCTTCACGTCTTCTTCCTGTATTAGCAGCTCTTAGAACTACCTGTACTAAATCACCATTCAACGCTCCGTTAGTAGCACTTTCAGGTATATAGATATCCTCGTCCTGTCCCTCTATAGATACAAAACCAAAACCTTTCGCATTACCTTCATAGGTTCCGATTAATACATTAGCACCCGGCTTACCATATTTGCCTTTTTTAGAAATTCCAATCTTGCCCTCTGCTAACAATGCATCTAATACTTCTTCTAATTCACTTCTTCTATCTTTCGGAATATTCAGAATAATAGCAAGTTCCTTTAATTTCATTGGTATATATTCTTCAGAATTAATTATATCTAAAATAATCTTTTTACGCTCATTCATTAACTTTTCTTCCATACTTTCTAACCTCCATTTCGAAGTAGTTTAACTATATTAATTATATCATACAAAAGAATAAAGAATGTCGCAAGCGACATTCTCCGCCTGAGGCGAGTTGCTATAGCAACATTTTCTGCTCCGCCGCAGTGCGATCCTCGCGAAGCGTTTTTTACTTACCAGGACAATTTCAACGAAATTTCCTAGTAAGTAAAAAACCTGAATACTAATAATTAGTATTCAGGAATATATTTGATTTATTCTATATAAATTTAGAATTTAGTAAAGCCGCTAATACAATTAATAATACAGCTAATACCTTAGTAATCTTCTCTAAAGCACCTTCCATAGAACGTCCTTTATTCTTACCCCAATATGTATCTGCCATACCACTTATTGAACCTGTAAGTCCTGCTGATTTACCTTCCTGCATAAGAACTATTATAGTTAAAGCTATACAAATGATAACAAATATAATATCTAAAACTGTTTTAAGCACTCTAACACCTCCTTAGAATCGATAGACGATTTACTCAATTGGTATAATAGTAACATATAGTGCGTCTTTTTTCAAGCACAAATATTATTCTTATCAGGTAATTCTATTTAGATGATAATGAAATTGATGTACAAATCATTACTATAGATGATGCGAATATTGCCCAGAAGCCTATCATATTCTCAACATTACCAAATGCATCTACTTTACAGAAAACCATTGAAATCATTAAAACAACGAATAATACTGTAGCTATTATCTCTAACTTACCATAGTTAAATAATTTAGCAAGTGTTGCATTTGACTCAATTTTCTTCTTAGCAAATAAGTTCATTGCACCACCAACAATTACATATGCTGATAATATAATCATTGCAAATATTGAAATTATAAGAGCTGTATTAAGTAAGCTGTGTGGTCCTAATGAATAATTGAAATATTTCTCAATTATATATTCAGCTGTATATTCACCGATGATTCTCATCTGGCCTTTTTTCTTACCTAATAATTCATATTTATACATTGGAAGTATAAATATCGAAACTAATGAAATAATTGATGCAACAAAATATAATACTCTGTACACATTCTTTTTCTTTTCTACATATGCATTATAGTTTAACTGATTAGCATACAATTCAGAATCATTATAATCTTTCTTTGTTTTTGTGTTGTCCATAAAACCTATCTCCTTTAAACTTTTTAAAAACGATTTTCTTATTAAATTTTAACAAATGAAAACGTTTTCGTCAATAGTAAATTGTACTAATTACATAAAATTACACAAAAATATAATCTATAATTAATGCTATTAATTATTGGTATATCTGCTCATATACAGGTCGTTCAACTTTTTTTCTTGTTATTTCTACTATATTTAACTTTGTTATATCAACAACATTTGTCCTTATTCTATCTTTAAGTACAATCTTTTTCAAATATTCAATTAATTTATCCTGATATTCTTTATTTTCCATATTTATAAAGTCTACCATTATTATTCCTGACATATTTCTTAGTCTCATCTGGTATGCTATTTCCTTAGCAGCCTCTATATTTACATTGTAAATTGTATCACTTAATCTCTTGCCCTTAATGCATTTTCCAGTATTTACATCAATAACCGTCATAGCTTCTGTAGGTTCTATAACAAGATATGCTCCCGATTTAAGCCAAACTTTTTTAGAACACACTTCCTCTACAACTTTTTCTATACTATATAATTTATATAGAGGTAATAAGGTATCATCATATAATCGAATATTATATTTTCCATTAAATTTATCCTTAAGTTCATAATAAATTTCTTCATTATCAGTAATTATTTCATCAGTTTCATTCGCATATAAATTCTTAATCATTTTTATATATAGTGCATCCTCGCTTTTTAACAGTGTATAGCACTTACGCATCATAGCAATTTCTTTTACATGTTCCCATTCTGATAATAATTCATTTAATTCTTTCTTTATTTCATCTTCTTTTGCATTCTCAGCATTAGTTCTGATAACTATACCAAATTTTACATTAAGCTTATCTAATATGTCATCCAATTCAGCCTGAATGCGGTTTTTGAATCCCGCATTTTTAATTTTTCCTGAAAATCCAATACCACTCTTTCCGATATTTATTACAACATTTCGTCCAGTAAGGCTTATATTTGATGTTAAAACAGGAAATTTTGTCTTTACGGCAGCTTTAGAAATCTGCACAATAATATCGTCACCTTCGCATACTTTATCAGTATTCTTTTTATTTAAAAAGATAATATGTTTATTATCTTCTAATGAAAGATATCCGATACAGCCTTTCTTATATTCTACAAATGCCGTATTGATGTTCTTTACTACATCCTTAACCTTACCGACGTATATATTTCCTATTGAATCTGCCTTTGCTGATTCATCATTACTTATATATTCAGAGAAATTCACTTCATAAAATCTGTTATCCTCATATAGACCACAGAAAACCTTATTAAATGCCTTATTATCAGCATTATTATTAGATTTATTTTCATTTTTATTACCAGGTTCATAATTTTGCTTATTCGCAAGATAATTACAAGTTTTTTTTCCTGCATTTTTATGAATATAAGTTAAATCAATATCAGCAATTATAAATTTACTCACGATTAGATGTCCTCTCCGAAATCTTCTAAAGGAATTAACTTATCCTCTGACATTCCATATATTTCAAGCCGCTCCACAATTAATGAAAACTCTTTTAATTCAAAGTCCGCATAGTCACTAAATGCCTGCATAACCAGTTCAGGCTTAAGATTGTTAGCACTTCCCGTTGCAAGCTTCATAAAAAATGTATTATCATCATCTATATACGCTTTATAAATCATCGGTCTGATATCCACTAACATCTCACTTTTCTTAGTTTTCTTGAGTATCTCAATAGAAGATTGCTTTATAAATTCATTAAACTTTTCTCTTATATCTATATCAGGCTCATAGCCATCACGAAATTTCACAACATAATCTGCACCTGCTACTAATGACATAGCATTTTTAGAAGAATCCGGAAGCAATCTATAGCTTAATACCTCCATTCCCTCAACCATTGTGTCATTAATTCTCTTTAACATTTCCGCAGAACTATCTGTAGAATGTACCTCTATATCTAAGTATTCGCCTCTGCTTGTAAGTCCTACTCCTAAAGGTGCTGCAAAAGACATAATCTGATGTGGACTAAATCCCTCTGAATAAGCAATATCTACTTCAGCTCTTCGCATTACTTTCTGAAAATATCTCATAATATCAAGATGTCCGATAAATTTCATACTTCCATTTTTAGCAAATTTAATTCTTATTTTCAAAGCACACACCTCCTCCAAATCTTGCTACACCACAGCCTGCACACTTCATACGGCAATTAGGTGTTACAGTCTCTTCTTTGGCACGTTTCCATTCATTCTTAAGAAATGCCTTAGTTACACCTATATCTATGAAGTCCCATGGAAGTAATTCATCAACATCACGTTCTCTTGAGATATAGAAATTCATATCAATATCAGTATCTTTAATAGCTTTCTCCCATTTTGAATTATCAAAAGTCTCACTCCACGCATCATAGATACAACCTGATTTATATGCAGCTAAAATAGTCTTTGCAACTCTTCTGTCCCCCCTTGCTAATAAACCCTCTAAGACTGATACATCTGCTTCATGCCAATTGTATTTAATACTTTTTTTATTAAGCATTTCTTTCATCTTAGCATTAACTATACGCGCTTTACCTAAGAATTCTTCTTTAGTATTCATAGATGCCCACTGAAATGGTGTAAATGGCTTTGGAACAAAAAATGACGAACTTGCTACTATCTGAACCTTTCCATTTCTCTGGTCTTTTGGTATTCTATAATAGACCTCAGCCACCTTTTCTGATAATTCAGCAATTCCTTCCATATCTTCAACTGTTTCAGTTGGAAGCCCTAACATAAAATATAATTTGACACGATTCCATCCACCCTCAAATGCCATAGATGCACCTTTAAGAATAACTTCTTCAGTAAGACCTTTATTAATTACATTTCTAAGTCTCTGTGAACCTGCTTCCGGTGCAAATGTAAGACTACTCTTTCGAACATCCTGAACTTTACTCATTACATCTAATGAAAATGCATCAATTCTAAGAGATGGTAATGAAATATTTACACCTTTATTTTTGAATTCTTCAATAAGGAAATTAACAAGTCCCTCAAGATTAGAATAATCACTAGAGCTTAATGAGCTGAGTGAAATCTCCTCATGTCCGGTATTTTTAAGCATCTTATATGCTTTGTCCTTAAGAAATTCAAGACTTCTTTCACGTACCGGTTTGTATACCGAACCGGCCTGACAGAATCTACATCCTCTTATACAACCTCTTTGTATCTCTAGTACAACTCTGTCCTGCGTAGCCTTAATAAATGGAACTAACGGTTTCTCTGGATAATATGTATTATCCATATCCATAACAAGCTGTTTATTAATCTTAGTCTTAGCATGTGGATTATTAGGTGTAAAAGACTTTAAAGTTCCATCATCATTATATTCAACATCATAGAATGCCGGAACATAAAGCCCCTCTATATCAGCAGCCATTTCAAGAAAATCTCTTCTTGAACCACCATTTTTCTTATTCTCTTTATATTTATCCATTAAGTCAAAATATACCGTTTCACCCTCACCCATATAAAATATATCGAAAAACGGTGCAAGTGGTTCAGGATTATATGTACATGGACCACCACCGATTACAATAGGATCATCTTCAGTTCTATCAGCCGACTCTAATGGAATTCCTGATAGATCTAATATCTGCAAAATATTTGTATAACACATTTCATACTGGATTGTAATACCTAAAAAATCAAAATTTTTAATTGGATCTTGTGATTCTAACGCAAAAAGAGGTATATTCCTCTCTCTCATAATCTGATCTAAATCAGTCCATGGAGAATATACCCTTTCGCAATATATGTCATCTCTCTGATTGAACATATCATATAAAATCTGGATTCCTAAATGTGACATTCCTATTTCGTATACATCAGGAAAACACATTGCAAATCTAATATCTATTTTAGACAAATCTTTTTTTACCATATTTACTTCGTTGCCAATATATCTTGCCGGCTTTTCAACACTTAGTAAAATCTCGTCTGATAACGCAAGTTTTCTCAAACCACTACTTTCCTTTCAATAATAATGTACATATTCTATCTTCTGGCCAATTCTCTTGTTATGTCTTCCCATGATACTTCTTTTTCTGCCATAAGTACCATTACATGATATAAGAAGTCTGAAATCTCATATTTAATCTCTTCTTTATCAGGATTCTTAGCAGCAATAACTATCTCTGTTGCTTCTTCTCCGACTTTCTTAAGAATCTTATCAATTCCTTTATCAAAGAGATAATTTGTATATGAACCCTCTTTAGGATTAACTTTTCTGTCCTTTATAACGTTAAACACATCTTCAAATACCATAAGCGGATTAGTGTCATCATATTCTTTCTTCACAAGTTCTGTATAGAAGCATGAACGTTTACCTGTATGGCAGGCTGCACCAATCTGTTTAACCTTAGCTAAAAGTGTGTCATTATCGCAGTCGATTGATAATGATTTCACATATTGATAATGTCCTGAAGTAAGACCTTTTATCCATAATTCTTTACGGCTTCTGCTATAATAAGTCATTCTTCCAGTCTTAATTGTATTGTCAAATGCTTCTTCATTCATATAAGCAAGCATTAATACTTCATTTGTCTTATAATCCTGAACTACAACAGGGATTAATCCATCTGAATTAAGCTTAAATTCACTATAATTCATCTTACTTTCAAATACATTTACATCTACACCATCTTTTTTAAGTTCCTGTTTGATGTTCATTATCTCCTGCGTATCTGAAAGAATTGTATCTGATGTAAAACCATATATATTAGTCACTTTACAATATTTTACAATATCTTCTTTAGTAATTTCGTCATTAATAAGAAGTAAATCAATATTTATCTCAGAGAAATTTTTAGCTGCCTCATCAGACAATTTATCAGAAACTACAAACAATGTTGCTCCCTCATCAAAATAAAAATTAGCTGCCTTGCATAATTCTTCATCAGAACATTTACGTTCAAATAAAACCGCTACCTTATCTGCACCGAATCTTTCTGATGCTTCATTTACAAGTTCTCTGTTTGATTCTTTCGAATCTTCTAAAATAACCATTTTAGCACCGGCATAAAGATATTTCTTAACATCTTCTAGTCTCTTTACATTTCCTCCAAGTAAAATCTGGATATCACATTCAGCTACAATTTCCTTGATTATTCCTATATTTGTCTCATGCTCTTCATCTGTTGAAGATATCTCAAAAATATAGACTTCATCTGCTCCGTCATTTTCAAATTTCTCGCATAATTCAACTGCATCATATGCTGTAGAATCATCTTTTCTAAATGCTTTACCATTTTTTATAATAATTCTCGGAATAAGATTACAATAATTCATTTTTCACACACGCCTTTCGCTAATTTAAAGTATTTTTACTGATTACAAACTTCCTTTTGTACTCATTATATCCTTAATTCTTGGATCAGTAATAGTTGCTTCATCTAATGCCTTTGCAAATGCTTTAAAGATTCCTTCGATAATATGATGATTATTACTTCCTGATAACACCTTGATATGCAGATTCATTCCTGCCGAATATGAAATTGCATAGAAGAATTCCTTAACCATCTCTGTATCAAAATATCCGACTCTGTCAGTCGTAAATTCCGCATCACATACAAGATATGGACGGCCTGATAAATCTAATGAACACAGTACAAGTGCTTCGTCCATTGGTAAAATGACACTTCCATATCTCTTAATTGATTTCTTATCGCCTATAGCTTCTTTAATAGCCTGTCCTAACACTATTCCCGTATCTTCTATAGAATGGTGTGTATCTACATATAAGTCACCTTTCACACTAAGCTTCATATCAAACAGGCCGTGTCTTGTAAAGCTGTTAAGCATATGATCAAAGAAACCTATTCCTGTACTTATCTCTGCTTTACCACTTCCATCAATTGCAAAATCCATAGAAATATCTGTTTCATTTGTCTCACGCTTAACCGATGCTTTTCTAATAACTGTTTCCATATTTTCCTCATTTCTACTGCAAAATACCAGTTCTGTGTTAACTTATTATACAGGTTATAACCTATGGAATTCATAATATCATAACCTGTGATAATAATTTTACAAAACTGATATATTATTTTTCAAATCTTACTTTAATCGAATTAGCATGTGCTGTCAACTGTTCTGCTGTCGCAAATGCCATAATATCATTATGTATTGGCTCAAGTGCTTCTTTTGAAAATGAAATAATACTTGATTTCTTAATGAAATCATCTACTGATAATGCTGAAAAGAATTTAGCTGTTCCATTTGTAGGAAGAACGTGGTTAGGACCTGCGAAATAGTCTCCTAATGGTTCTGAACTGTATTCTCCTAAGAATATTGCTCCGGCATTTCTGATTTTGGTCATTGTATTAAACGGATCTTTTGTAACAATCTCTAAATGCTCTGATGCAATATCATTTGCAACAGCAATAGCTTCATCCATATTATCAGCAATAAGAATATATCCGTAATTCTCAATAGATTTTGTTAAAATTTCTTTTCTTGATAATTCTTCAATAAATTTATCTACCTGTTCAGATACTTTCTCAGCTAATTCTTTAGATGTAGTAACTAATATTGCAGATGCCATTTCATCATGTTCAGCCTGTGATAATAAATCAGCTGCCACATATCTCGGATTAGCTGTTTCATCAGCTAACACAAGTATCTCACTTGGTCCTGCAATTGAATCTATACTTACATAACCATATACTGCCTTTTTAGCAAGGGCAACATATATATTACCCGGACCTACTATTTTATCAACTTTCGGTATTGATTCAGTACCGTACGCAAGTGCTGCAATTGCCTGCGCACCACCTACTTTGTAGATAACATCTGCACCTGCTTCATTTGCTGCAACTAATGTACCTGGATTAACTTTCCCTTCTTTATTAGGTGGTGTAGTCATAATTATTCTGTCCACTCCTGCGACTTTAGCAGGTATGATATTCATAAGAACTGATGATGGATATGCTGCTTTACCACCAGGTACATATACGCCGACTTTCTCAAGTGGAGTTACTTTCTGACCTAAGATACTTCCGTCAGGCTTACTGTCAAACCAGCTATACTGCTTCTGTTTCTGATGGTAATCTCTTATATTTACAAGGGCTTTTCTTATAATTTCAACAAGGCCTGTTTTCTCAACTTCCTTATATGCTTCTTCTATCTCTTCTTTTGTAACTATGATATTATCAGCATTAATATCGGCACCATCGAATTTCTTCGTATATTCAAATATTGCTTCATCTCTTCTTGCTTTAACATCTTCTAATATAGCATTAACACTATCCGAAAATTTACCATAATTATTAGGACTTCTCTTTAATAAATTATCAAGTATATCCTTTTTTGATTCTTCATCTAATTTTATAGTTCTCATTTCTGCCTCCATATCTGCTGCTATCTTATCAGCTATCAGCATTATAAATCTTTAACTGCCTCTTTTGCAACAATCTATTTTTCTATAATGTCCGTTTTATATTACTGTTTTTAAATCTGAAAGTAATTTATTAATTCTTTCATTTTCCATCTTCATACTTACCTGATTAACAACCATTCTTGCTGATAGTGGACAAATCTCTTCTAATACACCAAGACCATTTTCGCGTAATGTAGAACCTGTTTCTACAATATCTACGATTACTTCAGAGAGATTAACAATAGGAGCTAGTTCAACAGAACCGTTAAGTTTAATAATTTCAACTGTCTGATGTTTCTTATTATAGAAATAATCCTTGGCAATGTTAGGATATTTGCTTGCAACCCTTATCATCTCATGGTGCTTAAGAAGTTCTTTTGCTGATTCAGGACCACATACACACATCTTGCATTTTCCAAAACCTAAATCCATAACCTCATAAAGCTTTCTACCCTCTTCTAGAATTGTATCCTTACCAACTACACCTATATCAGCTGCACCATATTCTACATAGGTAGGAACATCTCCTGCTTTCGCAAGAAAGAACTTAAGTTTTAATTCTTCATTAACGAATATAAGCTTTCTGGTTTTCTCATCTTTCATCTCATCGCAGGTAATTCCAATTTTTTCAAACATTTCAAGAGATTTCTTTGCCAGTCTTCCCTTTGCTAATGCAAATGTTAAGTATCTCATCTTAGTTAATCTCCTTTTTCTCAATTCCATTTCCGTCTATGATTATAATTTCGGATACATTACTTCTCTTTGCATAAGAAATATAATCCTCCATCTGATGATTAGAACGCTTTCTAACCATCATAACACACTCATTTTCACTTCTCAATGTTTTTGTATAATTAATTGCCTCTCTCTGGTTCTCAACACCATATAAAATCATCTTCTTATTGTCTCTCTCACCTAATTTAATATGCTGTCTCTCAAGTGCAACCATTAACTGGTCTAAGTTAACTGCAAAACCTATGGCTGCAAAATCTTTTCCAAACTGACCTAAGAGATTGTCATATCTGCCACCAGTAACAATCGCATCACCGGTTCCATATGTATATCCCTTAAATACTATGCCTGTATAATACTGGTACATATTAAGCATTGATAAATCAAATGAAATATATTTTTCATAACCGTATATAACTAAAATAGAATATAATTTTTCAAGTCTTTCTAATGCTGCCTTAGATTTATCATTTATATTTAATGTCTTTGCTAATTTTATCATCTCAATAGATCCCACAAATTCCTGAAACTTAAGAAATACCTCTCTATCTTCTTGTGGAACATTAGCTTTCTCTAATACATCTTCCACTCCGAAATATTTCTTATTCTCTAGTAATTCCCTGAGTTCTTCAATTGTATCTGTATCAAGTCCTGCTTTTTCAACTATTCCTTTAAAGAATTCAGGCTGACCTATTTCAATCTGAAATTCAGTAAGACCTGCCTTTAATAATGATTCTATAACCATTGCAATAACTTCTGCATCTGCATCTGAAGTATTGTCACCTAATAATTCCGAACCAATCTGTGTAAATTCTTTAAGTTTGCCCTGATATTCCGAATTATTGATAAATGCATTGCCAACATAACATAATCTAATGGGCATCTCCTCATCCATAAAATATTTAGCTGAAGCCCTTGCTATAGATGGTGTCATATCAGGTCTTAAGACCAATGTGTTACCCTCTCTGTCAAAAAACTTATACATATTCTTCGATGCAACACTTCCTCTTTCTTTATTGAAAATGTCGAAAAATTCAAATGTTGGTGTCTGGATATCACTATATCCGTATTCCTTGAAAATCTTATGAATTCTGTTCTGGATTAATAATTTATCATAACATTCATCATTATATATATCCCTAACTCCTACAGGTGTATGTAATAATTTACTATTCATAATTTCTTTGTTTCCTCCATATATAAATATTCGCTAAGATTACAAATACAATAATCCTTATAAACGTAATGAATCTTTTAATCTTAATTATAATGTCTATAACCTAATTAAGATGTAAATTAAAATAGATTATAATTACTTTAGTGTTGTAAAGTGTTAATTCGTTACAACGTTAATTTATTAATCGTTTCAGATTATACTTTAATAACCTTAAACTGTCAATCTCTATTTGATAAATCTCTTGATAATGCTTCTAAATAATGTACCGGAACACCACCATTGGTTCTTATTCTGTATGCCTTGTCAATCTCTTCAAATCTAAAGCTTTTTCTACCACCATTTTCACTTCTCTCATAGAATTCTAAAACTTTATCAAATGGCAGATAATATATCTCATTTATTCCGGTATAATATATTATCAGAAATGCCACACCATTTTGTTTCTCAAATTCTTTCATAAATTCTACCTGATGTTTATGAATGTTATGTATAGGAAATGTTTCCGTATTACATTCCTTTGCGTCAAAGCATACAGGAACTCCCTGTACTACGCCTATATAATCTACGGTACTTCTCTGCTCAAAATATGCTAACGTTATATGTCTTGATTCCTTGTCCATCGCAACCGGTTTAATAGGTGTAGGAATCTTCTGGATTAATCCGATTCCTTTCTCTCTATATTTCTCATTAGTAACATTAATCAAATCTTCTAATGTAGAGCCTCTTAATCCTCTACTGTTCCAAGTTCCCATTTAACTTTTCTCCATTTATAATCTGTATAAACCTATCGCTAAGCGGTGCAGTAAATTTCTTGTTGCTTAAATATGATAAAGCACCATCTACATTGTCAAATTGTAATTCATAAGAATGTAATAACTGATATTTAAGTCCATATTCCCTTTTAAAATACGAATTAACCGACTGCTCACCATATTTTACATCTCCTATAATTGAATGTCCAATACTTGATAAATGTGCTCTTATCTGGTGTGTCTTTCCTGTTATAAGTAAAACCTTTAATAAGGTATATTCCTTATTATTGCAGATTGGAATATATTTTGTACGGATATATTCACCTTTAGAATCTATATTATCTTTAACAATTTTCACTTTATTATTCTTCCTGTCTTTAGTAAGATATCCTGTTATCTCTTCCTCTTTAGTAATAATTCCCCTTACAATACACAGGTAATATTTATGCATATCCCTATTTCTTAATAGTTCTGCCATCGTCTGAAGTCCTGCCATAGATTTTCCAAATATCAGCATACCACTTGTATTTCTGTCTAAGCGGTTGCATACAGAAGGCTTAAATGTTTTAAATTCTGACTCTTTAATCTCATTATTATCAAGCATATATCTGATTAACTGTTCATTAACACTCATATCATTTACTTCGGCTTTCTGTGATAATTCTCCTGCCGGCTTATTATATAATATGAGGTTATCATCTTCATATATAATATTATGCACATCAATTTTTGACACTTTCTGCATACTGCTTATAATGTTATTCTTATCTGGTTTCGATGAAAATTTTTCTAAAGTCTCTTCTGTAAAAAATATCTTAATAATATCGCCCTCATTTAGCTTCTCGCTTCCATCAGACTTTTTATTATTAAGTGTAATATTTTTCTTTCTCAACATTTTATATATAAAACTTTTGTTAGCCTTGTCTAAATATTTACTTAGAAATTTATCGACTCTTTGATTAGCTTCGTTACTATTTATCTTAATTTCACGCATATTTTCCTCGCTATTTGACACATATTCTTAATTGTATTACAGAGTTTATTAATTTGTTTACATATATTTATATTTTCTTAAATAATTACTTTTAATTATTTTTTATTCTTTACCTTTGATATTACATTGAATATACTGTCATTAATTCACCTATTCGCTTATCATATTTACCCTGTTCATTTTTATCAAGTATTTCAACACTTTTCTTAAATTGTATAAAATCTTTAAATACTTTTACAGCAGATACCTTACATTCTGTTTCCAGGAAACTTCTTACATATTTCTCTATAACCACATTATCGTATTTATCAATTGGTGAATAGCAATATACCGAATTATCTCTTACTGCCGCTAATTCTATATTATATATTTTCTCAGGTGATGAAATTAATAAATCACTTAATATTTTCACATTTTTATAAGCTGATATCTTCTTATATTTTTCTGCATCTCCTGTTTTGTATGGAAACATTACTAAATAAGCCACACCATATTTAGCAGCCGGAATAGCCGATACGGCAGCTAATACTGTAAATATGCTTTTAGTATGATGATATCTTATTATTCCTGTATAAAAAATAATTAATACTATAGCTAACAGAAGTAATGTCATACCAAGCTGTTTTAATTTGTTCTTATTAATATATCCATAATTACCTTTTTCAATTTTGTTCTTATTCTTCAATTTCTGTCACCTTTTCTATTTTAATGTTGCACTGTATATATTAAGAATTATTCTGTGTGGAACAATCTTCGTAAGAAGATATAATAACTTCATTGGTATTCCGTAAATAGATATTTCCTTTTTTTCAATTGAATCTTTTATTGCTTTATCAACTACATCAGAGGCATTTACCATAAATAAATCTTTGAACCAGGCTCGTTTGTGTTCACCCTCTGCAATAGAGAAGAAATCTGTCGCAACAGGTCCCGGACATACTGCAGTTACTGATATATCTCTGTTCTTAACTTCACATCTTAATGCTCTTGAAAAGCTTAATACATATGCTTTAGATGCCGCATAAACCCCGAAACCAGGTTGTGGTAAAAATGCTGAAGATGATGCCAGATTTATTATACGACTGTTTTTAACCATATACGGAAGCACCATATATGTAACTGATGTAAGTCCTGCACAGTTAGTATTAACCATTCCGACCGTTACATCATGTGCTGCTTCTCCAAAACTTCCTATTATTCCATATCCAGCACAATTAACAAGTAACTTAACACCCACATTTTCCTGCTTTAGCATCTTATTAAACCTGATATTAAAACCTGAATCAGTAATATCTTCACATACAATTATACACGGTTTATTAATACTGTCTCTTAATTCTTCAAGCCTGTCAAGTCTCCTTGCTATAATCCATATTTCATCTATATTTTTAAACATTCTATCAATCTTTAGTGCAAATTCTCTTCCCATTCCTGAAGATGCACCTGTTACAATTGCTATATTTTTCATATTATCACTTCTCCATTTCTGAGCATATTATGCGAAGAGGCGATGAGAAATTCGCGCAGGCGATTTCTCATCTGCCATAACGCTAATTGCTTCTTATGAAAGCAATTAGCTGTGAGAAAAGTAATTGCATCAGCATTACTTTTCTCACTGTTCTCTATTTCCGCAGACATTTAATTATGTTTATTTTTATGAACGTTTCTTATAGTTTTTTTCTTGTTTTTATTCTTATTTATTGTATTTTTGTTGTTCATTCCATCATTGCTTATATGAGTATATGACTTATTATTACCTTTATTGCCACTATTCTTATGATTGTTGTTTTGATTGTGACTAATCTGGTTGTGGCTATTCTTATTGTTTTTATTATTTTTATTGTCAATACTTACATTAGTTTTACTACTATTTCCATATTTTTCATAGCTTGAACCATAATTTTTTCTAGGTCTTATAAGACAATTTTTATCAAAGCCTATCAAATCTGTTCTTCCAGCTTTAACTAATGCCTCATGCACTAAATCATAATTCTTAGGATTACGATATTGAATCAATGCTCTTTGCATAGCTTTCTCATGAGGATTAATAGGAACATATACAGGTTTCATTGTACGTGGGTCTAAACCTGTGTAGTACATACATGTAGATATAGTTGATGGTGTAGGATAGAAATCCTGTACCTGTTCAGGCATATATCCTAAATCTCTCAAATATTCTGCTAATGCAATTGCATCCTCTAATTTCGAACCCGGATGTGATGACATAAGATATGGTACAACGAACTGCTTTTTTCCCATCTTTTCATTTAATTTCTTATATTTATTAATAAACTTCTCATATACCGCATTTTCAGGCTTACCCATCATCTGCAATACATTATCAGATATATGTTCTGGTGCAACCTTAAGCTGTCCGCTTATGTGATGTTCTACCATTTCTCTCATAAATGTATCATCAGAATCACACATAAGATAATCAAATCTAATTCCTGAACGTATAAATACTTTCTTGACCTTCGGTAGTTCACGTAATTTCCTTAGTAACTTAAGATAATCCGAATGGTCTACTATCAGATTCTTACATGGTTTAGGAAATAAACACTGCTTATTAGGACAGACACCCTTAGTTAGCTGTTTATTGCATGAAGTATGTCTGAAATTTGCTGTAGGACCACCTACATCATGAATATATCCTTTAAAATCTTTATCCCATATTATCTGTTTTGCTTCATTTATAATTGATTCGTGACTTCTAGTCTGTATGATTCTTCCCTGATGAAACGTTAATGCGCAAAAGCTGCAGCCACCAAAGCACCCTCTGTTGCTTACAAGGCTGAATTTTACTTCACTTATTGCCGGTACACCACCAGCTTCTTCATAAGACGGATGATAGTTTCTCATGTAATTAAGTGCATATACCCTGTCCATTTCCGACTGACTAAGTGGCTTAGCAGGGGTATTCTGTACTACATAAATTCCATCGTTATACTCTTCTACAAGCTTTTTTGCCACAAATGGATCTGTATTACAATATTGAATATAAAAACTTCTCGCATAGGTTTCTTTAGATGCCTTTATTTCTGCAAAAGATGGCAACTTAATATAATCATATATATTCTCAAGAGTCTGAGTTTTATAGACAGTTCCTTCTATAAATGTAATATCTTTTACATTTATTCCCGCATTTAACGCATCTGCAATTTCAACAATAGACCTTTCACCCATTCCATAAGATATCAGGTCAGCACCACTATCCATTAAAATTGAACGTTTTACTTTATTAGACCAATAATCATAATGTCCAAGTCTCCTTAAAGATGCCTCAATTCCACCGATTATTATAGGTACATCTTTATATGTCTGTCTTATCAGATTAGAGTATACAACTGTCGCATAATCAGGTCTTTTACCCATAAGACCACCTGGAGTGAATGCATCTGTTGCACGTCTTTTCTTAGATACGGAATAATGATTAACCATTGAATCCATATTTCCACTCATAACCAGAAAGCCTAAACGTGGTCTTCCAAATGTATTAATACTATTCTTATCTCTCCAATCTGGTTGGGATATAATACCTACCTTATATCCATTTGCTTCTAATACTCTACTTATAATAGCATGTCCAAATGAGGGGTGATCTACATACGCATCACCTATTACAAATGCAAAATCTACCTCCTCCCAGCCTCTTTTAATCATATCTTCTTTAGATATCGGCAAAAAATCTTTAATCATACTGTTCTCCATTTCCATAGACATTTATGTCGGAGGAACCGCGAGCTGAATCTCAAATTCAGCTCTGCGATAAACGCTAATTGCTTCTTACGAAAGCAATTAGCTGTTAGAAAAGTAATCGCATCAGTATTACTTTTCTAACTATTCTCCATTTCGCAGACATTTAATTTCGTCTTCTGTAAGTCTTCTATATTCGCCTTCATGCAGGTTTTCATCAAGTTCTAACCTTCCCATTGACAACCTTTTAAGATAGATTACTTTTCCTCCGATACACGCAATCATTCTCTTTATCTGATGATATTTTCCCTCACATATAGTTATCTCAACATCAGATATATTATTTGATTTTTCATTTTCTAATTTAGAATTATCCAATCCTTTATTACCTGATTTTACATTACCTGATTTAATTATTTCTAATTGAGCAGGTTTTGTTAATGTACCATCTTTTAACTTCAGTCCCTCTTTAAATCTTTTAATATGTTCTTCAGTTATAATGCCCTCTACCCTTGCAAAATATTTTTTGTCTATATGTTTTACAGGGGATAAAAGGCTGTGTGCTAACTTGCCATCATTTGTTATAATAAGCAATCCAACTGTATCCTTATCAAGTCTTCCGACGGGAAATAAGTCTTTTTTCCGTTCGCTGTCTATCAAGTCAATAACTGTTCTATCGTTATTATCAACAGTAGCCGACACTACTCCTGCCGGCTTGTTTAACATATAATATTCAAACTGTTCGTATGCTATGGTTCTTCCATCAAATGTAACTATATCTTTCTGTACATCTATCTTATAATCTGATGCTTTAACTATTGTATCATTGACCTTTATTCGCTTTTTTTTAACATATTCTTTAGTCTCTTTTCTAGATGCAATTCCCATTTCTGAAAGAAATTTGTCAAGTCTTATTACTTTACTCATAATTTTCCATTCCCTGTGCTCTGTATCCCTCAGCAATTATATCTAATTCCTTACTGAACTTCTCTAACACATCAATATCATCAAGTTTATAAATCTTATAGAATTCGTCTTGAATCTTAACTATTTCACGCTTATTTGCAACATTATACAGATTCTGGATTGTGTTAAGAATCACTGCAACCACATGTGCTTTAATCTGGAATGAATTCTGTGAGTCCATAATCTCACTTCGCACAGACGACATCTCTTTATCTAAAGCTATTACCGCAGCTGCTGCACCACTAAGTCTTTCTCTTATATGTGGTGGCATATTCTGTCGATATTTATACTGTAATGAATGTTCTATAGTAGCCCAGAAATTCATTGCAAGTGTTCTAATCTGTATCTCCACATTAATGCGTTTTGTTCCCGTAAGCGTCATTACATCATAGTATACTATAAGATGATAACTTCTGTATCCACTTGGCTTTGTATTATTGATATAATCCTTTTCAGCCTTAACAGTCATATCACTTCTGTTCTTAATAATGTCTACAACAGTATATATATCCTCAACAAACTGACATATAATTCTTATTCCTGCAATGTCCTCAATCTTTTTTTCTATATCTTCAAATTGAATCTTCTTCTTCTGCATCTTCTCAAGAATACTTGATATCTTCTTAACTCTTCCATTGACCTCTTCTATAGGTGAATATTTCCCTGCATTTCTGTATGCCTTAATTAAATATTCAAACTTAACCATCAGTTCATCAACAGCTAACTGATATGGTTCTAGTAATTCTCTCCATAATTGTATTTCCATTTAAACAACCATTCCCTTTCTAAATCACATACCTGCATAAACCGTAATACTTCCTCGACCATTCTTCTTAGAACAATACATTGCACTATCAGCAGCATTAACTAATTCTTCAAATTCCGAACAATATGTAGGATATGTTGCAATACCAATACTTATATTAATAAATATTTCTTTATTTTCATATTCAAATTTTTTTGTTTTAATTTCATTTTGCAATTCTTCACATATTTGTCTGACCTCTTCAGAATCTTTATCAGTATATACAATAACAAACTCTTCTCCACCGTACCTTACTGGAAAGCCATCATATATTTTAG
>ENA-OURU01002073-OURU01002073.1-human-gut-metagenome-genome-assembly--contig:-NODE-2073-length-21207-cov-3.178896_pt1 | contig 21207 bp, 16 predicted proteins | sample MGYA00242137_ERZ509064 | MGnify/ENA primary metagenome ERZ509064 (study PRJEB26280, sample SAMEA2338777) | human gut metagenome | biome: human gut; feature: human-associated habitat; material: faeces...
ATAACCGCCGGTGGCGAAGATCGTACCGCTATCCACAACCAGCGTTCCATCCGTGGTCTCAATGCCGGCGCAGGAATAGTCCCCCTGCACGTCCAACGTGCCGGAGCCGTTGATGGTCAGCGCTCCCCGATTCAAAATACCGGCGCCGTCGGACGCTGTGAGCTGATTTTCTCCCGCCAGGGTCAGCTCCAGCGCACTGCCGTCAGAAATCTCCAAAGGTGCAGATTCCGTGTAGATTTGCATGTTTTTTACGGTCAGATCAGCGGAAATACCGCCGGCAATGACGATCCGCTCCTTACTGGTCAGCCCGTTGCCGGAAATCGTCAGCGGCGTATCGGTCAGGATCGTGATGACACCGTCGGCCCGGGTATAATCAACATCCGCCGTTCCTCCGGAAATATCCACTTCTCCGACCTGATCGGTAACATGGTACCAGGAGCTTCCGTCCTCGGTTTTAAGAATTACAAAAAGGCCTTCCGCCACCGCAACACCGCAGACCGTATTCTGCATCAGATCACCGCTGGAAAAATCTCCGCCGGTGATGGAAATGCTTCCTTCGGGTCCGTCGCTGCCGCTGCCGATGGCATCCGCCCCCGATCCCCCACTGCCAGCCGTGATCTTGCCGCCGGTAATGGTAATGCGTCCGCTGCCGCCATTGCTGCCGCCGCCGATCCCGGCACTGACCAGCATGCGCCCGGACCCCATATCGTTCCAAGAACCGTTGGCCGTGACGTTGCCTCCGGTAATGCAGATGGTGCCGCCGTCTCCATTGGCACCGCCGCCGATGCCTGCTGCAACTCCGTCAGACTCACCGAATCCCAATTCATCGTTTCGGGCCCACACTGTGCCGCCGTGGATATAGATGGCACCGCCATTTTCATTTGCGTTTCCGCCGATGGCCGCATCCGCAATGGTGGAGGATGTGGCCGACAGGCTGCCGGTCCCGCCCTCCTGGGCGTAAATCGTCAGGCTGCTGCCATCGCCCACCTGAATGCCTTCCATTGCGTCCAGATAGCCTCCATCCGCCAAAATCAGGCGGACATCCCCGTCCACCATCACGCGGTCCTGCAAATTCACCCAGTCCTCAACCACATACCATCCGGCGCTCCAAGTGGTATCCTCCGCCGTCACTTCCGCAACGTCATCCTGCGTTTGCTCAGCTCCGGTTTCGTCTACATACGCAACGCCGTCCTGTACGCCCAGCAGGACAACGGCATCCTCTTCTTGGGCGGGGGCGTCTTCTTCCGTCTGCATATCCGCTGCATTTGCAGCAGCGCAGGCCTCCAAAGCTGCACCATCCGCTCCGCAGACGGCACATTCTGCATTCCGTGTCTCGTCTGTACAAGGGATCGTACAGGTACAGACCGGCTCTGCGTTGGCTTGCGGAAGCTCCTCCGGCTCCTCCGCCAAAGCGCCGGTTGGCAGTACGGTGGCCAGCAGCGCAGCACTAAGAAGGGCCGCTGCCAAACGTCTGTGAAAATTCTTCATACACGAGTCCTTTCTTATTTTGTCCGTCTTATCCAGCAGTTGCAGGCAGCCAAGCAGCGCAGCTGCTTCAATTTTTTTCCAGTTGATTACAGAGTTGTATTGTATCATTCATTTTTTCTTTTTTCAAGTATCTTTTTGTATGAAATCCAGCTGTGCCTTCCTGTGATTTATGGGCAGCAACTCTGCTGCAAAACCCGCCGCAGCCAAAAGGCATATCCCACTGTCACGAAAGGAAGGACTCTGCAGCCAGGATGACGGGCAGGTGTATCTTTCTGAGCCGTGTCTCCTTTCCGCCTGTGTTATCCGCTGTCTTTGCCGGGACAAGAGAAAACGTCCGGCCAAGGCCGGACGTTTCCAACATGCCGAAGTACCGCTTGCATCCACAGGGTCTTGCTGGTTATAACAATGCGAATGTTCCCGTCATTTCCTCAAGCTTTCCCTGAATCTGCAATGGCAAATCCACATAGCCTGTAATTTCAACCAGCAGGGCTCCTTCTCCCTTCGGTACCGCGTAAAAAGTATGTACCTGCGTTACCCCGTTTCCCTCCTCTTCATAGGAAACGCATTGGGTATCCAAACTATCCGCTCCGAAATACGTGTCTTGCGCGGCAACACCATCCTGCCCTGATTGCAGGGCAATCCCCTCTGCCAGGGTCTGCGCATCCATATCCGGGTAAGACTGAATCGCGATATACACCGGGCCGTCCAATGTTTCCGAGGTATGATAGGTATAGATATCCTGGTCGTCTCCTGTATCATCTAAGGTAAAAACTGTAGGATCATAGGTCATGGTGTAACCCAGGCGGCTCTCTTCCCGAACAGATTCTGCATCTTCCGACGGATATTCATAGTCCTGTTCCGGGGCCGTCTCTTCCGGTACACCGCCCGAATGGTTGTCATCTGTCCCAGATGCATGATCTTCCATATTCCCTTCTGATGCAGAAGGGTCTGCGGACGTTTCCGCATTGCTTGTACAAGCCGCTAGCATCATCAAACTGATACATGCACATATTAAACAAAGATTTCTTTTTTTCATATTTCCCTTCATTCAGCCATGATTTGAAATGTCCCCTGAGCGCATATGCGCTCCGTTTGTTCGAATTATAGCTGCAATCGCGCAGTTGTCAAGATAGAATCCCATCAGCGCCTTCCGCTTATCCCGATCTTTCGATGCAAAGCAGCCGCAGGAGCCAGACAGCAGCCAAAGGCACGGAAGCGGCTGTTTTCCTCTTTTCGAAAAAAGAACCCTGCAACCATTACGGCTGCAGGGTTTTTCTGGAGCTGCTGAGCGGATTTGAGCCGCCGGTCTCACCCTTACCAACTGGTTGAGGGCCCTCCACCCCTTGCGTTTCAACACTTTCCGGCCATTTTTGCTCCAAAAGGATGCGGTCTGCGGCGCTCTTTGCTCCCTTGTCTTCGTCTGTTCGTCTCCCCGTATGGGGCACAAAGACAGCCGGCCCATCCCCATCATAATCGGTCCATTATGCTTGTGCTGCATGTTTTAAAGTCAACAGGGAAATCCTGTGCCTCCCGCCGCAGGCAGGTTCTTATTCCACTTTCATCATACGGTATCCAACGCCGATGTGTGTCTGGATGTATTGTGGCGATCCAGGCTCTTTTTCCAGTTTCTTGCGCAGGGTTGCCATAAACACACGAAGAGATGCCACGTCGTTTTCCCAGCTTCTTCCCCAGATCTGCTGGGTAATAAACGTATGGGTGAGCACCTTGCCCACATTTTTGCACAGCAGGCACAGCAATTTATACTCACTGGGCGTCAGGTGGAGTTCCTGCCCATCCAGAAACGCACAGCCTGCCGCATAGTCTACTTTCAATTTGCCGTTTGTAAAGACTGCGTCTGTATTCACCGTGCCAACCTGCAGGGCAGCCAGCCGCCGCTGGGTCACCCGCAGCCGGGCGAGCAGCTCTTCCACCGAAAAAGGCTTCGTTAAATAATCATCGGCGCCGGCATCCAGCGCGTCGATTTTATCTGTGTCCTCACTGCGGGCGCTGATGACAATGATCGGCAAATTGGACCATGAGCGCACTTTATGAATGACCTCCACGCCATCCATGTCCGGAAGGCCCAGATCCAGCAAAATAATATCCGGATTATGGGAAGATGCTTCCAAAATGGCGGATTCCCCATTTGCTGCCGTCAGAAAGCGGTAATCATGGGCCTTCAACGTTGTTGTGATCAGGTTGCGGACAGGGGTATCGTCCTCAACCACTAAAATCAAAGGTTTATTCATGCAGCTCTACCTCCCCGGCCGGTACGGAAAATGTGAAGATGGAACCATGGGGCATATGATCTGTTACCGTAATTTCGCCGCCATGGGCATTGACAATGGATTTACACAGTGCCAGTCCCAGCCCCATGCTGCGCCGGCTATCGGCGATTCGATTGGACGCACTGTAAAACATATCGAAAACATGAGGCTTCGCCTGATCTGAAATACCCGGGCCGTTATCCGCCACAGAGATTTCAATAAAGGCTCCGTTTCGCTTCCAGCTGATATCGATCTCAGAGCCCGGCGGCGTATACTTGATGGCATTATCCACAATGTTGATGAGAACCTGAACGATCAGCTTCGCGTCGATCTGTGCCAGGAGATACTCATCGCTGCTTTGCACATGCAGGTGGTACTCCACGCTCTTTCGGTTGATGTGCCGCAGCGCTTCCGCCACCACTTCGTCGATCAGCTCCGTTGCAATATGCAGGTTCATCCTGCCCTCTTCCAGCCGGCTGACCGACAGCAGATTTTCCACCAGGTTAATGAGCCACATGGCGTCATCATAGATATCGGTATACATCTGTTCTTTGGTCTTTGTGTCGAACAGATCTCCGTTGGAGAGCAGATTGCTGGCATTCCCGGAAATGGAGGTAAGCGGCGTGCGCAGATCATGGGAAATGGATCGGAGCAGATTGGCCCGAAGCTGCTCGTTTTTGGCCAGCACCGCCGCGGCTTCTTTTTCCTCCAAATTCTTTTGGTTTTCCAGGGCCAGCGCACATTCTCCCAAGACCGAGAGGAGAATACTGCTCTCAAAGGAATCCAGCGGCTTGTCCGACGCCGCGATGCCGACAGCTCCATATACCCGGTCCCCTGTTCGGATCGAGAGATAGGTGCAGGCAGAATCAGAAAAGGTCTCCGTTCCCGCACCGGCCCGCTTGTTGTTTGTAATCACCCAGCGCGCTACTTTCTGCTCCTTTTCGGAGGTATAGCGGTCTGTTGGCACCATATCATCCACAAGAAACAGCTCCGGTTTCATCTGTCCTTCCGGATCTGTGCGATACGCAATGATGTCCCGCTGAAATATTTTTAATAACTGCTTTGCGGTGACACAAACGATCTCTTCCTGACTGCTCGCTTTTTGAAGGATCTGGTTGGTTTCAAAAAGGAGCTTTGTCCGCCACGCTACCTGTGCAGATCGTTTTGCGTGAGACTTCAATTTGGACGCCAGCGACCCGGTGAGCAAGGAGGCCAGAAACATCACCAGGAACGTAATGGGATACGCGCTGTCATAGGCATGCAGGGAAAATCTCGGAACGGTAAAAAAGAAGTTAAAGGTCAATACGCTGACAATGGATGCAATAAAACTGCAGACGGAGCTCTTCGTCGATACAGAAACCAGCATGACACCCAAAATGTAGAGCGTGATAATATTGGCTTCTGTAAAACCCCAGTTGTAAAACAAAAACCCGATCAGGGTGGAAAGGACCAGGATCAGTGCACTTTTCAGAAGATCCAGAACGGATACAGACGGTATGTGCATGATCTCCCGCCGTTTTGCCGAAAGCTGACTGTTCAATCCATTATCGGGAATGATGTGGATATCCAGCTCAGGCGAAAGTTCGATCAAACGCTCGGTTAACGACGCCTTATGGAACCATGGCCGGCGAGGGATCCCGCTGCGGCCCAGCACAATTTTTGTGACCCCCGACAGGCGGGAAAACTCCGCGATCTGATATGCCACATCGTCGCCGTAAACCGTTTCAATCGATGCACCCAGCTGCTGCGCCAGATGGATATTGGCCTGGAGACGCTCTTTGTCCGGCTGGGTCATCCACTGAAATTCTTTCGTTTCTACGAACAGCGCCGTAAATCCGCACTGAAAGGCACTGGCCATTCGTGCTGCGGTACGAATGATTTTCTCATTGGAGGGTGCGGAAGAAAGGCACACCAGGATATGCTCACGGGTCCGGTATTCCGTTCTATTGTGAACCCCATGGGTATAGAGTGCTGCCCGGTCAGCACAGCGGCGCAAACCGGTTTCCCGGAGCGCGCTCAGTTGAGACAGCGAGCAGTTGGAAAGCAGCGCTCCCTTCGTTTGCTCCAGCAGCCGCTGCTGCAGTCTTTGCGGCTCAATATCCACAAATTCCACCTGTGCCGCCTGATCAAACACACGGTCGGGAATCCGTCTCGATTCTGAATATCCCAGTATGGAAAAAATCGTATCCTGAATGCTTTCAATATGCTGAATATCCAGCGTCGTATAGACATCCACGCCTGCTTTCAGCAGTTCCTCGATATCCTGATAGCGCTTCCGGTGTCGGGACGCATCTCCGTTCAGGTGCGCCAGATCATCGATCAGGATCAGCTGCGGCAGTCTTTTCAAGCAGGCATCCAGGTCCACTTCGTCCTCTGTCTGTCCGCTGTGATCCACGGTCTTGCAGGGCAATGCCTCAAACTTCTGGGCAAGTGCTCTGGTCTGCGGCCACCGGTCACAGTAAAGCAGGCCAATTACCACATCGGTGCCTGCTTGTCTGGCCTTTTCAGCCGCTTCCAGCATGGCGTAGCTTTTCCCGGTCCCGGAAAAATAGCTGGTAAAAATCGTGAGTTTCCCTTGTTTTTTACCGCTGATCTGCGCAGGCAGGGGAATGGTATCCATGAAGCACCCTCCTTTCAAGCAGGTGCATTATAGCACACTTCGCACGCATTGTCCGCAGAGCCGGCAAAGAAACTCCGATACCCAGCGTTGGGCATGGTCGTTTTTCCACAAGATTTTTTGCGGCTGCGGGGCCATCTGTATGGGCTTCATCTCCACCATTCCGTGATCCAGAAATAAGGGCTGGGGGTGGAGGGAAATGCATTCCCACTGGGCCTGTATGCCGCTGGCCGCTCCGGCAGGCAGAACCGCTACATCCGCTCTTCCTGCGTCAAGGGCCTGGACGACTTCCTCCTCTTGTCCGATCGATATGCTGCACCGCACCTCCGGGTAACGGCGGCTGATCTCTTCCAAAATGTGCAAAACCTCCGGCACGGCATCCAGGCTGGAGGTCGCGATGCTCAAATACGGCGGTTCCTCCTGCCGCTCGGTTTCCCTTTGAACGGCGTGCAAAAAGCCGTCCAGTCTTGACATGATGTAATACCCAAATACCGCAATCGCAGCAAGCCCGCCCAGCAGCATCAACTCTTTCATGACGGCCCTCCTCTCTTGTGCCCCAGAGTGGACTTTTTTATATGTGGAAACACTTCTGGATATCCCGCTGTGTCCCCAGGACCAGGATGCTGCTGTCGGCAGGCAAGGCCGTATCAGGCGTAATCACCGTCATGGAAAATTTCCCCTGCTGCTTGATGGCCATGATATTCACGTGATACCGTTTCCGCACATCCAGCTGCCCGATGGTCTTCCCTACCCAGTTGCGGGGGACTTCGATTTCAAAGATCGCGTGGTCATCCCCCAGGGCAATGTAATCCAAAATATGATCGGAGCTGTAACGTATCGCGGTCCAAACTGCCATCTGCTTTTCCGGGTAGACCACATCGTCCGCGCCATTCCGCAGCAAAAACTTTGCCTGGACGTCCCGCTCCGCTCTGGCGATCACTTTTTTTGCGCCCAGCTCCTTCAGCAAAGACGCTGTTTCCAGAGAGCTTTGAAAATTATCGCCAATGGCAACAATGCAGAGGTCAAAGTTTCTCACGCCGATGGAGGCCAGGAACTCCTCGCTGGTGCTGTCTCCGATCTGCGCATTGGTCACATAGGGGAGCACGGCATTGACTTTATTCTCGTCTTTATCTACCGCCATGACCTGATGGTTCAGTTCGTTTAGTTTTATGGCGATATGGCGGCCGAACCGGCCCAGGCCGATCAACAAAACGGTTTTCATAGATCCTGATTCATCCTTTCTTTATCCAACGGTGATGCGCTCCTGAGGAAGCCGGGCACTTGTGGTCTGGACATTGGAAAGCGCTGCAAATATGAGTGTCAGACCGCCGACACGGCCAAAAAACATCAAGCAGATCAAAATGAGGTGCGAGATCCGATTCAGCTCCGGCGTGATCCCCAAAGACAGCCCTACCGTTCCGATCGCGGATGCTGTCTCGAACAGGCAGGTGAGAATGGGCAGGTCTTCCATTCTGCTGATGATCAGTCCGCCGGTCAAAAACAGCACCAGATACATCATCAGAATCGTCGCAGCCTGGGAAACGGTCTCGCCGGACACCCGCCGATTGAAGAAATGCGGATTCTCTCTGCGCCGGAAAACCGCAAGGGCACTTGCCACCAGAACAGCCACGGTGGTCGTCTTCATACCGCCTGCCGTAGAACCGGGCGAGCCGCCGATCAGCATCAATATGGTGATGAGGGATTGTCCGGTCTCGCTCAGGGCCGTTAAATCCGCAGTATTGAATCCCGCCGTTCTGGGCGTGATCGCCTGAAAAACGGACAAGAGGATCCGCTCTCCCATGGGGAAGTGCGCAAATTCAAAGAAGAAAAAGTATACGGTGGGAACGAAAATCAGCGCAGCCGTCACGGACAAAATCACTTTGCTCTGCATCCGGTACCGATGAAAGTGCAGGCGGTTCGTCCGGATATCCTCCCATGTCAAAAATCCGATACCACCCACAACGATCAAAAGCGCGATCACGATCGAGACCACGGGATCAGCCGAATAATCTGTCAGAGAGGAGAACGGCGCTTTGACTCCCATCAGATCAAACCCTGCATTGCAAAACGCGGATATGGAGTGAAACAGGGCATACCAGGCGCCCTTTATGAGGCCAAATTCCCTGTAAAACCCAGGAAAGAGCAGGACTGCCCCCAGCATCTCAACTGCCAGGGCCGTTTTTAAAATAAAGCCGATCAAGCGCACGATCCCGCCCACGTTGGGCGCGGCGATCGCTTCCTGCATGGTGCTTCGCTGCATCAAGCCGATCCTGCGGCCCGAAAGGATCGCAAAGGCCCCCGCCACGGTGACGACGCCCAGGCCGCCTATTTGAATCAGCAGGATGATGACCAGCTGCCCAAAGCCCGACCAATAGGTCGCCGTATCGTGAATGACCAATCCTGTTACGCAGACTGCGGATGTAGAAGTAAACAGCGCATCCAAAAACGGAGTCACGACCCGGTCTTTCGTTGCGATCGGGAGCATAAGGAGAAAACTTCCTGCCAGGATCACCAACAGGAACCCCCCTATAATAATGCGGAACGGGGACTTATTGTTTTTATGGAGCAGCTGCCACATAAGCCTCCACCTCTTAATCCTTCTTTATCTGTTCTTTATACCTTCATTATCCATATCCGCTCTTAAAGAGGGATTAATATATAAAGCTCCGTATTAAGAAGGTATTAAGACAGGTGAGGCCGTCTGTTCTTCTCCTGTCAATCAAAAGGTTCCTGACGCCACAGTCTCAGCCAGCGGTTTTGCCGGGTAACGGTGCCGCAAAGCGTTCTTCGTGTCATACCCATCCAAATGCAAGGGAAAGCGGCAGGGCAATAAGCATCGTACAAATGCAGACAGCAAGCAGCGTGGCCAGCGGCATTCCCACAAAAATCATCAAAAAGCCCAGGAATTTATGATGAAAAACGAACCCCTCCATACAGACATCCGCCTGGTTTTCCAAATGAGACATCCGTTTTTTCAAAGCAGTCATATCGATTCCCTCCTCATAGCTGCATCATACTGTGCCGAAGCTAAAATCGGGGAAAAGATTGCATAGTGGAAATTAAGAATCAATAAAAGGCCAGCAGCCTGCCCGGATCATCCGGACAGGCTGCTGGCTCAGCCTCCGCCATCATGCACTGTGCGGGGGAATGGGGTCACTTGGAGACTTCCCCCACCAACCCCATGGCGGCCGCAATATCCAAGTTGACACCCAGCACATTGACCGCTTCCGCGCCAAATACACCCAGCAGCTTTCCTGTGGTGTTATCCGCCACGATCTGCTCCAGCTCCTCCTCGCTCAGTCCGGAGGCCTCAGCCAGAGCCGGGATCTGGACCTGCGCGCCCTCAGGAGACACATGGGGATCCAGGCCGGAACCGGAAGCCGTCATCAGGTCGGCAGGCAGTTCCTCCCGTGTCACATCCGGGTTTGCAGTCAGGAATTCCTCAATATCAGCCTCCACGCGCTCTGCCAGAGCGGGGTTGGAGGGCGCATAGTTGTTGGAACCGGAGCTCAATCCGGCAAATTCGCTGCCATCGTTATAGAACTGATCGCCCTCAGCATCCTCATAATAGGTGTTGTAGTTACAGGCAGAGGGACGGCACTTCATAAAGTAGGGCTCTGTAAAATCCTGTCCCACATTGGCAGCGCCCACCGCCTCACCGTCCGCCGTTACCAGGCTGCCCTTTGCCTGGCTGGGGAACATCACCGCAGACAGGCCGCTGAGCACCACAGGGTACAAAAAGCCGCACAGGGACAGAAAAATCAAGGTCACGACCACAGCCTGGCGAAGACCGCCTGCAAAACCGTTTTTACGCTTTGTCTCGTTCATTTTGAGGGTCCCTCCTTAAATGCCCATCCCCAGCAGCACAGGCGCAATGATCATATCAATGATTTTAATACCCACGAACGGTGTGATCACGCCGCCCAGACCATAGATCATCATATTGCGCGCCAGCATTTTGCTGGAGGACATGGGGCGGTATTTGACGCCCTTCATCGCCAAGGGGATCAGACAGGGAATGATGATGGCATTGAAAATCAACGCCGAGAGAATTGCGCTGTACTCCGTAGTCAGATGCATGATATTCAGCACGCCCAGCTGCGGCACCGCCGCCATAAACATGGCAGGAATGATGGCAAAGTACTTGGCGATGTCGTTGGCGATGGAGAACGTGGTCAGAGAGCCGCGGGTAATGAGCAGCTGCTTGCCGATCTCCACGACTTCCAGGATCTTGGTGGGATCGCTGTCCAGGTCCACCATGTTGGCGGCTTCCTTGGCGGCGGTGGTGCCGGAGTTCATGGCCAGGCCCACATTCGCCTGGGCCAGAGCGGGAGCGTCGTTGGTACCGTCCCCGGTCATGGCCACGATCTTGCCCTCGGCCTGCTCCTTTTTGATGACGCTGATCTTGTCCTCCGGCTTGCACTCGGCGATGAACCCGTCCACACCGGCCTCCTTGGCAATGGTAGCCGCCGTCAGGGGGTTATCGCCGGTGCACATGATGGTCTTGATGCCAATGGCACGCAGACGCGCAAACCGCTCCGCCATGCCGGGCTTTACGGTGTCTTTCAGGTAGATGACGCCCAGGACCTTGTTGTTCTCGCATACCACCAGAGGCGTGCCGCCCAGGGAGGAGACCTTTTCCACATGCGCATGGAGATCTGCGGGGACCTGGCCGCCCTGCGCTTTCACATACTGCTCAATGGCGTCGGACGCGCCCTTGCGCACATGGGTCCCGTCAGGCAGATCCACGCCGCTCATACGGGTCTGCGCCGTAAACTCCAGGAAGGCGGAGCCGGGCTGCTCCTCACTGGTATCCCCCAGGCGGCGGGCCAGTTCCAGCGTAGACTTGCCCTCAGGGGTCTCATCATGCAGGCTGGTCAGCGCCGCACAGCGAATGAGGTCCATGCGGCTGGCGCCCTCCACCGGGAAAAAGTCGGCCGCCAGGCGGTTGCCGAAGGTGATGGTACCGGTCTTGTCCAGGATCATGGTATCCACGTCGCCGCAGGCCTCCACGGCCTTGCCGGACATGGCGATCACATTGAACCGGGTCACGCGGTCCATGCCGGCAATCCCAATGGCGGACAGCAATCCGCCGATGGTGGTGGGGATCAGGCAGACCATCAGGGCGATCAGCGTGGAAACGGGCAGCTGCACACCGCTGTAAATGCCGATGGGATACAGCGTCACAATGACGATCAGGAAGATGATGGTCAGGGACACCAGCAGCGTATTCAGCGCGATCTCGTTGGGGGTCTTCTTTCGGGAAGCGCCTTCCACCAGCGCGATCATCCGGTCCAGAAAGCTGTTGCCGGGATCGGAGGTGATGCGGATCTTCAGCCAGTCGGACACCACGGTAGTGCCGCCGGTGACGGAGCAGAAGTCGCCGCCGCTCTCACGCACCACCGGCGCAGACTCGCCGGTAATGGCAGACTCATCCACGGATGCGATGCCCTCCACGACCTCGCCGTCACCGGGGATCACTTCCCCGGCCACCACCAGGACCACGTCGCCCTTTTTCAGTTCACTGGAGGAAACGATGGTCTCGTTGCCGTCCTGGTCCAGAAGGTGGGCCTCCGTATCCTTCTGGGTCTTTTTCAAACTGGCTGCCTGGGCCTTGCCCCGGCCCTCTGCCACAGACTCGGCAAAATTTGCGAACAGCACCGTGATCAGCAGGATGATGGAGACCACCAGATTGTATGTACGCAGGCCGGGATCCGCATGGCCGAACAGGCCCGGGAAAATGGACAGCAGCAGCGTGATGACAAAGCCCACTTCCACCACGAACATGACCGGGTTTTTGATCATATATCGGGGATCCAGTTTTTTTACTGCGCCGATGAGCGCCTGATGTAGGATCGACCGCGTCAGAATTTTCTTGGGTTGCTTCTTACTCATATTGGATCCCCCTCCTTAGCCCCACAAAGTCAGATGCTCCGCAATGGGGCCCAGCGCCAGCGCCGGGAAGAAGGTCAGCGCGGCAAAGATATACACAACAAACACCAAAATCACAGCAAAGCCGAAGGTATTGGTCTGCAGCGTACCGGCAGACTCGTTGATAAACTTTTTCTTCATCAGCGATCCCGCAATGGCCAGCTGAATGACGATGGACAAATAGCGGCCAAAGAACATGGCAAGTCCTGTGGTAATATTCCAGAAATACGTATTATCCGCCAGTCCCTCAAAGCCGGAACCGTTATTGGCAGCGGAGGAGGCATACTCATAAAGCACCTGGCTCAGGCCGTGGAACCCGGGGTTGGTGATCCCGGCCCGGCCAGCCTCGGTGCCCACCGCCAGGGCGGAAAACGCCAGGATCAGCAGGGGATGAATGATGATGCACAAAGCAGTGAGCTTCATCTCACGGCCTTCGATCTTCTTGCCTAGATACTCCGGCGTACGGCCCACCATCAGCCCGCAGATAAACACAGCCAGGATGGCATACAGGATCATGTTCATCAGCCCCACGCCCTTGCCGCCGAACACCACGTTGAGCATCATGTGCAGCAGGGGAACCATGCCGCCCAGGGGCGTCAGGGTATCGTGCATGTTGTTGACCGTCCCCGTTGTAAAGGAAGTCGTCACCGTGGTAAACAGGGCGGATTGGGCAATGCCGAAGCGGACTTCCTTTCCTTCCATGCTGCCCATGGACTGGTCCAGGCCGATTTTCGCCAAAGCGGGATTGCCCTGCAGCTCCGCCCAGCAGCAAAGGCTCAGTCCCACCAGGAAGAGGATCCCCATGGCGGCAAAGACGCTGCGGCCCTCACGGCCAAAGATCTTTGCAGTGAAGCCTTCTTGCCGGTGATCCGGCAGCGCATGGTCGGGAGCCGTATTCTGCAGACGCTCCCTGCGGCTGTCTCCCACCATCTTGCCGAAGGTGATGACGCAGGCGCCCGGCAGCAGCATCATGGCGTATAGTTCGATCAGGTCCGAGAGCATGGTCGGGTTTTCCAGCGGAGTGGCGGAGTTTGCCCCCAGGAAGCCGCCGCCGTTGGTGCCCAAGTGCTTGATGATCTCCAGTGCGGCAATGGGTCCCATCGCGATGGTCTGGAAGGTACCTTCCAACGTCTTGACCACCACGTTGCCCTCAAAGTTCTGGGGCACGCCCTGCCATACCAGCAGCAGACCGCCTGCGACGGAGAAAGGAAGCAGGATCCGTGTGGTGATCCGAATCAGGTCCGCAAAGAAGTTCCCCACATTGTCCCGGCTCTTTCCGGCAAGCCCACGGATAAAGGCCACACAGGCGGCATAGCCCGAGGCCGCAGAGACAAACATCATGAAGATGATGACCAGCATCTGGGAAAGATAGCTCAGGCCGCTCTCGCCGGAATAGTGCTGCAAGTTGGTGTTGGTCATGAAGCTGATGATGGTATTAAAGGACAGTGTGGGTTCCATGGCCCCGATCCCGTTGGGGTTGAACAGCGGAATGCTCTGGATCCGCAAAACCAGGTAGCCCATGGCCACCATCACGGCATTGGTCCCAGAGAGCGCGAGGGCATATTGTTTCCAGTTCATCCCCTGTGCCGGATCGACACCGCCGATTTTGTAGATCACGCCGTCTACCCGGTCAAACACCGGATCGGCGAAGGTGTGTTTTCCTGCGGCGATATGATATAGATACCGCCCCACCGGAATGACAATGATCAAATACATGAGAATTGTCAGTGCCAGCTGCAACATATAAATTCCTCCCAAGTGTCTTGCGTGTTAAAAGCGGTCAGGGTGCGCCAGGGCATATACCAGATACCCGCCCAACAACAGCACGATGATTCCAAGGACGATCATGTCTTTTTCCTCCCCATCGCTCACGCTTGTGCATCGATCTGCTTCTGGCACCAGTTGGCTAAAAGCCACACCAATCCAAAGCAAATGGCCAGCGCTCCTATCATCAAACAATCCATCATACCTGAGACTCCTTTCCTTGGCACCTCTAGCGCCATATCTTCATCTTCCCTGTTTTGCGTTTTCAGCATACTGCAAGGCATCATAAATGGGGATTAAGGAAGCAGGGGCTGCATTAACAAAAGATAAAGGGTCCTCTCTGCTTCGTACGCCTACGGATGCTCTCCTTGCGTCTGCAGTGCAGCCTGATTTCGTTCCTCCTGCAGCCGAATGCGCTCCTGGCTGAGGCCGCACTCACTGAGAATCGCGATCATCAGATTTTTTTCAAATGCATCCGGAACAGAGTAACCCGCAATCGGGACCCCCACGATTCCCATGACTTCCTGCGTCCCCCGCACAGACAAAAACAGCCATTTGGAATCCGGCAGGGTATGGGTGGTGGCGCCGGCATGCTTATTGTTTTTCCGGACCCATTTGGCCACGCCGATCTCCTGGGAGCTGAGTCCGGATAACACCGTTTCTTCATCCGCAGGCTCCACGCGGAATGCCAGATCCTGTGCGCCTTCACTGAGTGCATAAAGAATGGGGCGCGCAAACATCCGGTTCAGCTGCTCCGCCGCCAGGCGCAGGCAGTCCCATTCCGTGCGGCCCTTCTGAAATTTCTGGCTGCTCTCCAGCAAAAGCTCCGTATAATAGCTTTTCTGCGCCGCCAGGCGGGCCTGTGCTTTCACGCGGCTGGCCAGAGAGCTGGCAATGATACTGGAACACAGCATGATCAAAAATGTCACCGGGTAACTGGGGTCGTTGGCCTGAAATGTAAATCGCGGCACCGTGAAAAAGTAGTTGAACGCCGCCACGCTCAACAGGGAGTCCACCGCGCCGTACAAATATCCGTTCGTCCATACTGCGGTCATGAGCACGCCCAAAATATAGACCGTGATGATGTTGGACTCCCTGAATCCCGCGGCATCGAACCCGAATCCCACCGCTGTGGAAAGCAGCAGCGACGCCAGCATGACGCCCGCGTCTGTCCAGGAAAACTGCGTCCGGGGCATCCGAAGCTTTCCAAGCGGCTTTTTGTACAGGGGCTGACGATCCGGGATGATGTACACATCCAGATCCGTCAGCTCGATCAGCCGATCTGCCAGGCTCTTTTTTCTAGTGATGGGATTTTGTTTATGGTTGATACGGCCCATGACGATCTTTGTCACACCGCTGACCCGCGCATATTCCGCGATCTGCACCGCGGGATCCGTGCCATACACGGTGGAGATCTGCGCCCCAAGCTGCTCGGCCAAATGCAGATTGCCGCGCAGGCGCTTCATATTTTCTCCCGACAGTTCTTTTGTTTCCGGTGTCTGTACAAACAAAGCGGTAAAGCCGCTGTGAAAGGCATCTGCCATGCGCGCTGCTGTGCGGATCACCTTGGCGTTGGAGGGTGAGGAAGAAAGGCAGATCAAAATATGTTCCCCAGCCCGGGCGCTTTTTTGATTTCCCTCCTGCACAGCAGAGCGGTTCAGCTGGTCCGCTGTCCGCCGCATGGCGATCTCCCGCAGGGCTGCCAGATTCTCTGGCGCAAAAAAATTCTGCAGTGCCCGCCTGGCCTGGCCTTCCCGATAAACTTTTCCCGCCTGAAGCCGTTTTACCAGCTCATTGGGCTCGATATCCACCAGCTCCACCTGACTGGCTCTGTCAAATACACGGTCAGGAATCCTCTCGTTGACAGTGATCCCTGTAATGGAAGAGACCAGGTCATTCAGCGATTCCAGGTGCTGTACATTCACCGTTGTATAAACGTTGACCCCAGCCTGGAGGAGTTCCTCCACATCCTGATACCGCTTGGTGTGCCGACACCCCGGGGCATCATTGTGTGCCAGTTCATCCACCAAAATCAGTTGCGGCTTACGCCGCAGAGCCTGATCGAGATCAAACTCCCGCAGCTGGATACCCCGGTAGTCGATCGCCTGGTTGGGCAGGACCTCCAGTCCCGTCAGCAGGGCCAATGTGTCCGGTCTCGCGTGTGGTTCCACGTAGCCCACCACCACATCGATGCCCTCTTTTTGGGCCTGATGCGCTGCTTCCAGCATTGCATAGGTCTTACCCACACCAGCCGCATAACCAAAAAAGATTTTCAGGCTTCCCTGCGGAGCCATCTCCTCCCTGCAGTGCGGAGAATTTGGGCAGTTATTGTTCGTCTGAGCCATATGCATTCACCCTCCTGCAATCTCCCGTAGGATGATATCTTTATTTTTTATCGTATCATGCGTAGTACTATGAAGCCGTAAATAATGAAGCTTTGGAGTTAAGATAGAATTAGGGCACTTTTTCCAAAAAGAAAACGAGCACCGGAATGATCCGGTGCTCGTTTCATAACTTCGGGTAATATTCCATCCCAAAATTCACTTGCCCTTCAGGTGGAGGCAAAATCGGTTTATGCCCAAAGCCGACCGCTTCGCACAAAGCCGAAAGGCGCAGCCCCTCGCCGCTTTGCAGCGGAGGCCTATTTTCTGCAACAAAAAACACCCGAAATCCGAAGATTTCAGGTGTTTCGTGGAGCTGCTGGGCGGATTCGAACCGCCGACCTCATCCTTACCAAGGATGCGCTCTACCTACTGAGCTACAGCAGCATAAAATGGCGACCCGGAACGGGCTCGAACCGTCGACCTCTAGCGTGACAGGCTAGCGTTCTAACCAACTGAACTACCGGGCCATTTTGTAGGCTCGTCCTATTATAAGCAAATACATCCTGCCTTCTAAAGATTCCAATGGCAGGAGCAGAAGAATTCGAACCCTCGGCATGCAGTTTTGGGATGGCCACAAAGAACAACGTTCCTCTACTGCTCCAAATACTTACCAATCCATAGCAGTTCGCTCTTCACAATTCTAATGCTTTCTTGATGCTGTCATCCTTTGGGACAACGCATCCGCCGCACAGAACAATAAGGATTATACTTTACGCCGCAGCTTTTGTCAATCCTTTTTTTAATTTTTGAGACATTTTTTTAATGTCTCAATTTTCCATATGTCTTGAGAATATAAGCCGTTAAACTATCGGAGCAACACGAGAACCCCCACATAAAAGGGAATCACTTTTGCTGCCCGCACGGCTGTGCTAACCCCTCCCCTTTGGAATCCGCCGGGTCTACTTGTATTTGAAGTCGTTCGAGGCCGCAGAGCGGTGTAAAGCAGGCCGTATATAGGGCATGCAAAATTAAAGGGCGCCGGGGCGCCACCTGACGTCCTTTGATTTTGCGCCCTTTAAAATGCGGCTCCATAATTGCGCGGCTGCATATTGATTTCCCGGACCCATGAAAGTCTTGTTTCTGTCTGCTACAGCATCATTTTAGCTTTAAAATTTTGCTCCCCTGGCCAGTTGCCTGCTAGCCAGGGGAGTTCTTTTTTTGCATGCCTCAGAGATCGAATCCTGTCGTGATCCCTGTCAAGCGGGAGGCGTCCTTTTTCACATAGTAGAGCTCCGTGATCTCCGAGGCGGATTGTCTAAGGAGGGCGGCCACCTGCCGGGGGGAAGGGAGCCGAGCGTCCCATCCGGTTGTTTGATGCTGTTAACCAGATTGGCGGCGAAGCAGAGTATGGAGCCCCCGCTGCTTCAGCTCAGCCGCCTTCAGGATGCGGTAGTACCGTTCGGGTATAGCCTTCGTGCTCGTCAGCGATGAGCGACGCGTCTTCTACGAAGTACCGCTCCGCTCTCAGATCCAGGATGGCGTCCACCGAGGCCTCGTTGAGAGGCACATCCCGCATGCTGGTAGATGCGTGTCCTGTTTTTCCAGGTGCGGAGAGCCTCGGCTTTGAACTTCATGGTATCATCTGGGGTGAAGATAGTCACATTTGCAGAAGTTGGTTGCTCCTTCTTCGGAGCAGAGCTGAAAAGACGGCTGCCGGGTTGGCAGCCGTCTTGGTGATTTCGGGAGATGGATACGGAAATGGCGCTCAGTAGAATTCCTTCAGATAGGCATCTACATCCGCCCGGGTGCCGGTGAAGGGGCCGGGGGTCTCCATCTTCAGGGACACTAAGGCGGTGGCGAAGCGGAGGGCGGTGGGGATGTCAGCAGTCAGCCGCTCATTGATGTAGCCGGCAAAGGTGCAAGGAACGGCCAGGGCCCTCACGCCTGCCGGAAGTAGGATGCGATCTCCCGCATCCGCGCCGACTGGGATACATGGAAGGGGCACCGGCGGTCACAGTGGCCGCAGCTGATGCAGGCATCCGCACCCAGAGACAGGTTCCGGTAGTGCTCTGCCGCCAAGGCATCCCCCGCACGGGCCAAGTCATAATACTTGTTGATGAGGCCCACGTCCAGGCCGGCGGGGCAGGGCTGGCAGTGGTTGCAGTAGACGCAGGTGCCCTCCGCGTCTCTGGGGGTGAGGGAGCTGATGACGGAGTAGTCCCGCTCCGCCTCCCCAGCCCGCAGAAAGCCCAGGACCCGTTCCAGATCCGCCCGGTCTCGGACACCGGGCAGCACCGTCAGGACGCCGGGCTTGTCCAGGGCGTACTGGATGCATTGATATTCCGTCAGGGCCTGACCGAAGGGAGAGGTACGAGCATCCAGCAGCTGTCCGCCGGCAAAGGCCTTCATCACGGAGATGCCCACGCCCTCCGCCTCGCACCGGCGGTAAAGGGCCATCCGCTCCGTGGCGCTGCCGTTGGCATACTCGCCGTGCTGATAGTCGTAGCTGGGGTTGATGCTGAACATCATCATGTCCGCCAGGCCGGTGTCCAGCACCTCCCGGGCCAGGGCCGGCGTATGGGTGGAGAGGCCGATGTGGCGGACGACGCCCTGGGCTTTCAGCGCCTCCAGAAACTGAAGAACGCCGTTGTCCACATACCGGCGCCAGTCGCCGGACTCGTCCATACAGTGGATGAAGCCGTAGTCGATGTAGTCCGTCCGCAGCTGCTCCAGCTGCCACGCTACCGACCGCTTGACGGTCTCCAGATCCGTGGTCCAGCTGTAAGGTTTACCGGCGGCGTAATTGGCGCCGAAGTGGACCTGGTAGAGCACCTGCCTGCGCACACCCGCAAGGGCGGCGCCGAAGATGGGGAAGCAGGCGGAGTCGGCAGTGGCCAGGTCGAAGTAGTTGATCCCCTGCTCCAGGGCCATCTCCAGCGTGGCGGCACCCTCTTTCGCCCCGGCGGCGGGGAGGCCGCTGGTGCCCACGCCCAGGACGCTGATCCGGTCCCCGGTGCGGCGGTTGACACGGTATTCCATAGGTCGAAACCATCCTTTCCTGTTGCAGCTCTGCGGCAGCCGGAGTCCGGACGCCGCGCCTCACATGACCCTATTATACCGCCTGAAATGAGAAATAGCGAATACCTGTTTTCTATGCTGAGACATACATTTCACACATATCACACTTGCGGCCCCACTGCGGCCATGATATGGTAGGGGAGAAGAGGAGGTGCGGCCCGGTGGAATTTCGGACGCTGAAGTATTTTTTGACTGTGGCCCGGGAGGAGAACATCACCCGGGCGGCGGCGCTGCTCCATCTGACGCAGCCCACCCTGTCCCGCCAGCTGATGCAGCTGGAGGAGGAGCTGGGAGTCAAGCTGTTCCGCCGCAGCCAGCACCACATCGTTCTGACGGAGGCCGGGATGCTGCTGCGCCGCCGGGCTCAGGAGATCGTAGAGCTGGCGGAGAAGACGGCCCGGGAGCTCCGACCGGCGGAGGAGGTCACAGGCCGGATCTCCATCGGAAGCGGCGACCTGCGGAGCATGACGTATCTGGCAAAGCTCCTGGCTGCCTTTCACCGCCAGCATCCCCGGGTCCAGTATGAGATTTACAGCGGAGACTCCGACGGGATCAAGGAGCGGATCGAGCAGGGACTCCTGGACATGGGACTTCTGCTGGAGCCGGTGGACACCAGCCGCTACCAGATCCTCCGGCTGCCCGTCCGGGAATCCTGGGGCGTCCTGGTGCCGGAGGATTCGCCTCTGGCCCGGCGGGAGGCGGTGACGCCCGGGGACCTGGCGGACAGCCCCCTGATCCTGACCACCCGGGAGCTGATGCGCCGGGAAATGATCCGCTGGTTCGGCCCTTACGCAGACCGGATCCAGGTGGCGGCCAGCGGCAACCTGCCTTACAACCAGACCCAGCTGGCCCGGGAGGGGCTGGGGATCTATCTGGTGATCCGGCTGGATTGCGCCTATGACGGGCTGCGGTTCGTACCCCTCTCTCCGCCGCTGGAGTCGGGCACGGTTCTGGCCTGGAAGAAGACCGAGGTCCTTTCTGCCACCGCTGCTGCCCTGCTGCGATTTGCCGAGAAATACGTCGGCGGAATATCAGACCATCCGGTATAGGCATTGGACAAGGCGAAGTTCCAGATTTAGAATGGAGGCGTCCCTGCGGGGACGTCTCCACTTTCTGCCCTGAGGTGCGGGCGATGACGATCCAGGAGGCCAGCGAGTGCGATCAGATCTCCATGGAGGTCCTGAGGTCGGGCAGGCCGCGACCCGGAGCGGCTGAACCTGATCCTGACGCTTCGGGACATCGGCTTCACCGGAGAGGAGACGGGGGGCTATATGCGGCTGCGGCTACTGGTGGAGATACGGGCCGCCGCGCTGGCGGATATTCACACCCGTGAGCGGCAGGAGACACGCTGGCGGCAGAACATCCACACCGGGGCGGCGGTCTGCCCCGCATTCATAAGAAAGCATTGGGAGGTATGTTGCATGAAGATCATGGACAAGGCTGCATTTGAGGAACAGAACGTGTTTGGCCTGGGCGCGCCCAACGACGCTTTTGCCCGGTACTTTGCCGGCCGGTCCTATCTCAATCCCCTGACCCGCCCGGAGGACGGGCTGTTTCTGGCCAACGTCACCTTCGAGCCCGGGTGCCGGAACAACTGGCATATCCACCACGCCTCCGAGGGCGGCGGGCAGCTGCTGATCTGCACCGCCGGCGAGGGTTGGTACCAGGAGGAGGGCAAAGAGGCGGTCAGCCTGGAGCCCGGCAGAGTCATCGTCATCCCGGCGGAGGTCAAGCACTG
>ENA-OURU01002088-OURU01002088.1-human-gut-metagenome-genome-assembly--contig:-NODE-2088-length-21047-cov-3.529154_pt1 | contig 21047 bp, 15 predicted proteins | sample MGYA00242137_ERZ509064 | MGnify/ENA primary metagenome ERZ509064 (study PRJEB26280, sample SAMEA2338777) | human gut metagenome | biome: human gut; feature: human-associated habitat; material: faeces...
TATCTTACGGGGCAGTACCTCATACTGCTTTTCTCATTGCCCTATCCGGGCGTACATTATGAATGTGCTCACAATCAATGTGGGTGCAGACAATAAAGGCATGATTGTCCTTGGTAAAGCGTCGGGCAAACTCCACGCCGATGCGGTTGGCCTCCTCCGGCGTGACCTCTCCGGGCACAAACGCCTGCCGGACATGGTAGGCGATCACGTCGTCCGCCCCCCTCCGCCTGCCGGTTCTGGCGAGGTACTGCTGCTTGCTGAACAGAAATTCCGCGTCCGCAATGGGGCTGTTGCAGCCATGGGCCGTAATGAGCCTGCCCTGGTCGGTCTTGTCCGGGTTCTCAACATAGTCCAGAATATCGCGGATGGCGGTGCCCACGCTCCGGCCCTTGCCCGTGTGCAGGGGCATGATACGGGTGGTTGCCAAAAGCGGCCCTCCTTTCCTGGCACATATAAGAACAGCCCCGGCGCTTCTTGAGCGTCGGGGCCGTTTTTGTTTGACTTATCCGTAAATCCAGTCCTGAATGGTATAGCGCAGGGCCTGGAGCTTTCCCAGCAGCCACGCCGCCGCCATAGGCAGACCCATGGGAGAGACAAGGAACGCAATTACCAGGAGAATGATGCCGTTTTGAACCGAGTAGGTGACGAGCACCGCTACGCCCAGAACCGCCACAAGGGTTCCCGCGAGGCCGAAGATAAAGGCGGTGCAATAGAGCAGGCCGGAGCAAATCCAGACCAGCAGGGCCAGGGCCGCAATCAGGGGGGCCGCGAGTATCTTTAACAGTAACCTCATATCTCATTCCTCCTTGGCGTCTTTTTCCACTATCATCTTACCATAGGCCGGGGCCAGCCACAACGATGCGGAAATTTGCCGAAAATTTCGGCGAATTTTTTTCGGCTTATTCCAGCTTGGAAAGCTGGGAGAGCACATGCCCCGCCGCTGACCACAGGCGTTCATACCCCTGCCGCAAGTCCTCCAGGTCCGCGTCATAAAAGCGCCCGGTCTCATGGACGCGGCGGGTGAGCTGGTTCAGATTGTTGCTGGACCGGCGCAGCAGGCTCACCAGCTCCTTCAGCTCCGGCAAATCCAGTTGCAGCACATAGCCGTCTATCGCCATCTTGCGCAGGTACGCGCTGAGATTGTCCGTCCCGAACTGAGCCATCTTCTGCCGGATCAGCTCCATCTCCTGGGGCGAGACCCAAAAGAGGACCGGCACATTTCTGGTGCGCTTCGCCATGCTTACCGCTCCTGTTCCCTGACCTTTTTCTTGTCCGTGTGCCCCGGCTCGGCTTTCGTCTCACTCAGCTTTTTCCGCACGGAGGGCTTGCGCAGCCGCAGGGATTGGGCGCGGTCCTCGTCTTTGGTAATCAGGACATAGACGCCTTTGCGCCCCTCCAGTGTGGAGATTGACAGGGAGCGGAAGGGCAGCATAGAGACAAGCCGGTTCTGGTTCTTACTGTTGGCACGGGCCAGGAAGTCCGGGGAGACCTGGACCATGAAGTGGGTGCCGCTGGGGCTGTTGGGCTCCCGCGCTGCCTGGAACGCGGAGAGGATACGGGCGGCCTCGGCCCGGATGTCGTCTTTGGTGAGGGGTTGGGTCAGCAGATACTCATGCCGGGCCGCATTGATAAATAAATCAACGAGGCCGGGATTGTGCCCATCCACCACGAACTCCACGTTGCGGTCATTCCCCCAGGCGTCCGGGTCCTCATAGATGGGGATGGTCCTGGCCCACGTTTTGTTGTCACGGGAGATCCGTCCGTCATGTTCCTTGTGGCGTACTGTGTTGGCGAGGACGTAGAGCGTCCGGTCATAGCCGAACTGCTCCACCACCTGGGAGACGGCTTCCCGCCCCAGGCAGTTGTCCCGGTAGTGCTCCGAGATAGCTGCGTCAATGGCCGCCGCGCAGGCGATATTGGCCTTGCGAGAGGCCCGGTACTGCTCCAGCTCCCCGTGCTCATGGGCATAGCTTCCGGGATAGCGATACACTGGAAGCTCCCGCTGGGCCTGAAGGGCGGCGTAGGCCCGGCCCGAGATGCAGTCCAGCATGGGGTCCAGGTCGGGGCTTTTCTGTTCTGTCCACCCTCCGTAGATGGCCTCCATGGGCGAGGGTACAGCCAGCAGCGCGGCGGCCTGGGCCTGGGGTATATCCATGAGCTCCGCTGCCGCCAGAATGTCCTCCCGGACGGCATACTCGTATGCGTGGTTCAGAATCTCCTCCGGGGGCTGGCCCATCAACCAGTCCCGGTACTTGGTCTGCTCGGCGGCCAGTTTTTCATAGAGCCGCGTGTTCATTTCCTCTTGCTTCATGTTCAAACACTCCTTCCGAAATCAGTTTCAGCATGGTATAATAAGCAAAAATACCGAGGGTGATTTTAATGGCGTACAGCGAACAGATGTGGCAGGATGCAAAAAAGAAGTGCCGCTTAAATAATGAGGATATTGCGCTTGCAAAACGGCTGGGTCTCAATCCCCGCAGTCTGGTAAAAAACATTCCCAGCAAAAGTGAGCCGTGGAAAGCGCCCGTGAGCGTGTGGCTGCATGAGATCGAAGCCAAGCACCAGAAAAAAGCGGCGCAGAAGCAGCGCCGCCGTGCGAAAGCAAAACAGGCAGAAGCCGCCCCTGACACCAAAGAAACGCCCTGATGTCAGGGGCGAAATTCTATTCAGCGCACTTCCTCATGGTGTTTTGCTTTTTTCTCCGCCGCCCTGGGCGGCACGGGCCGTTTCAGCCCCTCCAGCACGGAGGGGCGTGTGCTTTTGGCGATCCCCTGCTCCTGTGACGCAGGCTTACGGTGTGCTCCCATATCAAGCTGGGCGTTCAGCTCGGCCAGCCGTGAGCTTTTGGCAGCCAGCTCCGCCTCCTGGGGGAAGGGCTTTCCCAGCTCCTTTTTCGCCGCCGCCAACTGCTCCCGGAGGTTGCTCAACCGCACCTGTACGCCCTCCATGCGGCTGTGCATATCGGCAAGGGTGTTGTCAATACGGAGCAGGTTGCCCCTGGCGTCAAGGCCCAGCTTGGTCCGGTGGGACATTTCTCCCTTTAAGGTCAGGATAAACTCGCTGCCGAAATTCTCCACGGACAGGAACATGGTAAAGCCCCGGTAACTGCCGATCTCCGTCAGCTCCGGGGTCTTGACCTCCTTGCAGGTCCCCAAAAGGGCCGCACCCGCGTTGTCCTTGTCGGTCAGGGTGTCGCCCCGGACCACCATCCCCGCGAAGCCCTTTTCTACCTCTACCGCCTTGCCGTCCTCACCGCCCCTGGTGACGATGGGATGGGGATGGGCGGCCAGGGTCTCCATATCCTTCTGAAATCCGGCGATAAAGCCCTCGCACTCCTTAATCTGCTCCGGGAAATGGCGCAGCACATTGTCCTCCATCTGGAACTGCTTGCTCTGATGGTCCGCTTTCAGGATGCGCAGGCGGGACACGTCAATGTCCAGGTCCATCTTCTCCCGGATGAGGGGATTGCCAGCGCACAGGGCCTTGATCTCCGCATAGGAAAGGGCGGTCTCGTCCACGTCCTCGCAGGAGCGCACCGGGGATTTGGAGGTCATGATCTGAGAAATGAATTTCTGCTTGTTCTCCACCGTCTGCCACAAGTAGGAATCGAAGGTGCCCTCAGTGACATAGCGGTAGATATGCACTTCCTGGTTCTGGTTGCCCTGGCGGACGATACGGCCCTTGCGCTGTTCCAGGTCTCCGGGCCGCCAGGGACAGTCCAGATCGTGCAGAGCGATAAGCCGGTCCTGGACGTTCATACCCGCGCCCATTTTGAAGGTGCTACCCATGAGCACCCGGACCTGACCGCGCCGGACCTTGGAAAACAGCTCCTTCTTGCGGGCGTCGGTGTTGGCGTCGTGGATAAAGGCGATCTCATGGGCGGGGACGCCTCCGGCAATCAGCTTGTCCCGAATGTCCTCATAGACGGAAAAGGGTGCGTCCGGCTTTACATCGTCCAGGGTGTCCACCAGCGCGTGGAGGTCTGCGCCTCCCACTATTTTATCTCCCACCGCCATCGCGCTCCTGTCCCGCTGGGCAGCGGCTTTGGACTTGGGCGTGGAAATATCGCAGAACACAAGCTGGGTCAGCCTGTCCGCCTGCCCCTCCCGCCAGATGCGGAGAATGTTGTTCACGCACATATTTACCTTGCTGTCGGGGTTGTCCGGGAGCATGGGGTTGATAAGCCGCTGGTCCAGGCCCAGCTTGCGCCCGTCCGACGTGATCTTGAGCATGTTGTCGATGTGAGGGTCGATCCCCGCATGTACCTTTGAGGCCCGTTCAGAAAGGTCCTGCACCATGGCTTTTTGATGCTCGGAGGGTTCGGCCTTCTCCACATGGTAGACTGCCTTGGGAGTGGGGAGGTTGAGCTGGTCGGCGGTCTTGATGTCCGCCGTCTCCTTGAACATGGACATGAGCTCTGGCAAGTTGAAGAAGCGGGCGAACCGGGTCCGTGCCCGGTAGCCGGTGCCCTCCGGGGCCAGCTCAATGGCCGTCACCGTCTCCCCGAAAATGGAGGCCCAGTTGTCAAAGTGGCTCAGGTGGGTCTTTTCCAGGAGGTCTACCTGAAGATACCGCTGCATGGTGTAAAGCTCGGTCATGCTGTTGGAAACCGGGGTGCCGGTAGCGAACACCACGCCCTTGCCGCCTGTGATTTCGTTGATGTACCGGCATTTCAGCAGCATATCGCTGGACTTCTGTGCATCGCTGGTGGAAAGGCCCGCCACGTTGCGCATTTTGGTGTAGAGGAACAGGTTTTTATAGCTGTGCGCCTCGTCTACAAAGAGGCGGTCCACGCCAAGCTGCTCAAAGGTCACAACGCTGTCCTTCCGGGCGGTGGTGTGGAGCTTCTCCAAGCGCACAGTCAGGGATTTTTTCATCCGCTCCAACTGCTTGATGGTGTACCGCTCCGCACCGCTGGCCTCCAGCTCCGCGATGCCGTCCTCGATCTCCGCGATCTGCTCCTCAATCAGCCGTTCCCGGCGTGCCATGGAGACCGGCAGACGCTCGAACTGGGAGTGCCCCATAATCACGGCGTCGTAGTCGCCGGTGGCGATTTTGGCACAGAACCGCTTGCGGTTGCGGGCCTCAAAATCCTTTTTGGTGGTGACGAGGATATTGGCGGCGGGATAGAGGCGCAGAAATTCGGAGGCCCACTGTTCCACCAGATGGTTGGGCACGGCAAAGAGAGACTTGCGGCACAGGCCCAGCCGCTTGCTCTCCATGGCGGCGGCCACCATTTCAAAGGTCTTGCCCGCGCCCACCTCATGGGCAAGGAGCGTGTTGCCGCCGTAGAGGTCGTGGGCGATGGCGTTGAGCTGATGCTCCCGCAGCGTGATCTCAGGATTCATGCCCGGAAAGATCAGATGCCTGCCGTCATATTCCCGGGGACGGGTGGAATTGAAGCGCTCATTGTAGAGCTGCACCAGCTCCCGCCGCCTGTCGGGGTCGCGCCATATCCAGTCCCGGAACGCCTCCTTGATGGCCTGCTGCTTCTGCTGGGCGATGGTGGTTTCCTTGCTGTTGAGGACGCGCTTTTCCTTGCCGTCCGCGTCCCTTACGGTGTCGTAGATGCGCACGTCGCGCAGGTTCAGCGTATCTTCAAGGATTTTGTAGGCGTTGGCGCAGTCGGTGCCGTAGGTCATGCGAGCGTTGATGTCGTTGTAGGGGATGCTGTTCTTGCCGGAGATGTTCCACTCCGCCGTGAACTCCGAGTAGTTGACCTCCAAGGAGCGGCGGGCATACAGAGGCGGCTCCAGCAGCTCGAACATGAACTGCTGAATGTACTTTTTGTCGATCCACGTCGCGCCGAGGCGCACCTCGATCTCCGAAGCGTCAAGGTCTTTCGGCTGTGCGGCGCGCAATGCCTCCACGTTGGGCAGATAGCCGGGGCTGTCAACGGCGGCGTTCTCCGCCTCCCGCAGCTTCTGCCGGACGTTGCCGGAGAGGTATTCGTCCGCTGTCTGCCAGTCGCCGTAAACAGGGTCGAGGAAAATGACGCCGTTCAGCTCGTCGATGATGTCGTCCTCACTCTTGCCGGTGAGCTGGGACATATACGCCATATCCACGCGGGCTTTTTCCCCAATGGACAGGGCGAGGGCTTCTGCGGCGGTGTCCACGCTGGTAACGGACTGCCGCTGCCGGATGGTGCGCTTGGTGAACATATCCGCCTTGCCCTTGAGCTTGGTCTTGTCCTCATCGTCCAGCATTTCAAGGGAGCAGAGCAGGTAATAAGAGCTGTCGTCTGCAAAGGCGAGGGCGTTGCCCCGGCTGTTGATGAGGCCATATTTCTCGGTGAAGCGGTCATAGAGGCGGTTGAGCTTCTGCTGCTCGGCGCGTATGGAAATGTCGTCGGATTCCCACATCTGAAGGTCGATGAGCCGGTGAACGCAGTCCCGCAGCTCTGCCATTCCCTTGACGCGCTCCTTTGCGGTGGCGTTCAGGTTGGGCTTGACCATGACGGAGTTCTCACGGTAGTACACCTCGCCGTCCACCACGGCATAGCTGTAATTCTTCACGTTGGGGTCTGCGGGAATGGTATCCTGTATGGTTTCGTTCTCACCGAGGTCAGGCAACTCTGCGGCTTCGTACTTGCCGCCGATATTCTGAATGGCGTATCTGAGCTGCGTGGCAAGGTCCAAATCCTCATACGGTTCCACAGTAAAGTCCTGTCTGCCGTACTGCGTACTCTCCGAGGTCTGTCGGCCTAATACCATTTCGGGGTTGTCGATGAAATACTGATTGATGGAAAATCCGTCCTCATTTTCACCGAGATGCACCCAGTCAGGTTCAATGTCGATGGGTCTGTCACGCTTTTGCAGGAAGATGATGTCGGACACCACCTCCGTACCGGCGTTGGCCTTGAACGCATTGTTGGGCAGGCGGATCGCACCCAACAGCTCCGCCCGCTGCGCGATGTACTTACGGACTTCGGGAGATTGTTTGTCCATCGTATAGCGGGAGGTCACAAAGGCGATCACGCCGCCGGGTCGAACTTGATCGAGCGTCTTGGCAAAAAAGTAGTCATGAATGGAAAAACCGAGCTTGTTGTAAGCCCGGTCGTTGACCTGGTACTGTCCAAAGGGCACGTTGCCGATGGCAAGGTCGAAGAAATCCCGTCTGTCGGTGGTTTCAAAGCCTGCCACGGTAATGTCCGCCTTGGGATAGAGCTGCTTGGCGATGCGTCCCGTAATGGAATCCAGCTCCACGCCGTAGAGCCTGCTGCTTTCCATGCTCTCCGGCAGCATACCGAAGAAGTTGCCCACGCCCATGGCAGGCTCCAAGATGTTGCCGGTCTGGAAGCCCATGCTGCCGACAGCCTCATAGATTGCCTTGATAACCGTGGGACTGGTGTAGTGGGCGTTCAGCGTGGAAGCCCTGGCGGCGGCGTATTCCTCCGGGGATAGCGTGGCGTACAGCTCCGCAAATTCGTCTTTCCAGTTATCCTTGCTTTCATCAAAAGCATCCGCAAGGCCGCCCCAGCCGACATAGCGGGAGAGAATTTCCTGCTGTTCAGGCGTGGCCTGTGCGCCCTCAAACTCCAGCTCCTTCAGGAGATTGATTGCCGCCATATTCGCCCGGAACTTGGCCTTTGCGCCGCCTGTGCCTAAATTGTCATCCGTGATACGGAAGTTTTCCGCAGGCGGCAGCGGTGCGGGCGGGTCATGTTCCGGCTCGTCAAAGTGCAGGGTACGAATCTCTACATCATAGGGGAGGTTGTTTTTGTCACCGGGATATACCGCCACGGTTTCCGTGGTAAACTGTGGCTGCTCCGGTTCAGTCGCCTCCGATGCTGGCTGTTCAGGAAGAGAAATATCTGGTTCAGGCTGTGCCTGTGTCCGGCTCTGCGCCTGCGCTTCCTCCAGAAAAACGGCGCGCAGCACGGGAGCGGCGTCCGGCCACAACAATCCGAGGGCGTGTACGCCCTTTTCCCCATGCACCTGTGCCTGAAAGCCGCTTCTCGAGGTGATGAAATCTGCCTCGGTGCCGTCCTCCAGCGTCATGGTGTCCGCGTCCGACGCGGCGAAAACGTTGGAAAGATACGCGCCGATGGCGGCATTGCCCTCGCCCTGCCGGAACAGCTCCCGCACCTCGTCCCGGATGTCAGGCGTGAGGATGCCATTCATCAGGAGGTCGCGGAGGTCGTCGTTTCTGCTCCGTGCGGGAAGGAAATCTGTTATGGCGGCGTTCCGCTCATCCCTTCGCAGCAGCCGTTCAAAATTCTCGCGGCTTTCGGCGCGGAATACGGGATAGCGGAGCGCTGGGTCACGAAGCTGCACATTGAGCGCGCCGACCTCCGTGATCTCAAAGGGTGTGTTGTCCAGATAGACGGTATCGCCCACGGCATACGGCGCACGGAAAATCATGTTTTCCTGTTCGTTTTCGGCAGTAATTTCCTTGACAGGTTGCGTCGGCTTCGCAGCGAAGAAATAGCCGGTGTCGAGGTAACGCTCAAAAACGGTGCGGTCTACGCTGACCGTTTCCTGCTCCGGGACGCTTGGCAGAGTGTACCAAACATTATCTTCGTCTACACGCTCGACCACCATCAGAGTATCCCGCTGTTCGGCTGCGGTGGAAGAAAAGCCGTCGCCCACGCGATAGGCATTCCCCAGCGGCGTTGTGAAAATCGGCGCATCCGGCTCCATACCGCGGCTGCGCTGAATACTGGAGAGGTAGTCAATGGCGTTAGATTGCTCCGCGAAGCGAAGCACCTGCCCACCCTCCTCATAGAAGCGGTCAAGGGCCGAGTCCCAGATGCCGGTAATGCCGCCCTCATTGGGGTGCAGACGGATGGAAAAACGGTCCGGTGAGTCCATGTGCGCCGCCTGCGCTTCCTGCGCCGCGATCCGCTCTACATCCGCCATGACCTGCCGGACGAAGGGGCTGTTGCGATTAGCTTCCGCATCCACAATCTGCCCATTTACAATACCTCTTTCAGCAAGCGCTTCCCGGATGGCGATGGGGTCAATATTGTCAAAGTTGTCCTGTTCCTGCTCGGTGTAGAAGCTATCGGATTGAATGAGTTGGGCGATACGCCGCTGCACCTTCGGCCACGTCAGTTCAACGGTTTCCGGGCTTCCGGCGCGGACGATAAAAAGGCTTTTGCTTTCATTCCCTCCATACTCGCGGGCGAGCCATGCGGCGGTTTCTTTTTCGCGTCCGTGCTGCTCCATATACCGCACTACGGCGTGCTTGCTCTCGATATTTCCGTTCCATGCACGGAGTGCATCGTCTATATCGTCCTGCGAGAGCGGACGCAGCAGATCATGGAGCCGCGCATAGGTTCCCTCAAAAGTCTCTCGGTGCAGGCGGCTGCGGAACTCCGGCATATCCGAAAATAGCCGGATAAGCTCCATATCTTTTGAATTGAGAACGGCGCGGCGCACGGCTGCATTACACTCGATCTCCGCATTTTCCCGGTCAGAGTGCCCGCAGGCGTTGCGATAGGCCGTATCCTCCGAAACCGCTGCCATCACCACCGGCCTGTAATGCTCCAAACGTTCCTGCACCGTGGGCTGAACTTGCTCTGCGGCGGGGTCGCGGAACACCCTCGTGCCGTCCGCGCCGAACTCTGCTTCATAAGCATTGATGGCGGCTTCTGCTTCATGGTCGATAGAGCGCAGCGTGTAAATGTGGCGCTCACCTCTAAAGTCTGGCGCTTCGGCAATCGTCACATCATACTTATCGCGCAATTTCTCTACATACATCTCTAAATTGTGCGACGGTACGCCGCACATCTCCACACGGCCAGCACCGGGGATCGCTCTTGTGGTAAGGTTGAGATCAAGCAGCTCCGCCGCCTGTTTTGCGTCCTCGCCGTACATCTCAAAGAAATCGCCCATCTGAAACAGCACGATGTCGTCCGGGTGGGCTTCCTTGATGGAATTGTAGTCAATCTGTGCCTGTGTTGGCAGTTCACGCTCCGCTTCCTTTTCCCGCTGAAGCTGGGCGTAGCGCTCCTTTTCCCTTGGAGAGAGGAAGCGGTCCTTCTGAATGAGGCTGTCAATCCTTGCTGCCACTTTCGTCCAGCTCAGCTCCACATTGGCACAGCCTGCTTTTTTCAGGACAATGCTGCGGCTGCCGTGGCTTTCATCACTATGGGATGCACCGGAAACGGCGTGGGAGCGCCCGCCTATGCCGTACTCATCTTTGAGGAAAGCTGCCTTTTCCTTGCCGGTATGGTCGGCGGTGAAGTATTCGTAGATTCTGCCTTTGCCGCCCTCCACGCCGCTGCCGCGATCCAGCGCGTGGTCGATCTCGTCCTCCGTGATGAAGCGTGCCAGCTCCGGCACTGCGGTCATTTCGGAGGAATACTCCCTGCGGGGCAGGGACAGCTCCCGTAAACCCTGCTCGATTTTGTCCGGCTTGTGGTAGTGAAAGCGCAGCAGACTTCTGTCCTGCTCATGGGCGGCGTAAAACTGTGCGAACTCGCCGGAGAGCGTTTCACGGAAATCTGTGTTTGTCAGTTGCTCCGCCAGCCGCGCCGTTTCATCGGGGAATCCGCCGCCCCGCAGCGTATCCATGCAGGAGAGATAGCCCTGTTCCCGCGCCTCGTCGCTCAGGTCGTGTTTCAGATACCAGAGGGCTTGGGCAAGCTGCATCCGCTCATGTTGCCCTGCCTCGGCAAGCTCCACATTGGAGGCATACGCGCCGCTGTCCATAAGCTGGGATATGCGCGCGGCGGCGTCCTGCCATGCGATTACCTGTGCGCTGCGCACATACTCCGCGCTCCTGCCGGGGGCGATGTGGATGCCGTCTACGGCGTACCACGCGGAAAGCTCGCCCTCCGGCGTCTTAAAGCCGTTTCCGCCGTGGAAGGTGTTTTGCAGCAGCGCGGCAACGTCCTCCACAGACTTCTGCTTCTGGAACGCGGCGGCAATGACCATGCGGGTATTGTCCTCGTTACCGCCCAGCCGCAGCACATGGTCAAGCTGCTCCTGAGAAACGGAAAAAGCGAAGGGCGTCTGCGCAACGCTCTCCGCTTCTTCTATGGCTGTAATCTGTTCCGCTTCGGTGGGGAAAAAGGATAGCTGACCGCCCCGCGTGGGGTGTTCTGTTATGCGTAGATCAGCTCCGCGAGAATCACTTCCTCCGCCTGCGCCTTGCAGGTGTTCATCAAGCCCACCCATTTCATGGGATCGCTGGCTTTCAGCGCCTCCGTCGCTCCGGCCTCCGCCGCCAGCTTCGGCATCATCTGCTCCAGACGGCTCTGCGCCGCCTGCTCGATCTCCAGCAGGTGCGGGAACAGGGCTTCCTCCAAGATCATCTGGTTCCAGAGAATGGGGCGATGCTCCTTCAGGTACTTCTGGCGCATCCGCCCGTACTTGCCGAGGGGCTGCTCCGGCACCTCGATCTTCAGGTCGGGAATCAGGTAATCTCCGTTCTTCGTGTAAGTCAGGTTGTTCTCCATGCTCTGCCGTCCTTTCCGCGCTGTGTTCGCGCTCATAATTTCGTATCGTAACTTCGATCTGCCGCAAAACCTGTTCGTTGATCTCGCTGACCGCCGTGCCAAGGGCTGCCACCGTGCGCGGGGTGTTGAAATCAAAGATGCTGAAAAAATCCTCGTGTTCAAAGTGATCCTCCGGCTGCATCCCGCAGCGGGACATGAGGGAGTAGGTGATACTGACCGCCGCGGCGTTTTTGAACGCCACCTCGATGTTGTAATCATCATACTCCTCCAGATAGGAATCCGCAACGATGCCGAGGATGTCGCGGGAATGGTCGCGCCAGTATTCCGCAGCAAGCTGAGAAGCGACGCTCTCAAACTGCTCCGCAAGGCCGTTTTTGCCGGAAACGCCGTAATTACGCTCCAGCATGGCGCTCACGCCGTCGGTATGCGCGTCTTTCAGCTCCCACAAGTTGACGCAGCGGGCGTTTTCCTTGCCGCCGGTGTCGGAAACGTCAAAGACGTATTTAAGCCGCGGCTTGTAGCCGGAAGCGTCAATGAGGGCGATGCCCGTGCTGCCGCGCCGGACATAGCGCCCCATCTTCTCATTCCAAAAGTCGTACTCCGCGCAGGCGGTGGCCTCCGGGCGCTGCATATAGATCATGAGCTGCTCGTTGTAGGGGTACTTATACAGCCTTGCGGCGGTGGTCAGGAACGCCGTCCACGCCAGATGGCTGCCGGTGATCTGCCGTGCGGTGCGCTCCGCTTGCTCCGCGTAGGCTTGCAGTTTGTTGGGCATAAGCAAAATCCTCCTCTCATGATTTTCTGTTGAAGCCGTTTCTTTTTGCCGCCTCGCTTGCTTTCCGTTTCCGCTTCTCACTGTACGGTGCGGTCAGGCGGAAGGACAAGCGCCCCTTTAAGATTTCAAACTCCATGCCGCCCGTGTCGGGGTCTGCGTCCAGTTGGCGGCACTCTGCGGGGTGCTGCGCGGCATAGGCGGCAAGGCGGTTCTTGAGGTCAGTATTGTGGGTGCGGATATGGATAAGGGGTTCTTTCTCGTCAAAGGTGATTTCCGTTGTTTTCTGCGCTTTTGTCAGTCCTGTTCTCATAAATGGCCTTTCTGCGCCTCCTGCGCGAAGCAGGCGCGATTTTGGGGTATTTTCTCCGGCTCATGACTTGGGAAAAACGGCGATTTTCAAACAGAAACGCGCCGGATGATACATTCCTCATCCGGCGCACTCCCAGCGGCGAATCTGCGATTTTTCCGGCTCTTGACCGTAAAACAGTCAGCTTTGCTCAGAGGTCAAAATCCGGCGTCAGGTCAAGGGCGGCGTACTCCGCATCGGTAATGTCGCGCAGCTTTGCGAGGGCGCTGTCCGTCAGCTCCCGCAGCTCGGCCTCCTCCGCGTCCAGATACCCCCGCATTTCTGTGAGGGCCGCGATCAGGCCCTCGCGGGTGCCGTCTGCGTTGTAGATGCTCATGAGGTTGATTTCTTCATGGGTAAATGGGTTGTTTTTCATATCAAAGCTCTCTTTCCGCGCTCCGTTTGGGCGCTGTTTTGTTTTTCGTCTGCTCCGGCGTCCTTTCCCTGAGCTTTTCCAGCACGGAGGGCTTCTTCTGTTCGCGGTGAGAGGCCGCAGCCAGCTCCGTCAGGGAGATGGAAAAGCCCGCCTTGACCTGTGCCTCCAAATCGGCCACGGTGGACTGCTTGGGGCCGTTGTTGATGATGCCGTCGATCATGCCATAGTCGTCCTCCATGGCCATCTCCGCGTTTTTGAGGTAGTTCTCCGGCTTGAGGAAATTGGGAAGCTCCCGGAAGCCGATGCTGTCAACGTAATGACAGGATACTACGCCGTTTTGCTTCAAGGCAACGATGTCGCTGACCGACAGGCTGTGTCCCTTGAAATCCGCAGGGTGATCCACGTTGAACCGCTGATAAATCATATCCAGATTGGTTCTGGCATTCCCATAATCCATAAATCCGCCGGTGTAGATCGCGTCGTAGCCGCCGCGCTCCGGCGTGACGCCCTTGCTCTGCAAGTAGTCATAGTTCATGAAGCGGTAAGCATCCAATTCACCGCCGCGCCGGATCTGATAGATGAGGAAAGCGTCCTGCGGGTTTTCCAGAAACAGCTTTTCCGTGTCTGCCTGTTCGCTCAGCGTCACAACGCCGCGCACCGCGTCCCATTCCTCGCGCTCCACGCCGAACACGCCGGTGTGGGAGGAAATGTCCTCTGCGTCCAGCGCCATGGCCTCGGTGTTGTCGCCGTAGAGCAGGAATACGGGAACGTCCTGCATGAACAGCTCCATGGCGCGCTCCTTGGTCAACGGCAGCATGGCGTTGCCGTCCGTGTAGCCGTACTGATACATTTCTAAAAAGCCGATGCCGGTATCCGGCATGGGATAGCCCTGCTCCAGCTCCGGCAGCGGCGGCAGCTCGTCCTCAACATTCGGCTTTTCCGTTTCAACCTCCGGCTGCGGTTCCTCCTTTGCCCGCCATTCCTGACGGAACAGGCCGTTAAAGCGTTCCAGCAGCCCATGGGAGCCGTCGTCGATGCCGATCTCGTCTGCCAGCTTGACGAAATCCTCCAGCTCCTTCCGCAGCTCTGCGTCCTCGCCGGCAAGCAGCCTGTCCGCAACCGCAGCCGCCGCGGGTCTTTCTGCACTGTCGGGGGCGTTCAAATCCCTGCGCAGGAACGCCGCATATTCAGCGGCAAAGGCCAGCGCGTCGGCGCGTGAGGGCGGGATGGTGACAAGCTCATATTCCGTGTCCTTGGGAAGCTCGATGCCGCGCTCCCGGCAGATTTCCGCAAAGTGCTTCTCCACATCGGTGATGATGCCGTTTGCGGTTTTGCTGATGGTATCCAGACTGGCGCGGAACTCCGGCAGCTCGGCGTTTTTTGACCATGTTGCCACATAGCCGAAGCTGTTCGCGCCGGTTTCAATGCCGAAGTAGGCGCAGACCATAAAAGAGATGCTTTCGGCCTCCACCTCCTCGGTATTGCGGCTTTTGGCCTTGCGCTCCGCCGCCTGCTGCAAGCCGTAATTGTGGAGCTTGGCGTGGGCGATCTCATGGACGGCGGCGGATACCGTCTGCACCTCGCTCATGCCCTCCCGCAGCGTGATGCTCTGGAGTTTGGGGCTGAAATAGCCGTCCATCTCTGCGGACAGCGGCTTGAACTCCACCGGCACGGGCGAGGAGCGGCGCAGCGCCTCCATGAACGCTCCGTAGTTTTCCACGTTTCCGGTCAGGTTGGCGACGGGGCTGGCCACGCGCTCCGGCAGGGGCTTTCCGTCCGTCTGGGCGTAGTCGAACACCTTGACCGGACGGAACATAGGGATCTCGATCTCCTTTTCCTCGGTGACAATTTTGCCGTCCGCGTCCAGAATGGGCAGCTTGGTGTCCGGGTCGAGCTTTTCCTGCTCGATTTTCTTCTTATACGGCGTGGGCGCGATGATGGTGATGCCCTTCTCGCCCCGCAGCACATGGCGGGAGAACTTGTCCCGCCAGCGGTTGTAGCCCGCTACAAATGTGGCGTCCGGGCGCTGCAAGTGGATGAGCGCCTGATTGTTGAGGGAATAGTTGTGGAACCGGCTCATGGTGCGCAGGTAATTGCGGTACTTTTCCATGTCGCCGGATTCAAAGATGTCGCGGATACCCGCCTCGATGCGGTCGGTGATCTCCTTGAGCTGTTCTCTGTTTTTACCGGGTTTCTCTGGCATAGGTTCCTCCTTCCGTCAGGTCGATACGCAGGAGCTGAAGCCCCCGCGAAAGATATTCCCGTAAATCCGTTTTTCCGCAGAGATAGCGGATGTCGCCTGCCTTGTCCTGCTCACGCAGCGTCCACAGGTCCGCCGCCCACCGGACAAATACCGCGTCCGGCACGTTGAAGGGCTTTTTGCGGCGAAGATAGAGGCTGTGCCGCCCCAGCACCATGATCGTGCAGACGGTATTGACCACATCGAGAGAACATTCGTTGAGAACGGCGATCCTCCGTTCATACGAGGCCGCTTCCAGCAGCTCGCGCAGCGCAGGCTTGGCATTTTCAATCAATGCCGGATAATCCGCTCTTGTCGGATACGGAGATTTTCGTGTCATAGGCACTTCCTTTCATTTCATGGGCTGTTTACCCCTAAAATGGCAGCGCCCGCGCAGGGGTAGGCTTTCCTGTGCGGGCGCTCGGTTCTTATTCGTTTTCGGAGTATATACTCCTTGCGGGCGGCGTATATCCGGCGTTTTTGGCGCGTTCGCTGGCGGCCCTGCGCCGCTCGTCGCTGAACGGCTCCCGGACGCTGACGCAGCTTTTCGGCACGGCGTAGCTGACCGCTCCGGCGTGGACGGCCCTATCCGGGTACACCTTGTCCGGGTATTTCTCCGCAAGGCGCTTGAGCTTGCGCTTCAGCTTGGGGTCGTGGGTGTAGATGCTGGCGGTGGATTCTTCCTCGTTGTAGAGGATGATACTTTCCTGCTCCAGCTTGGAGAGCTTCATGTCCTCGCCCCCTTGTCAAATTCCAAACGGAAGCGGACGCTCTCGCCGGTATCCTCCAGCACGGCGGTGGCGTCGTAGGTGCCGCCGGTCTTTTCGGAGTAGAGGCCGGTGAGCTTCACACGCCCCTCTGCCAGCAGCGCGGCGGCGACCTTTTTTGTCAGAGCGGCGCGCTTGGCGGCAAAGAACTTATTGTCCCGCCACAGCCCGAAGCGGCAGTCATTTTTCTCGCAGAAGAAGCCCTTTTTGCTCTCGGTCACGTCGCTGCCGCAGCGGGGGCATTTGCCGATGACCTCACGGCCGGAGGGGAACAGCACCTCCGCGCCGGAGATGACCTGATAGGTTTTCACCAGCTCCGTGAGCATATCCGCTATGCCGGTCATGAACTCATCCGGGGAAAGCTCGCCGCGCTCCACCCGCTGCAAGCGGTATTCCCATTCGGCGGTGAGAAGCGGGGACTGGAGCTGCTCCGGCAGTACGGTGATGAGGGAAACGCCGGTATGGGCAGGCACAAGGCTGACGGCCTTCTTTGCCCGCTTGCGCTCCACAAAGCCCGTGGATACCAGCTTTTCGATGATGGCGGCGCGGGTGGCGGGTGTTCCCAGCCCCTTTCGTTCCGCTTCTTCCGGCATATCTTCCTTGCCCGCGTTCTCCATAGCGGACAGAAGGGTATCTTCGGTGAAGTGCTTGGGCGGCGTGGTCTTGCCCTCCTTTACGGCGGCTTCGCCACACTCCAACACCTGCCCCTCCGACAGCTCCGGCAGTGCGGCGTCCCGCTTTTCCTGCGCGAGATACCGCTTCCAGCCGGTATCAAGGACGGTTCTGCCCTTGGCGGTGAACTCGGTACCGCCGCACTCCAGCGTAACTGTGGTTTCCGCATAGCGGTGTGCATCGCTGACCGCACGGAGAAGCTGCCCCGCCACAAGGCGCAAAAGCTCGCGCTCACCCAGCGGCAGCACCGACACGTCCGCCTTGCCCGCGCCTGCGGTGGGGAGGATGGCGTGGTGGTCGCTGACTTTTTTGCTGTCGCATACCTGCCCTGTATTCACACGCCCCGGCGCGGCTGCTTCGCAGATGGCGGCGGCAACAGTCACAAGCTCTGGCACAGAGGCTTCCATATCGTCGGTGAGGAAGCGACTGTCCGTGCGGGGGTAGGTGCAGAGCTTTTTCTCGTAGAGGGCTTGCAGGTAGTCAAGCGTCTGCTGTGCGGTGTAGCCGAGGCTGCGGTTGGCCTCCCTCTGGAGCGTGGTCAGGTCGTAGAGCCGGGGCGCGTTCTCCGTTTTTTCCGTGCGCTGCACCGCCTTGACCGTGACCGGCTGACCGGCGCAGGCGGCGGCAAGACCGTCCGCCTCCGCTTTCTCTTTGAACTTTTCGGACACGGCGGCAAAATCGCCGCAGCGAAGATTTACCGTGTAAAAGGCTTCCGGGTGGAACGCCCCGATCTCCGCCTCCCGCTGGACGATGAGCGCCAGCGTCGGGGACAGGACGCGCCCCACGTTGAGGGTGCGGTGGTACAGCACCGAAAAGAGCCTTGTGGCGTTGATGCCCACCAGCCAGTCCGCGCGGGCGCGGCAGAGGGCGGACTGGTGCAGCCCGTCATATTCACGCCCCGGACGCAGCTCCGCAAAGCCCTTTTTGATGGCGGCGTCCTCCATGGAGGAGATCCACAGCCGCTTCATGGTTTTCGTGCAGCCCGCCATGTAGTAGACGGTGCGGAAGATAAGTTCGCCCTCGCGCCCTGCGTCGCAGGCGTTGACCACCTCGCTCACGTCCTCCCGGCGCATGAGGTCCCGCAGCAGCTCGAACTGTTTGGCTTTGTCCGCTTTCAGCGTGAAGTGCCAGCTTGCGGGCAGGATGGGCAGATCGTCATACCGCCACTTGGCGTACTTTTCATCGTACACATCCGCGCCCGCCAGCTCCGCCAGATGTCCGAAGCACCAGCTTACAAGGTAGCCGTTTCCTGAAAGATAGCCGTCGTTGCGTTTGGTCGCGCCCAGCACGGCGGCGATGGACTGGGCGACGGAGGGCTTTTCCGCAATCACTAATTTATGGTGTGTCATATTCATTTTTCTCCTTTTCTGCACAGCAAAAAGCAGCCCCGAAGGACTGCTTTTCGTGTCTGTTGTTCTAATCGTATGTGGGTCAGGGCCGTTCAAGGCACCGCTTCCGGTATCGCTCGGCAGCCTCGGCAAAGGCTTTGCGCTCGGCGTCGGTTGGGTCCCGTGTTCCATCCAAAAGGTGGCACTGTTCATAGCTTTCCACCGCGCCGGTCAGCCTGTCCAGCAGCGCCTCCGGCGTGAGGCAAATCTCAGCGGTGTCCCAATTTTCACGCCTGTCATCCCATGTGAGGTAGGTATAGCCGTGCCGGGTCGGCACCACCTCCACGCCGGTATCTTCTGTAAGGTGCTCCCTGAATGCCTCCAGCACCCGTTCAAAGCTCAGCATCCGTATCACATCCTTTTCCGCTGCATTTGGTCTTTCATGGGTACATTGTAGCATCGGTGGGAGAAGGCGGCAAGGGTCGGGGTCCTAACGTTCCGGCGCTTTCCCTCGCAGTTTCTCCCGCAGGTCGGTGTCACGGTAGCAGGGACGGAGGCAGACGGTGCCGTAGCGGGAACAGCCGCAGCAGAAATGTCCCTCCGGGGCAGGGGTGCGCGGCGTTTCCTCTTTTCCCGGATAGGGGCGCTGCATCATCAGCCGCTCCAGCGGGTTTTTGGTGAAAAAGGTCATGCATCCGCGTCCTCCGTTTCCTCCGGCTCGTCCGCATCGTCCTCGTTTTCATATTCCTCGTCCTCATCATCGCCGTAGTCGTAATCGTCCAAGTCCACAGGTCCCTTTGTGTCGGGCTTTTTCTTACGGAGCTTGAACCAGTACAGCGCGCCGCCGCCCGCCATCAGGAGCAGCAGCACAATCACAACAAGACCGCTGCCGGACTTCTTTTCGCCGCCGTCCTTATCGGGGCTGTCGCTCGTATCTGGCGTCGGGTCGGGCTCCGGCGTCTTTTCCGTAGCCTTTTCCTTGCCCATGCACTCCGTCATATTGGTCTTGCAGACTGCGCAGGCGGTGTTGACCGCACCTGCCTCACACTTGTCCTTGCAGGAGCAGGCTGCGGCGCTGCCGCCGTTCTCCATCAGCGCCATGAGGTCAGCCTCGTCCACAAGGTTGAGGAAATACACGTTTTCCGTGTCTCCGGAGCGGTCAATGACGATGTAGAAGTAGTTGCCGTTTTTGCTCTGGACGGTGATGAACTGCTTGTTTTCTGCCGCTTCCTCCACGCTGGCATAGGGCGCGGACTGCAAAATGTCGTCGATGAGGGTCAGATTCCCGTCCGGGGTCAGCGCCTCGCTGCCCTGCTGCTCCGGCAGTTTGACGCTTTCCGTGGAGATGGTGATGCTATCAATGGAGGACGGAGGCGTTTCGCTTCCGTCCTCACTTTGTTCGTAATAGCCGCCGTCTGCGTAGGCGGTGGCGGAAAGGGCGGTCATGCAGCAGAATACCGCCAGCAGACTGGCAAAAAGCCGGGTGTTAAACTTCCTCATACTGTTTTTCCTCCGTTTCGTTCCGTTCAGCCTCCGGCGCGGGGAACTGCCCCTGCCGCATGGACTGAAGAAGCCGGGCGAGCTGTTCCGGCGTAAAGCCGCTTTCCCGCACCATTCCGATGATGTCGGTGTTCTCAAGTTCCATGATCTGGCTGTCGATTTCTCTGTTGCGGGTCTGGAGCGCGGCGATTTTGCCGTTGTTCTTCTCGCGCTCCGCCCGCAGCCTGCTGATTTTCGGGTTCATATTCGGCTCCTTTCTGAGAGATCAGGGCGCAGGTAAACGCCCGTAAGCAAGGAAATGGGATTGCCAGTAGCTTGAATTGAGGCTTGTGTACTGGATGGGGTCGCCGCAGTGGAGCATCATATTGTTGCCCACATAAATGCCCACATGGGATGCGCCCGCCGTGTCGTAGGTGCCTTGGAAGAACACCAGATCGCCAGGGCGGACATTGGCGGCGGACACCCGCGTACAGAGCTGGCGCAGCCCTTCCGCGCCCAGCCTGCCGAAGTTCCAGCCCACGCCGCAGTTGTTGTAGACGTAGCTGACGAAGCCGGAGCAGTCGAATGAAGTAGCGGGCGTGCTGCCGCCCCAGACGTAGGGGTAGCCGAGGTACTTCTCCGCCTCCTTGATGATGGCGGCGAACTGCGCGTCCTCCAGCGCTTCCGGGGGTATCTTGTACTTTTCATAGTCGGCGGTGTAGTATTTCCCGATGTACTCCGAGCCGCCGAACAGGTCCGGGCGGTTGCCCAGCGTCGCCATATACATGGCGTAAAGGGAGAGCTGATCCTGCGACATGATATAGACCGGCACATGGGAGAGGTTGAAGTTTTCCAGCTTTACGGTGCAGATGTAGTAGGTGTACGGCACCTGCACGGTGTATTCATAGCTGTGCAGATTGCCCTCCGCATCGGTATAGTAGCCAGTGCGCGTTTCGGTGCGGTATCTGGTTTCCGTAGCGACGGTTTCCGTCAGGATATACTGCTTTTCAAATAGCATCTCCAAGACGCCGCCGACCTCGGCTATCGTCCACTCCTTGCCTTTCAGGGCGGTGATGGCGGAGATCAGCACATAGGGGTCATGCTCGATGTCGTCCAGCTCGAAGTGGTACTCATCGTAGTCGTGGGTGCTTTCGTAGGTGTCGAGATACTGCTGCAATTCCGCTTCCATGGCACAATATTGCGCCTCTGCCGCCAGCATATCCGCGTCCTCACTGGGGTAGGTGGATACGTTGATGCCGGTAGCTCCGCCCTGAATCAGCAGAGAACAGGAGGACACGGTACAGAGGATGAGGACGATCATTGCCGCGATGCCGCCCGCGATAAGGAAGCCCTTTTTGTGACGGGCGATGAACTCACCGGTTTTCTTTGTGTTCTCTGTGGCTTTTCGCGCCGCCTTTGCCGTGGCTTCGGAGGCTTTGACCGTATTCCCGGCGCTTTTTCCGGCTTTGGCGGCGGCGTACTCCCTCTTGATGGCCTGCTTCTGCTGCCAGCGGGAGTAGGGATTGCTGGAAAACTGCGGGTCATGGTGCTGTGCCGTTTTGTCCAGCGCACGGAGGTTGGCGCGGTCTGCCTTGGCCTCGGCGCGGTCTGCGCGGCGGTAGGGCTTCTCCTTGTGGGAGCGGTGGGCGTGCTGGGCA
>ENA-OURU01002108-OURU01002108.1-human-gut-metagenome-genome-assembly--contig:-NODE-2108-length-20848-cov-6.091762_pt1 | contig 20848 bp, 20 predicted proteins | sample MGYA00242137_ERZ509064 | MGnify/ENA primary metagenome ERZ509064 (study PRJEB26280, sample SAMEA2338777) | human gut metagenome | biome: human gut; feature: human-associated habitat; material: faeces...
GAGCTCACTATTGCTGCCAGCGCGGTCATGGGTAACTATTTTCTCTCTTCCTTTATTGCTGAGTTTTATAAAAAATACCCTCTGATTTCCATTCGTCTGGAAATGGGAGATTCTGCCTACGTTACGCACCTTGTAGAAGAGGGGCTTGCGGACGTGGCTTTAAGCCGCCACGTAAGAAATCTCAAACACTGCAAGCAGAAGCTGCTTATCAAAGAGCCGTACGTTTGTGTCTGTGGACCTACATCTCCTCTAGCCGCAATGAAAAGGTCGCTTTCTGCAAAAGAATTTGCGGAAAATTATCTTGTCATGCGTCAAAAAGGGAGTCGTATGCGTTCCAAGCTCGAGGAGTGGTTTAAATGTGTCGGAGTTTATGAATTCCTCTCGATGCCTGTTATTGAAGTTAATAGTCTTGAAAGCTCTAAACAACTAATTGCACGGGGTTTCGGTGCAGCGGCTTTTCCATCAATAGCAGTCAGACAGGAATTAAAACGAGAATCGCTGATTATGCTTTCGGTAGAAAATTTTTCTGTTACAGCGGATTATTTTCTTGGCTACAACGATAAACGTGAACTTTCTCCGGCAGCTTTCGAATTTATCTCCCTCCTTACAGAGAGTATGAAGCCGAAAGATCAAATTTGAGTTGTACTTATAAGAATTTCTTATGGGAAGCATATGATTTGATAATTTTTAAATTTGCCGCCTAAAGCTCAGAATTTACTCGTAGCTTTTAATCGAAATCAAGGAGTTTTAAAGTGGCAAAAGAAATAGAAAGAAAATTTCTCGTCATCAGCAACGGATGGCGTGAAAACGCAGTCGGCACTCATTACCGCCAAGGTTATCTGAACAGCGTTAAGGAACGCACAGTTCGTATCAGAACAATCAATGACAAGGCTTTCCTTACGGTTAAAGGATTGACGGTCGGCTGCACACGCCTTGAGTTTGAATATTCAATTCCATATGACGACTGCGTCAAGATGCTCGATGAGCTTGCAGAAAAACCGATTATCGAAAAAACTCGCTACAAGATTCCGGCCGGGAACGGGCTTACATGGGAAATAGACGAATTCCACGGGGTTAATGAAGGTTTGATCGTAGCTGAAATAGAAATTCCCTCCGAAGATACATCCTTCGAGAAACCTGACTGGCTTGGCGAAGAGGTCTCTTCAGATCCTCGTTATTTCAATTCCAACCTCGTCTCTCATCCTTACACCACATGGAATAAGTAGGTAATCAAATGACAAATCCATACGACAAAAATAAAGCAATTAGTGCTGATGAAGCGGCCAAAATCATTCCCCGCGCTGAATTTCGCGTCTTTGGAAAAGATATTATTGCCGGCGTTCAGGAACATATGTGGAAATGCAAAGCCACGCTTTACGCTGCTCGCGTGATGCCGGAGGAGGTTTATTTCCTCTCTCGACGCACCAACGAAGCCAATGTCAAAGTTCGCGACGGTTTGCTTGACATTAAAACCAAAGTCGGAGAAACGCCGGATGGTTACGAAATTTTCCAACCTCGCGGCAAATTCCAATTCCCCGTCAAACGGGAAGAGTTGGCCGAAATCCTCAAACATCTCGAAGTCCCGCTTGAGCTGACAAAAGACGTTTACAGCCTTGAGGAGTTTATAGAGATGGCCAAAAAGAATTCGGACCTAGCTGTCGTACGTGTGGAAAAGAAACGCTATGGCTTCTCAGTTGAAGGAATCATCTGCGAATATGCTCAGGTTTGGTTCAATGGCGCAATGGTGGAGACAGCCTGCTGCGAAAGCGAGAATTATGAAGGCATGAAAAAAGCGACGCAGGCTCTGGGTATTTCAGAGCTGCCCAATACAAACTATTTAAAAGCTGCTAAACAAGTTCTCGGCATGAACTAAAGTTTTATTGGAATTAACCGGAACGGCGGTTTTAAACAGCCGCCGTAAAAACTATGACAACGAGCACCGTCCAAACCAATTACGACCCTCTGGATTTAAACAGCTACTCTCTAAATCGGCTTCCTAAGAAAAAGCTCACTAAAACCGGGGCATTTTTTAAGAAATGGGGGCTACCGATTGCTGCAATTCTGTTCTTTGTCCTTGCGTATGTCGTACAAATCCCCATTCTGAATCAGAAACAAGAGATAATGTTTGCCCTTTTTGCAACAGCTCTTTTTCTTTGGATCAGCGAGGCGCTGCCGAACTACGTTACCTCAATGCTTTTAATCTGCGGCCTTGTGCTGACAGGAATTTTAAAAGCGAAACCGGCAATGGCAACCTTGGGGGATCCGGTTATCTGGTTAAACGTTTCAGCATTTGTTCTTGCAAGCGCTTTAGTGAAGACACAACTTGTTAAGCGAGTAGCGCTTTGGCTGATTCTTCGTTTTGGACGAAATGCCTCAGCAATCTTTCTGACTTTTCTTGGTATTAACGTTCTTTTGGCTGCGTTTGTAAACGCCACAGCAGCGAAAGCTGCACTTATGATGCCGCTTTTCATGGTCATCTCTGCCGTTTACGGAGCACCGGGGACAGATACCACGAATAACTTCTCTCGAAATTTGGTGCTTTACAACTTAGTCATGATCAACGCCAGCTGCAATGCGTTTATGACTGGTTCCGGAGCTAATCTTCTTGCGATCGCTTTGCTCGCGGGTGCCGGATGCACGATTTACTATTTTGATTGGCTGATGGCCGGCCTTCCGCTCGTTATTGGTTTCGGAATTATTGGGTACGGACTTGGGATGCGATTTATCTTTCCCGTATCCGAAGAAGATAAGCTGCCGAAACTTCAGGGCGGCATGGAATCTCTTCAAAAGGCTTACGATGAACTCGGACCATTCAAGATGGACGAGCTAAAAGCAATCGCTATCTTCGGTTTGGTACTTTTGGTTTGGGCAACGGATAAAATTCACGGCATCAATGCAACAGTTGTGGCCATGACCGGCGCCGTCATTATGCTTGCACCGCAGTTCAAATTGCTAAATTGGAACGACGTTGATATTCCTTGGCATCTGATGATCTTCTCAGCAGGAGCTTATGCGCTTGGGGCGGGGCTCACAGCTACCAAATTGATGGACACTCTCACCAAAGCTATGATGGACGGCCTTGGACTGGCTTCAATGAGCTACTTCAGTCTATATGCACTACTGACCGGCATCTTTATCGCAAGCCACTTCATTTTCCAAAGCAAGAACATGAGGACGATTATTTTCATGCCGATCGTTATTGGTATTGCACAGGAATTGAAGATTGATATTCTCTCGTTGGCGATTCCCGTTGCACTCTGCATTAACGTCTGCTGGAGCCTCCCGTTTAATGCAAAACCGAATGCGATGCTTTACGGTACTAATAAATATACGATGGGCGAATCGTTCTACTACGGCTTCGTTATGTCCTTTCTCTACTGGCTCGGTTTAATGCTTGCGGGAGCAACTTATTTCAAATGGCTCGGCATAACTCCCGGATTCTTCTAACGAAATAATCACACGTTGTGCCGCAAAGTTTTCCAAGACTTTGCGGCACGATGTTTTTCCATCCTCTTTAGTCGGTTTATTTTGCAGGAGAACTCATGCTCATAGACGCGATTAAGCAGCACGGCAAAAAACAAATCGAAGTAAAGCAAAAAATCCGCATCACAGATAAAACTAAAAAACTCAAGTACCGAGTTGACACATTCTTTATTTTTCCCGGTGCGCTTCAAATTACGGAAAATAATTTCAAAAAAGAAGAGTTCAAACATAATCTGAAGTGCTACCTTAGTCTGAGTGAGCAAAGCCCTAGTCTGGATGGTCTCCTCAAGGAACTTGTTGCTCGGAGAATATCTTCAGGCAAAGAGGAGAAATTTGATGATTTCTTCAAACGCTTCTGTCTCAAATATAAAACTGCACTTCAAGAGAGCAGCCGCTCCTTGATGGAGAACCAAGAACTGTCAGTGGAAGAAACTGAGGCGTTTCTGCAGACTGTCAATAAGCTGCTTGATGAGTTTAGAAACATAAAGTTCTCACAAGAAAATTCAGAACGAGAGGTTCGGCTGCTCGATAAACTTGACGAATATCTCACTGTGGTGACCGCGTTCTGCCTTAGAGATCTCAATGAAGTCTGCATCGGTGAGCCGAGAAACAAAATATTGTCTTTTTGGCAGGAAGTTGAGAAATACCGCGCAAGCCGCTTTCCGGTTGAATCAATCGAAGGAGAGAGTAAGGAATCGGCATTCTTGATGCGATGGTCCTTTCTGAAAAAATTTGTTCAGAGTTCTCTTTTTCTTGACATTCGTTATAAGCAAGGTGCTCCCTTACTTACGCATTCTATTTACGGATCAGCAGCGGCACTTTCGATGCTTTTTGCGACGGTGGTGGCATTCTTCTATCAAGACAGATACGGATCTTTGAGCCGGAATTTGTTCTTCGCTCTAGTGATTGCCTATATATTCAAAGACCGTTTTAAGGAAATTGTTAGGGACTGGCTTTCCAATGTGATATTTAGAAGGTGGATCCCGGATAGAAGACTATTCATTTTTTTGGGAAAGAAAAAAGTTGGATGCGCAAAGGAAAATTTCGACTTTGTGTCTCTTAATGAACTCCCCATTTCCAACAAAGATATTTTGCAAGAGGATGCTCGTTTGTTATCCGATTGCTTTCGGCAATCCAAGCTTACGCCATATGCTTGTGATTCCATTTTCCGCTATAGCAGAGAAATTACGCTCTCAGCTTCAGAATTCCCCGACGAAGCTTGTCTCATTGACATTATTCGCTTCAATATCTCGGAATTTCTCCATAACCTGGGAGCAACATCGGAGGGGCTTCCTTTTTTCTGCGATAACGGAAAAAGTCCGAAAGGCGAGAAGCTTTACAACATATATCTCTTTCGATCATTCTGCGTCGGAGAAAAAAGTGACTCAGAGGTAATTAGAGTTACGGTGAATGCTAAAGCAGTCAGACGAATCTCTATTGTTAAATCCTTTGAAAACGGTATTTCTGTCTTGGAGAATAGAGGTAAATTTATTTACACCTAAATTTCCATTCTTATAGAAAATACTGCTGGGTTAAGTTCGAATACAAGTTGCTGCGTTGCCAGGAATTGAATTTCTTGAAGAAAAGATGGCAGAAACCAACAAAATCCGCAGCGTGAACAACTTCCATGTTTTTTCACTGTCTAGCTCTGGAGATGGTTTGGTGAAATTACGTCATCGGCTAGTACAAGAACGTAGGACAACTTGAAGAAGGCTGGGACAAAAAGTTCAATGTTTACAGCATTAGAGCAGGATACCTATACAACTTCTCGAAGAGAACACTCGTTTACGTTCAAGGTGCTTGGGGTAAAGCTCACATAGCCCTGAATCAGGCGCCCGGATTGAGCGGATGGAATACTTCTGTGGGTGTGATGCATCGTTTCTAAATTTTCTCCTCTCTGTTAAGCCTCTTTTCGGATTTGGCCGGAAAGAGGCTGATCTTTTATCAAAAATGAGATGAGTGGTTAGGAAGAGGAAGGAGAAAAGGTGTGATTTAATCTTTAATAGTCGTCTATCCAAGCATATCCACCAAAATTCAGCTAGGTTTTGATCGAAATTAGGTTGATTATTTTTCAAAATAACAAATTAATTTAACCCCAAGGGGTAACTAAAATTTTCTAAAGATAGATATATTTTCTTTTTGTTACTCCGGAAGGTCAATATTTCTATCTTTAATTCAAAAAAGTGGGGATTTGTTCGTTTTAGATTCCTTCTCTCCGTTTGTTTTTTGCTTTTTTTCGACAGATTTGTCAGTTTTTGAGCGGAAACGTTGATTCCAAAGCAATATCGTTATTAAAATTTGAAAATCCCATTTAATTAATCAAGATATGTAGTGAATAAGTTTTTTCTTCCTAGACGATGCAATCTTACCTAGCGTGCAATCATTGGGAAAACGGCAGGCAGAACACAGCGTTCTCCTGTCGATTTTTTTGGTACCTAACATCTTTTGCTCCTGACTCTGAGAGAGAAGCCTTTTGAAGCTTCAAAAAGTTGATTTGTTTTAGATAGACGAGTAGGCGGGTTAGTTGTGGTCTTTTTCTCATTTTTGGCTGAAGACCTGAATGTACAATACTCGTCCTCGTCATCTATTACTTTTTGTTGGATTCACTGATGCGTACACTTGGCAACATCATTTGGAACTTTCCGTTCTTAGGCTTCGTTACGGCAGCCATTGTTTTCTTAATCGGTCTTTTGTTCGTCGTAACCATCATCGCTGCGCCGATCGGCCTCGGCCTAATTCAGTATTCCAAGTTTCTTCTTCTGCCCTTTTCGTATGACATGGTTTCTAAATCGGAATTGGAAGGCGAGGCGGACAAAAACATTCTTTGGCAAACCTACGGCTTCATTCTTAAATCTGTCTACATCATTTTCTTAGGTATACCGATGGCGATCGTGACGCTGATTCAGATCATCGGCTGTTTCTGCAGCGTTATCGGTATTCCGGTTGCGATTGTCATGGCGAAATCGCTTGGCACGCTGCTTCAGCCTGTCGGAAAAGTCTGCGTCGATCATTCCGTGGCACAAGCACTATTGGTGGAGCAGGGAAGGAATCAGCTTCAGTCTATGAACAACAATCGCTAATGCCGATGTTCTTATGAGCGGAAACTTTATCTTCTGAAGCTTTCATAATTTTCATCGTTCTGAATACAAAAAAGCCTGTCTGCAAATCAACACAGACAGGCTTTGAAACATTTTCAGATCTTTATTTTCGGATTTTGTATCCGATCTGCATCAAGTAAGTCGCAAATCCTGCAGCCGCTAGTCCAGATATCGTTACGACCGAGAGGCTTACCCAGGGATTGAAGTCGCTCTGAGAAAAGAACCCGTAGCGGAATCCGTCAATGATGTAGAAGAACGGATTGAATCTCGATAACGTCTGGAAAATCGGCGGCAGCTGGTTAATCGAGTAAAAGACACCCGAAAGGAAAGTCAGCGGGAGAATGACAAAACTCTGGAACGCACCGACTTGATCAAACTTATCAGCCCAAAGTCCGCAGATCAATCCCAAAGAGCCCATAAGCGCTGCTCCTATAAACCCGAAAACCAAAATCCAAAGAAGATGATCCATCGGGGGCGGAGACCAGAGGAAAGAAGCCAAGAGGACGCCTGCGCCGACAATTAAGGCGCGGACAATGGAAGCGCCGATCATCGCTAATGACAGCTCCCAGCCGGCAAACGGCGGCAGCTGTATAAAGATCAGGCTCCCCATGATCTTCGAAGACAGCATTGAAGAAGAGCTGTTTCCGAAAGCGTTCTGCAGCATCGTCATCATTACGAGGCCGGGAACAAGGAAGTGCAGGTAATTCACGCCGTCAAAAGTCGGCATTTTGCCGGCCAAAACTTGACCGAAAACCAATAAATACAAAAGTCCCATGAGAACCGGTGCAAAAATCGTCTGCAATGCAATCTTTTTGAATCGGAGAATCTCTTTTTCCAAAAGCGTAAGAAAAGAAGCTCCGGGACGGTAAGGCTGAGGTTCTATTTTGAATTTCATTTAGAGGTAATTCTCATAAAGACTTCTTCGAGATTGGCTTTGCCGAGTTCTAAACCTTCGGGCTCTAAGCCTCGCTTATGAAGCTCGTCGAGCAGGATTCTTAAACCTTCTGGGGTGTCGTAGTTCAGGCAATAGAATCCGTCCTGAAGCTTTTCTACCTGAATCGGAAAGTCCGAGGGCAGAGGAGCCGAAAGGGTAAAAACAACACGGTCTTTGGAGTATTCCTTCAGAAGATCGCGTGTGTTCTCTAAGGCCGCAATGCGTCCGTGATTGAGCATGGCGACATTTCTGCAGAGTCGTTCTGCTTCTTCAAGGTAATGGGTCGTCAGAATGATCGTGTGTCCCTTGCGGTTTAGTTCTTCCATAAAGGTCCAAAGCGAATGGCGAAGGTTGATGTCGACCCCGGCTGTCGGTTCATCCAACACAATCAGAGGCGGTTTATGGACAAGCGCCTGGGCGATTAGAACGCGGCGTTTCATACCGCCGGACAAGCGCATGACGCTTTCTTTCTTTTTATCGGCAAGATCCAGAACCTCAAGCAGTTCGTTGAGCCACTTATCGTTGTGACGCAGGCCGAAATATCCGCTCTGCAGTCTTAATGTCTCCCATACACTCAGAAACGGATCGAAAGTAATTTCCTGCGGGACGATGCCGATCGCCATTTTGAACTGCTGCCAGTCACGGCGAATGTCGTAACCTAAAACAGAAACGTTTCCGCTGTCAGGCGTTACAGTCTTGGCCAGTACACCGATCAAAGTGCTTTTTCCGGCTCCGTTAGGGCCGAGCAGGCCGAAAAAATCGCCTTGTTCAATCGAAAATCTCACATCCGAAAGGGCCTTTTTTGGATTTTTACCGGCGTTAAAAGACTTCGAAATATGTTCAATTTGAAGTGCCGGAATATTAAATTCAGTCACGAATTTTTTCCTTTTGTCTGTTTTTATTCAAAGATTAACCATTCTTCAAACTACTGTTTTAAACGAAAGTCTCAAATGGTTAATAAAAATTCAGATCAATCCGAACCGGTTAAATTTTTATACATATTGATTACAAGGATTCAGGTAAACGATGATGATAATCATTTGTATTAAAATTGTCTTAGTGCTAAATTTATTCAAATGATAATCATTATCAATACAATATTTTAGCATTATGCAAGCACAACACACTGACCGACAGAAAGCAGTCCCGATGTTTAATGCCTTCCAAAGCAAAGGGCAAGACGACATCAGCCGCTGGCTGGCCAAAGTTTCTGAGAATCCTATTGTCGAAGCTTTTCCCGAAAAGATTGATATCCATCCGGGAATGGACAGCTCCATGCTGTTGTCTACGGAAATGCCGGCGATCTTATCCGAACTTGTCTCTAAGCCTCGTACACGCAGAACGGTGGCCTATATCAACGTTCCTTACTGTGAAACCCGCTGCTTCTATTGCTTGTTCTATATCAAGCCGTATCGCAATAAAGAAGAAAGCAAAGCATTTGCCGATACGCTGATCAAAGAACTTCAGCTTTGGTCGGATAAACCGGTGCAGAAGGGCGAGCCCGTCCACGCCGTCTACTTCGGCGGCGGCACACCGACTGCTTTAGAAGCCTCTGATATTGAAAGAGTCATTAAAGCTGTTCGTCGCTACCTTCCGCTCGCCAACGACTGTGAAATCACTTACGAGGGCCGTTTGTCCGGTTTCGGGACCGACAAAATGGAAGCTGCATTAGCAGGCGGCGCCAATCGCTTCTCTTTGGGTGTTCAGAGCTTTGATACGAAGATCCGTCAGGCCGTCGGCCGACGTTCGGATAAGGAAACTCTGATCCGTCAGCTTGAAAAACTGATGAGCTACGATCAGGCCGCAATCGTGATTGATTTGATTTACGGTTTTCCGTTCCAGACCTTGGAAACTTGGAAAGAAGACTTACGAATTGGCCGAGAGCTTAACCTTGACGGCATCGACTGCTACCAGCTCCGCGTGTTTGAGAAGTCTCCTCTTTATAAATATATTCAGAACGGCAAACTTCCTCCCGGACCGGATCATGAACTTCGCGCTGCGATGTTCCAGGAAGCCGTGCAAAGCATGCATGAAGCAGGCTGGAAGCGTCTTTCCATCTCCCATTGGGCTTCAAACACCCGTGAACGAAATTTTTATAACTACTACGCAAAGACCCGTACCGATTGTTTAGCTTTCGGTCCCGGCGCCGGCGGCAACTTAAGCGGTTACGGCTTCATGCAGCACCGTCAGCCGGATGCTTGGGCCAAGGCTGTCGAAAGCGGTGTCAAACCAATTGCCATGATGACCAAACCGCCTCTGTTCTGGGAACTGGGACGTGCGGTCGCTGAGCAGCTTGAATTGAATTTCTTTAACCCTTCCCAACTGGCTCACGAGTTTTCTGAGAAGTTTGCAACTTTGTGGAATCCATTGATCGATAACTGGACTGAAGCAGGGCTCCTTGCCCCCGTCGGAAACCGTTTTGAACTGACGGTTCCCGGCCAATTCTGGCAGGGCCGTATGACTCAGCACATCCTCGACTACTTCAAATCTCAGACAAAATGACCACTAATCTTACTTTCAAATTGACGGCCGCAGCCGCATTGACTTTTTGCTCGCTCGCACTTCAGGCCGAAGAAACCGTTCAGACTTCTGAAGTGACGGTAACTGCCGGACGCGTTGAACAGCAGCTTCTCGAAGTTCCGATGGCAGTGACGGTCGTAACCAACCAGGAAATCCAGGAATCTGCCGCCCGCAACGTGGGCGAGCTTCTGGAAGACATTCCCGGCGTCATGGTCAATAACGCCGGTTCTCAGGGCTTAAAACGCGTTTCCATCCGCGGTGAAGATACTTTCAGAACATTGACTCTTATTGACGGCCAGAAGATTTCCGAACAGAAATCCATGTCCGGCGCTTCGATTCTTATCGATCCGAGCTCTATTGAGCGCATTGAAGTGATCAAAGGACCGGCTTCCGTACTTTACGGTTCCGACGCCTTGGGCGGTGTGGTAAACATCATCACGAAGAAGGGATCTAAGAAACCGTTTGAAGCCGAAGGATCCGTTGCATGGAACGGCGCAGGTCACGGCTGGGCGGAAACGATTTCTCTCGGCGGAACTTACAAAGGTTTGAACTACCATTTGGATGCCGGTTATCAGAGTCACGGCAACATCAAGACTCCGCTCGGATACCAGAAGGGTACGGACTTCCGTCAGAAAAATGCCTCTGCTTTCCTGAGTTACGACTTCAATGAGCATTTCACAGCCGGTCTGCGTGCGGATACTTTTGACAGCGACATCAATTCTTCCAGCTGGGAATATGAACAAGATCCGAACAGCGAATTCTTTGTTCGTATTCCGAAGTGGAAGCGAGACAAGGTCGCTCTGTTTGCAGAGGGCAAGAACCTTAACGAATACCTCACCCGTTTGCGTTGGGACGGCTATTGGCAGAAGAACCATAAGAACATGAGAAATTACGTTTTGGTGTCGCCATTCCCTACTGCGAAGGTTATAACAGATTCACTTGCGGATAACCGTATCAAAACTTACGGTACAAGTCTTCAGGCTGACTGGCAGCTGGGAGAATCGAATTTCCTGATTACCGGCTATGAGTTTGTTCAGGATCAGTTGGAAGCCGATACCGATGCCCGCTCTTCCATGTCTATGAGATCAATGCTTATGAGCGATACACAAACCCATCGTTTTAACAAAGGCAAAGAAACCACGAATGCAATTTTTGCCTCCATGGAAACATCTTTGCCGATGGATTTTACGGTTAATTATGGTGTTCGTTATACCTGGGTCAACTCTAAGCTCAGTAAAGCCTCTGCAAGCCTCAATGGTTTTGATAGAAATGGTCAATATAAAAACTTTGACGACGGATCTGCAGGTAAAACCGGCAGCGATAGAAACAGCCGTCCTGTCTTTAACCTGAGTTTGAACTGGACCGGCCTCCCGGATACCTCGTTAAGAGCCGGTTGGTCTCAGGGCTTCCGTGTTCCGAATCTTCAGGAAAAGTATCTCATGAATAGCATGGGCGGCGGAACGATCTTTGGAAATCCGAACCTTAAGCCCGAGAAGTCCAACAACTTTGAAATTGGGGCTCGTTATGCAGGAAGCGCTGTTGAGGCAGACTTCGCTCTGTTCTACAACCTCGCGGATGACTACATTTCTACTATTCGTATCTATCCCGATGTTGGTACGAAATCTCAGTACACCTACGAGAATGCCGACAAGGCTAAAACCTTCGGTGCCGAACTCTCCGTGAACTTTAAGCCGACGAACCACATTTTCCCTTACGCCAGCATGACTTGGCTGCGCAGAAAGACCGAGTGGGGCAGCGGAGTTTCTACCTATGATTCCGGAGTTGCCGGTTTCACGGCTCGCTACGGTGTCAAGACGGAGTTCGAAGTCTTTAACGGCCGCTGGAATACGGATACGTACCTCAGAAGCAAGACGGCATCTAAGTCTTATTCACCGAATACCAGTGAGACGACCCGTGTTGCCGGTTATACAACGCTTAACTTTGCGACCACTTATCACTTTGGTTCGCAGAAGCGTTACATGGTCAGCGCTGAGGCCATCAACATTACGAACCAGCTTTATTCCTACGGCGATTCGATCTACGAACCCGGACGCCGCTTCAACTTCAAGCTGAGCGCGAAGTACTAAGCAGTAATAAGGATTCATTTCAACGGGAAACAGCATGACGGAAATGACATTGGAGAGAAAGGAGGGCCGTTCTTGGCTCAGAAGGTTCGGTGACCGCTGGGGTGCTCGTGACCTCGTGGTAATCGGAGTTTTTGCCGCGACCGCAAAACTCTCCACGGTTTTAATCGCTATGGTGGGCGGAGGAATGAATCCTGTCAGCCTTCTGCTTAAAAATGTGGTTTTCACCACACTGCTTGTGATCATGCTTTACAAAGTGCGTCAGCCCGGAACGCTGAGCCTCTTTGTGATCGTAAGCGCGCTGGTGAACTTTCTGCTCTTGGGCGGAAATGTCACACTCATTCCGCCCATGCTGGTAGCCGCTTTAGTCTCCGAAGCAGTCATGAAGTTTGTTAAAAGCCTCGGATGGAAAGGTGCCGTCTTCTGGGGCGTCGGCTGCTTTGACTTCCTTTCCAAAGGATTGTCGCTCGCAGTGTCCTATCTCATGATGCGCGAATCTCCGGCCCTGATGGCAGTTGTTCTCCCGATCGTTTTGATCGGTTATGCCGGTTCTTTAATCGGTCTTTATACGGGTTACCGTTCAATGAAGGAATTAAGACATGCAGGCATCGTCCGCTTCTAAATTTGATGTTTTAACGCGGCTGGATGTTCGCAGCAAAATGCTCATCGCCGCCTTAGCAGCAGTGATGACGATTGCGCTTTCTTCCCTGAATTCACAGCTGCTGCTTTTCACGACGTCGCTGCTTTACTTGTTTGCGCTCGGCCGCAACAAACTGATTTTTGTAAGCTATGCCGTTGCTCTCCTGATGATGGCCTTGTCCCTCGGATTTGCCTCTGTGTTGGCGCTCTTCATTCCTTCCATGGGCAAAAGCCTGGAACTCGGTTCTTTGTGCATTCCGTTCCTGAGAGCCCTGACAGTGATGAACACAATTCTGCCGATGGCTTTTACAGGCAGACTGCAGAACATTCTGAACGGTCTTCAGCAGCTCAAGCTCCCGTTCATTATTTATCTTCCAGCCGCTGTGATTATTCGTTTTATTCCGACGTTTGCCGGAGATGTGAAACAAATCTGGGAATCTCTGAAGATCAGGGGCTTCAAGATCAATCCTTGGCAGTGCACGATTCATCCGATTCACACCACCCGCCTGCTTTTTACGCCGCTCCTTTTCAGAGCACTTAAAACCAGCGACGAATTAGGAATTGCAGCGGAGCTTAAGGGACTTCACGCCGGCAGCAAATCGGGCTCTGTGCACAGAAGAGGATTTAGCAAACATGACATTACGGCCATTACTCTGGTTCTTTTGATCTGCACGGCAGCGGTTTTACTACAAATTTACTTTCCTACCGACATTAAGGCGGCAATGAGATGATCGAACTGAATCACGTCACTTACCGTTATCCTTTTTCCGATAGAAACGCCCTTGAAGACATTTCATTGACGGTTCGTCCCGGCGAAGCAGTGCTTTGCACCGGCGTATCCGGCTGCGGTAAATCCACCTTAATTCGCCTGATTAACGGTCTTTGCCCTCATTATTTCGGAGGCGAACTTAAAGGAACTGTTCGCGTCGCGGGACAAGACAATCAAACGATGAAACTGCACGAGATCAGCAGCCGCGTCGGAACACTCTTTCAGAACCCGGAGAGCCAGTTCTTTGCGCTTGGAGTGGAAGAGGAAATGGCATTTAAGCCTGAGTCCAGAGGCATGCATCCCGATAAGATCCGTGATCTCATTGCGAAGACTTCTCAGCGCTTCGGCTTGAATTCCGTATTAAAGAACACGATTCATGAACTTTCTCAGGGGCAAAAACAGAAGGTCGGCTTGGCTTCCCTGATGATGGAACCGCTTCAGGTTCTGATTCTGGATGAACCGACCGGAAATCTGGACCCTGAATCTACGATGGATTTGGCCCAAGAGATTCTTCGCTTAAAAGAGAAGGGCGTTGCTGTCCTCATTGTCGATCATCGCCTGTATTGGTTAAAAGGCGTAGCTGACCGCGTCTGTGTGATGGAAAAGGGCCGAATCGTTCAGGAAGGAACTTTTGATGACCTGAGCGACGAAGTCAGAGCGCGCTACGGCCTGAGAAAAGTCGATGTCGAAGATAAAAGACACGAGCTTCCGCCGTTGTCTGACGGCAAAGAAACTGTCATGAAGATCTCCGACCTTTCCTTTGCTTATCCGCGAAAAGATAAGATTTTCAACGGGACTGATCTGGAACTGCGTAAAGGAATTACGGGTCTGTTCGGTCCGAACGGGACCGGCAAAACGACTTTGGCCCGAATCCTCACAGGATTAAATAAACCTACCCAAGGAACTTTAGAAATAAGAGGCAAGAAGGTTAAACCTCAGGAGTGCCTCAGACATGTCGCGGTCGTTCTGCAGAATGCCGACCACCAGCTGTACATGCGAACGGTTTTTGATGAACTTCTGACCAGTCTGGAAGCCGCAGGCTGCCGCGGCGGCAAGCAAGCCGCCGAAGAGCTGATGCAGCTTTTTGATCTGACAGAACTCAGAGACCGTCATCCTCATTCGCTTTCCGGCGGCCAGCAGCAAAGGCTTGTGATTGCCTGCGCGTTTGCCAAAAAGCCGGATGTCATTATTTTGGATGAACCGACAAGCGGCTTAGACGGTGCAAATCTTCATCGAATTGCCGGAGCCTTGCGTCAGCTTTCTGACGAAGGCAAAGCTGTGCTTGTCATCACTCATGATTTGGAGCTTGTGGACATGGTGTGCGACAGCGCAATCAGGCTACCGCTTCAGAAAACAAATCTTTCATCAACTATTTAATAAGTTAATCGGAAAAACCTATGACAACAATCGTTGAACAGCAGAACACAATTGATGAACTTTTAAACAGCGGCCGTCCCGTAACACTGGAGACGATTGCTCAGGCGCTCTCCGTGACAGCTCAGGAAGCAGCTCACCTTTTGCCCGAAGGTTCCGCTACCTTTGCTCCGGGTTCCGATTTCGAAAGCGTTTGGGCCGCCATTGCCGAATGGGAAAAAATTACTTTCATCGTGACCGCACACGGCAACGTCATCGAAGTTGAAACCAAGCTCGTGACGGGCAAGGCAGCCATGGGCTACTACAATCTGATGGGAGGCAAGAGCCCGCTTCAAGGCCACTTTAAATACGGCGACATTTCCGAGATCGGCTTTGTGACCATGCCGTTCATGGGCCGTGAAAGCCATTTCGCCGCATTCTTTACAACTTCCGGCGACGTCGCCTATTCGATGTATGTCGGCCGCGAAAAGCACAAGTTAATTGAAAGCGCCAAAGAAAAATTCCTTGCCCTCCAGCAGAAATACAAAGCCTAAAAAGAGGAAAAGAATGAAAGTTTTAGTCGCATACGCTACCGTTACCGGAAACACAGAGATCATCGCTCGCGCCATCGCTTCAGCGATTCCCGGCGCTGATCTCAAAAAACTGCCGGCGGACGTCAATCCTCAGGATTACGACTTTATCTTCGCCGGTTTCTGGTGCGATAAAGGGACACCGGATGAAGTTTGGCAGGCATTCCAGAAAGAGGCCAAGGCTAAACCTATTGCTTACTTCGGAACGATGGGCGGAGATCCCAACAGCGAACGCGGACAGGCTTGGGTTAATAAAGTCGCGGGCCTTTTCCCGTGCGAGAACTTCAAGGGTCTTCGCGTTTGGCAGGGCAAGATCGATCCGAAAATCCTAGCCGCCATGGCCAAGATGCCCGGCGCTAAACCGGTGACACCTGAACGCCAGGCAAGACTTGATGAGGCCGCTAAACATCCGACGGCTGAAGATCAGGCTCAGGCCGGAGCCTGGGGCTTGGAGCTTCTTGAAAACTTCCGTAGTGGCAAATAAACATGGACTTTAAAGAGATTTATAACCTGATCGGATTCGCCGGTGTTGCATTGGTGATTATCGGAGTTTTTGCCCTTTATATTACTGTTTGGAATTTTCTCTATTTGAGAGGCGTACTTTCTCGATTCAAGAAGCACTTCCACGGAATGGACAAGGCAACGCCTGAGCGTATCCGCCGTTATTTCGGAGAGAGCACCAATCCTTTGGAATGCATTGTGCGCGACATCGTCATGACGCACGGTGCTCACTCAGACGACATCCGCGCCGAAGTGGCCTACCTGTTCCACAAGCACTTCAAGCCTGTGAACAATGCGCTGACTTGGCTCAAGTTAATTTCCGCTGTTTCTCCGCTTCTCGGCTTGCTGGGTACGGTTGTCGGTATGGTGGCGGTTTTCCGCACTATCTCTGAGAACCTTTCTCCCGATCCGACGATGCTTGCCGGCGGCATTTGGACAGCTCTGATCACAACAGTTATGGGTCTGGTGGTCGCAATTCCGGCTTTGATGGCTTATTACTACCTGATGCTCAAGGTAAAAGAGCTCCGAATCGAAGCCGTTGAATATAGCTATCGAGCTTTAAATATCCGCCGTGAACCCTGCCGCTGCGCTCAAAGGTTAGAAGACGACGAGCAAAAAGCCGCCTGAGATTTAAGAGACAGATATGTTTGACGAACTCGAAGAAGAGCCTCGGGTGGATTTGACGCCGCTCATTGACGTGATTTTCATGCTGGTCATCTTTTTTGTGATGACCATGACATTCAGCAAACCTGTGCTGGATGTCGTGCTGCCTGCGGCCCAGAATTCCGAGGTCAAGAAGAAAACGACAGAGCTTGTGATCAGCGTGAAGTCCGACGGAAAGTATTTCTTTAACGATCAGGAAATCCCTAAAGAAGAAGTTTCCCGTTTCTTGTCCGAGCATCCGGACGGAACGCTCAACCTGATGGTTGATGAGAAGGCCCCGTTCGAAGCTTTTGTTTATTTGGCCGACTTAGCAAAAGTTAATAGAGAAGGCCGTTTTGTAATCAGTACTAAAGCAGCTGCGCCGCAGAATTGAGATGTTAAGCCCTTCACGCAAAGACAATGAATTACTTAATGCCAAGCGGCTTTCAAAAGCTGCTTTGGCCGCCTTTGCCTGTGCGTTTGCCTGGGCAGGCTGTACTTTAAAGACAGATGCTCCGCTGCCTACTCAGCAGCCGCGGACTATAGAACTGAGTTTTGCTCAGATTCAGGAAATCCAACCGGAAGAAACGCCGGAAGTCCTTCCGGAACCTCTGCCACAGCCGGTCATCGAAGAACCTAAAAAACTTCTTACAGATGAGTCGGAATTTAAAGTTGAACCTGAAAAGGTTGTAGAAGAAAAGCTTCCTGAATCTGAAGCAGAACCGGTGCCTCCGCCTCCGGTACCTGTTGAGCAGCCTAAACCGAAGAAGGTTGAGCCTGAGAAGCCAAAACCTAAAGCTGCAGAGAAGCCCAGACCGGTGAAGAAGGTTAAAGAGCCCAAGGTAGAAAAGAAAGATCCGGCCCCTCAAAAAGCCTCTGAATCGACGGAAGGAAAGGCCGCATCAGTGGGACATGCTGCGGCTGAGCAGGCAGTTAAAAAGAAAAGCATCACGGCCATGCTGGTCAGTTTGGTTGAAAAGCATAAACGCTATCCGAAAGCCGCGAGAAGAGCCGGTATGGAAGGCGTTGTCTTAGTGGAATTCTCTGTCGATCCAAGCGGCAAAGTAACCGGCGCCTCAGTCATTAAAAAATCCGGAAAGGGTCCTTTGGATTCTGCTTCTCAGGATTTGAGCGATCGAATTATCGGGACGGCTTTTAATGTTCCGAATGCAGGAATGAAGATTCAAGTGCCGATTCGGTACAGCCTGGATTAAGTCATGAGGGCGCTTCGAAAGAGGCGCCTTTTCTTCAGGTATCCAGGAATACCGATTTAGTCACTTGTTTGATTTCTCTCAAGTATGCGAACGGTCTTCGCAATGGTGCGAACTCCGATACTCACAGGTGCAAACAGCTCACTGAACACGGTGAGGAACGCTGCATCAAATTAAGAGAAGTAGCTGGATTCTCAGCGGTGCGAACGATATTTCAAATCGTTGGGCCTCGTAAGATTTTACATTGCCTATTAGGCAAATGAATTTGCAAATTGACTTTTATTTTCCATGGGTCAAATTAACGTGGAATAAGCTGTAACGGAGGCTTGCCGAGGTTACAGCATTATGCCGCGTAAGTAATTTGACGCCTAAATTCAATTAATTACGCTTTTTATAAGGCCCTTAAGCAAATCTGTGCTTAAGGGCCTTATAAACCAAAGGCGGATGTTTCTTTCCGACTACTCTTTCAGAACAGCACCGTATTCTTTCATCTGCCTAACAGAAGCCCCATTAAGCTCTACTCTGTGTGACACACTAACGAGGCGGTCAAGAATGGCGTCTGAGTAGGTTGTGTCGTTAATGTATTCACTCCATTTGTTTACGGGTAAAACGCTAGTAACGATTGTGCTTGCATACATGTACCTTTCGTTTATGATTTCCAGCAGATCCTGACGTGATCGGGCATCAAGCTGGCCGATCCCCCAATCGTCCAGCACAAGAAGATCAATGGTTTTCATCTCCTTGAGCTTCTTGAAGTAGGTTTCAACAATTTGGTGTGATGCCGCCATTTGGTTCAGCAGCAAGGGTACTCTTACAACCCTTGCTGTTCTGCCTTTTATGCAAGCCTGATTCACTAGGGCACAAGCTAAGAAGGTTTTCCCACATCCGGCAGCGCCTGTGATGATAATGTTCTGGTGCTCTTCCATCCATCTCATCGTAAGCAATGCGTCGATTTTGTTTTTGTCCAAGCCACGCTCAATGCTGAAGTCAATTGTGTCGGGCCGCGCATTTGGAAGACAAATTTTGGCCTCTTTCAGCCGCCTCGCCAACGCGTTGGAGTCTCGTCTCTGCACCTCGTTTTCCATGATTTCATAGATGCAATCCAGAGCGGACATTCCGCATTCATCGGGATCCGACAGGATAGAAGTAAGCCTTTCGTAGGCGGCTCTCATTCGTAATCGATAGAAGAGAGTTTTTAAGTGATTCAGTTTGTCCTCAGCAGTAATTATTGCGGATGTTTTCATGGCTAATGGTCCTGTAGTTAAGATCTGTTGCGTTTTCGGTGAGCCCTAAGAGCGTCTCTTTCTGACGCATCTTTGCCCACTCTTTGATGTATTCGTAATTTAGGTACCGATGTTCGTAAGCAGCCTGCAGTGCTTCTCTGGCAATTGCTATGGGACACTCCCTCAAGAGCAGTTTTAAGCAAAAGCAGAAGCGTCGTGCATTCAAACTGTCGACTTTCCATTTCGCGGTGAGTACGTTGCTAACCGTCTCTCGGTCATAGCCGCATTTGACAAGCTCTTCTACCCATTGTTCTTTGGTTAAGCGCTGTCGTTTCTCCTTCGGAGTTAAGTGTTCCGGAAGAATGTGTGTTTTTTCGCCGGTGATTTCTAAGTAGCGCTTGTGTTGCGCTATGCAGCTTCCTGTCTCTTTGTCATAAATCAAGACTCGTTCTTCCGTCTTTAACACCGTTACGGTCATTCCCACATAAATGACCGGAACGCTGTAGCGATGTCCTCCGTCTTCGCCGAGCCGTATGCAATGACCTTTATCGACTTTCAAATATCTCCAGTTTCCGATTTCATAGGGAAGAATCGGCAGGTTCTTGAGCTTCTGCCTTTCATGAGTGTTGAACTCAAGTTCTCTGTTGCTTTGAAGGTTCTTTGTGAAGGGACGCTTGTTAAATATGTCCCTATGCTCAGCAATTTGTTGGTTCAGGTCCTCCAAGTTGCTGGCACGTATAGGTCCATTGAGTCTTAGGGAAGCAAGGACGCGTCGATAGGTATGTGTGACGCTGTTTTCTACCCGATTTTTCCCTTTAGGGGTTCCCGGTCGGCAAGCAAATGAGCTGATACCGTAATAATTGCACAGCGATTGAAGGATAGGACTGTAGTCAATTTTGTCCTTGCCGTGTGTGACTACCAAGCTTTTAGCGTTGTCTACGATCAGCGTTTTCGGAGCGCCGCCGAAGAACTCGAGTGCTTTGACAATCCCGCCCATCCAAGAAATCTGCTTCTCGTTTTCAAAAGCGCATATGTATATTTTCTGACTGAATGTCAGAGTTGCCAGAAATAGCCTACTTGTGCGCTTTTTACCTCTTCTATCAATCCAGGTAACTGAGTCTCCTGCAAAGTCGACTTCGAGCGACTCGCCGGGGATTCGTTCTAAATTGGTATAAATCTGAGTCGGTGTTTTTTCTTTGATCAGCTTTTCCAGCCGGCGACAAAATGTCGCATAAGAGCAAGCAGTTTCGGGGTCCTCAGACTTGTAGTGTTCATACAAAAGCTGCCTGGTTGCATATTTAACGTTAGTGAGTTTTCCAAGGATCTCCTCTGCATTGAAGTCTCTGTACTCACGTTTTATTGGAACTCGTACGGTCTCTTCCAACTCCTGTTCCTGGCATTCAGACGCCTGAGCCAATGTCAGGTTCGACTGTTTAATGCGATTAGCGTACTTGCTAACCGTTGACTTGGATATGCCTAATGCCTTTGAGACTTCAGAGTACGAACAGCCTTCATTAAGTTTGGCTGCTATATCTTTAATCGTTGCCATCGTGGATTCTTTCATAGGGGTCCTTTTAAATAAAAAGACCCAAAAGTTACAATCCAACGATTAAAAAATGGTTATATGCTAACTGTTCGCACCAGTGAGAACACCGTAATTACATCTTTTCGGTTAATCAGTGAACGACAAGATTTTTCAAGCGTTCGCACCGGTGAGAACACCGTTCGCGCGCGTGCGAGAATTCATGCAGAGCATCGCGGTACCCCTTGAAGCTGATTATTGTTTTCTTCAAGAGATCCT